>Ga0123354_10016221_pt1 | contig 11671 bp, 11 predicted proteins | sample TergutLab28metaG_2_FD_97872 | JGI IMG/M metagenome (GOLD analysis project Ga0123354, IMG submission 97872) | Labiotermes labralis P4 segment gut microbial communities from Petit-Saut dam, French Guiana - Lab288 P4 | ecosystem: Host-associated > Arthropoda: Insects > Digestive system > Gut ... | reverse complement strand
GGAAACAAGCTAATGTTTCTGTCAGAATGGCGTGAATTTCCTTCGGCGCCTTGCCTTGCAGGGGGGGGGGGGGGCCCGCATCCCGGGTTTGTTGGAATCGCGCGCGCCCCTGACTGGCTTCTGAACTTGTTTCCTTCCTTATCAGGCTAAGGACTTATCAGCACTAGCGGGGTGAAGAGGAAGGTGTTTCTGATTCAGGTATCAGCAATGGACACATGGGAGCAAGTACGAGACCTCCGCTTAAATAAGAAGATAATATTGAAATGGATCTTACACAGACAAGCTGGGAGGCGGTGGTTCCACTAGTGTGACTCACTACAGGGAATACTGGCTGTCTCTGTAATGTTTGGGTTCTACAGGAGTGGAGCTGAGGGACCGTTACTTTCTGAAGCAAGACTGCTCCATGGTATCGGCTGGTCAGCTGTGTGACAATGCTGTCAAACGGCACGCCATTTCGTAACCTTCGATTTATATTGCACTGCTATAAACCAACGTTCATTTCTTCAGGGTCGGATGCAATTTTTGCTGTCCAAGCCTTCTGCTCTTTGTGAAGCTCATTGATGGGGAGGTCACTCCTTCATATTGAGTGTTCTTATTGCAGTCTTTTGTGAATCCAGCTTTTACATGAAGGGAACCAGCAATACTGAAGGGTGGATCAGGCCGGCCCTAGACATGGGATATCAGCGACATACTAAGCAGTGAAGGATCAGCGTTTGATCAGGGGTACTCAAGGAGATGAATATGAAGAACATTACAGATTTCTGGTACATTGTGCCGTGTAATTTGAAGGAAAGATGTACGTGCCGTCTACATGGCGTCATGTAGCGAAATTCCTTAACCCACAAGTAAGGCTGTTTAGCCAATATGGAAAGTAAACACGATATTACACCATCAATATATATGCACGGTATAACAATGATTTTGCACATAACTGTACGATCTACGATCTTATCCGTAGGGCGCCGTAATGCAGGGGGTCGCCCAAAATGTGCAGGCAGTAAAAAAGTCATCAACAAAATCAGTAGCTCATCTGAATTCAAAGTTTTGTCCTTGCTTTCCAAGTTCGCAGTGGTGGGTGTCACACAGAAACACCGTAGGATCACGATCTTCGGGATTTGACACAGTGAACATTGATCACGCCACAGACGCCCTTCTATTTTCCTACTGTTTTCGCTAATGAGTACACGAAGTTACACAGCAAACCACAAAGTCAATATGTCGTTTCAAAATGTCTTTAAGGGACTATTCTGTACATGTAAGGTGATTGCAGTGCGCCCCACTGTCTGTACCTGTAAGGTGAATGCAGTGCGCCCCACTGTCTGTCCATGTAAGGTGAATGCAGTGCGCCCCACTGTCTCTAAAATTTCATCTGAAAACATTTGGGCGCCTTTTTTTTGACGTTTTGCTGCCCGTGCTGCGTCTCAGTATATTTATCTCAGTATTTAACCAACTTGATACACAAAATTTGTTTCACAATAAGTTTTATATGTAGAGGCATGAAATTAAACTTATTGTGAAACAAATTTTGTGCATCAAGTTGGTTAAATACTGAGATAAACAATTTGACGCCTGTTTACCTGATATTTTTCTATCAATATTTGTACACGTTTAAAATTTCCGAAATGCATGCTGCATGCCTTACCAAGATCAATACCTTAAATACAGCGCGCTGAAAATATTTTGTGAACGGAATCTGTAACGTGACATTCTCCAGCCTCGTATCACTTCACACTTAACAGGAAGAAACGCTGGTTTTACAGAAGTGTTTAATTTTACGTTGTGGGGAAACCTTTAAAGGTGGGCATAAAAATCTTGTAGTTGAAAGAGAGAATGCAATCAGAGCACTGAAGATTAAACAATAGGATGAATGTAGATTTATTTCTCAGAAAGATGTAGCACGAATTGCAACTGTGTCTTAAGAGGAAACGGCCAGGAATACAGGAGAGCTGTTGGTTATCAAGACACTCTGACAGAAACTGGAATACGATAATCTTATCGTGGAGAATAGCAGATAAGGAAAAGCAATCCTTATTATTAACAATGATCAGTTTAGCCAAGAAGTTGATTTCTTCTTGATAGAAAACCAGCTCTGAGAAATGCATATAAATCCTACTGACGGATTTCCAAATCAAAGCCAGCTACAAACAGCTGTAATTCCACAGTTAGGTAGGATGACAAGAGACGTTTTGCAGTTCATTATGTCAGCTCCCCTGTTAACGGTACTCTCAAAATGCACACGGAGGGCGTTTCTATCTGTCCGTTGTTGCACCATCACGTAAAGCAAAAGGTAAAGGTAAAGGTAAAGCAATCGCTTCATAGGAACACGAACACAATTTAAAGTGCACAGACTGACTTGTGCCAAAGCACGATAGGAAAGCTGACCAGAGGCACTTCGGTTTGCAACCTGAGATCTTAGAACTACTACTGCAACAACGAAAAGCTTGGGCATTTTTCACTTTTGGTAGTTCATATGTCAGGAAGGTCACAAAGTCAAGAATAACTCTCGGATCAAGAGACTGCTGACCCCACATACGGAACACAAAACCAATTCATTCATAACACCACTGACTATGACAGTAACTAATATTCTTACTCAAATATGAAGTTGTTATTGTATCTCACATATATTAGAATCTCACCTTGTGTTTATATTTCACACGCCTGCCCTGCGCACTGCTAACATTTTGTGCACGTCTCATTCTGCTACTGCAAACTCACAGATACGAAGGATAAGTTTGGCCGAAACATGCACGAGTTGATACAACACTTGTCTCCCGATAAACAGTGTACTTTGTTGGTTTGTAAATCTGTCAAACTGCGTACAGAAACACACCGCAGTACAGCACAGGTCAACGGTGTGCTTTTGTAGAGCAAGCACTAACGTTCACACCCACGTAAGGCCTGTGTTTCTGCACCCACGTGTGTCCCTTTGGTTAACGAGGAAGGCGTATGGGGGAACGGAGGCACAGTTCGGCACTGGATCGAGATAAGTGGTCAGGTTGTACCGTGGCCGATGTGCTTGACTCGAAGGATCTCAGAATATCCACCGAACTGAGGTAGAGTCATCGTGTTGTTAAACACATTAACTGGTCAATAAATAAGAACAAATGTAGCAATGTAACAATACAGCAATATAGCAATACAGCAGTACAGCAATACAGCAGAATAGCAATATAGCAATGCAGCAATATAGCAATACGGCAGTATAGCCGCTGAGTTTGTTTTATATATTGGTGTCCGAATAGTAGTTCATATGAGCCCCAGCCAGACCCATTCTGAACAGTTGTATGCAGGTGTCTATGGGCACCAGAAAGACTAGATCTGGGAAGTTTATAGAAGGGACGAATCTCTTGCCCACGCCGGGAATCAGACTGCTATTCGTTGGTCGTCGAACCATATGCCCTAGTCGCTGGATCGGCTATGTCTAATTTTAGGTGTTTGGTCAGCAGTCATAAACTGTGAACAGAAGGCGGCGAGCACTTTTTGAGAGAAATCTGATGTAACCTCATTAGAAGTAAATTTTTCGTGAGGCTTGTCACTTTCTACATTGTTCCGAAGTGTGAACTTGAACAGCACTGAGGACACTACACGAACCTCAGACAGAGGAAGTCACACCAACATACATATTATTCACTTGTGCCACAAGGCCAGACCAGTACCGATGTCCATACAGCATCCCGTTCGATGCGTACTGAGGACTGTTGCCTGTGGGTATGAGTCGGCGAAGTACTCAGCAGCAAGCAGCAGGCTGTGCAATGGCTGCTCACCACAGAGTCTGACGTTCGATCCCGGGCCAGTCCATGTGGAGCGTAAGTGGCACTGGGAGGGGGTTCCTTCTGTCCAGAGGGTAAGAGGGTACTTCGGATACCCCTAGTGAGTCTCGTGCCGTAAGTGTTCCACACGCCACCTTCATCATTCTCTTACACGAACAAACTGGCGAGGCCAGGGAGCCTTCAAAACGCAATGCTGTTTCGTTAGTCTGGAACCACTAGATAAAGTGAGGTCAGTTGGTGTACTCAGTTTATCGTCGTGTACTGAGGCTGTGAGGCACACTGCGGACTGCGGAGCCTTCAGGCCAAGGGACTCCGTGGCCTGAACTGGCTGACGCAAGACTGTTATGAGGAAAACATGCTAGAAGTGCATCACCCTGATCCCTTCTGCGCTGACGTCACGTTTCGTGGCTCCAGATAACACTCGTGTCGCTGTCCCCAGCTATCTGTCTCTGTGATAAAGCCTGTACTATGTTCTCGGCAGGTTAAATCGTGTCTAAGAGAGGCTTCACGTGTTAACATAATCTGGCTGTTAAGTCCAAACAAAGGCCTTTCTACCAGAAAGACAGTGCCTGTGATGTCGCAGCCGGCGCGATTGACTACTCTGCTTACCCCTACAAATGCGATCTGCGACTCACATGACGGCAAGGCGACGAATAAGTCCGTCCAACGGAACCTGCAGTGTTCAGATGAAAGCGTCAGGCGTCTCCAAGTTTATACCGAGCTACCGGCCTACAGAACGTAACATACAGGACGACTGTACATGGCGTGACCTACACAGCACTTACAGTTACAAATTAACTTGCCGGACCCACAGAACAGCAATCCGGTAAGCAGTGCGCGCGCGCGCGCGCGCGCGCACACACACACACACACACACACACACACACACACACACACACACACACACAGAGTTTGTAAATGAGTCGTGTTGTTGTAATGATTTTCTGGATGTTATATTAATCGTGAATTGTTATGTTTTAAGGCCAAAATCTTATATTTAGTCCACGACTGCTTGATTCTATAAGCCTAATTCATTATTCGGCACCATCACACATATGGCGCATTAGTCCTGCGGCACTGGCAGTTTATTTAAATGAACAAACAACCAACCACACTGCAATACACAACACTGTCGACCTTTCCTCCCACCTGGCACACAACATAACACGCAAGTACACTGACACTTTGTCTCTCACACGCTAAAAATTCCTTACGACAGCGCACTTCTACTTATAGCTCTTTAAACCTTAACCAATGTTTCATGTTCAGTCCGCACCTCACAGAAAGCACACCACACCACGTCACCAACACAGCTGTCATTAGGAGCAGGCTGCTTAGGAAAACAAGCGCTGTTCACTCAGAGCCTAGCCTCCAAGCAAACACAGAAACTCAGGCAATGCTAAGTGCATTTTAAACTGCCAAAACACATAATACTGATTTTCGGCAGTGTCAGATGTGACAGAGCAACAGCAGCCCTGACCTTCTTCTGCGCGTGCAGCTGACACCGTCCGGCGTTGTAAACAGGACTCTAGTTATCTGTGAGTTAGAGACAGGATAATATTAAAGCGGATTTGAAAGAAATCGGATGGGTTGAAGCGGAGAGGATACATTTAGGTCAGGCAGTAACCAGTGGCTGTAATAAGTTCTGGGTTGCATGAAGTGAAGGGGATGTGATGAGCAGCTACGTGAGTGAGTGAGTGAGTGAGTGCTCGTTCCTCAGCACGGGCTCCACTCGGAGGAGACAATGACGTCATTGAAGTTGTCCAGGGGCGGCACAGCAGACGTAGTCCTGAATACGGTTCCAGCGTTCAGCGCTCTTAAATTGCAACTGTCATCATTAACTGCTGCCAACCCACATAAAATAATTCACGAAGTGTCTGTAATTGTGCCAACAGAGACAAAATCGTTTATCTCATTACGCCAGTCAGTGAAATATAATTTTAATTTCGGCGTTTATCGGAAACGTATAATTAATGTTTGGAGCACGCACACACACACACACACACACACACACACACACACAAGAACAGGTGAAACAACTGAGGGGTGCAGGAAAATGCGTAACGGCGATCTTCACGGTCAAATTAATTAACTGGCGCAGTGACGCACAGACCGCGAAAACACAGTAATTAATTCCGATGGCAGGGCCTATCGCACTCAGCATGACGCCGTTTCTGGTGTCGTTAACCGTCCGGTATGCAGTGAAGAACACCGTGTTTTGAACATTGAGACAGTCGCAGAATTTGGGTACAGCTGTCACTGTCTAATGCACTGTGCAGTTCCTCCCCACCCTGTTGCCTGAATCCAACAGACACTACTTCCTGAACGGCGTGTCTTTTTGACTGTGAACAAACGGGCACACTGCAGAAAGCGATAACCCTTATGGCGACACGTGGTAGCTAGTTAGAGACATCGCAGACGTTAATGACCGGTGCCCACGTGCCGCCGACCTCTGTTCCAGCCAATGAACCCAGTGCACATTCACACACACTCATACCCATTTTCATACCACATCTCACACCTCACTGTGTCTCGCAAGTCATTTCCTTCGTTCCGGTGTTCCGACTTGTAGTTTTCTTCGCCATTTTGCGTGCTGCATGCCCTACCCATCCTATTCTTCGTGATATGTTGTGACGAGTACTCCGTCACGCCTTTTGTTAAATGCTGCTAGGATGATCGAACCAGGCAGACATGCCTCTTGCATGCGGGAGAAAGAAAGACACAGAAAAGCGAACTTAGGCTTTAAGGCCGGAGAGAAGACGCAGGTGAGGTGCAGTAGCAGAATGGCTCTTTAAGGAACGGAACGTGGTTGGGGTGCTGCCCAGTTGGGCACCTGAGAGACAACATGTCACACGATGCCTCAAAACTTCGCACCCAGCAGGGACCACCAAGAACGTTTAATTAAGGGGGAAACTACTTTACCGACTAAACTACTATCATCTTCTGAAGACAGGCTCACTGACCTGGTCACAAGACCAGCTGACGTCACACTATTATGTCCAGCACTCTGAAGAGCACAAAAAAGTCTCAGCTACGAACGTCCAGCAGAGCAAGGCCTGCGGACTGCAGCTCCGTCAGGACGGACTGTCGAATATGCCTGTGTTCACTACACGCCCGCCGCTTCTGTACGTGTTAACCCTCAAATAAAAATTAACGGCATGAGAATGACTCAGAATTACTGCCATTGGTCTGATCCCCAAGAAGGGTATGGGCACGTTCTAACGGCAGCAGTTTGCTGAGAGCTAGCTACAGCTGCGCCACGATCTTCTTCCCTCCCATACCCTAACACCATCGCTCTCCGGCCTTTGGACTGTCGTCAGATGCACTTGATCCTGGTCACGTGTCCTTGACCGCCTGAATATCACCACGCTGACGGTCTGTGTGCGGATCGCGATGCAAGTCACAATGGCGGTTTATGTTGGGACTCGTAACGAACACATAAGAACACTGTAAGAACTGATGTTGGTGGTGCACAGTGTCGCCACTGTGCTCTGAAGGCTTACAGACAACGGCACAGCGAAAAGCCTGAACACAGAATTGCCTGCCGGTACTTTATATTACCCCTTAAAGCCCAATGATTGTTACTGATATTTGGATTCTGACCACTTAGTTTATTTACGTGTTTGTGTGATTCGCACAACAAACAGCAGTTTCTAGTTCTGGCTCTAGTGTGACCTCAGTTACGGCGCTGCCTTCAGTGCTACTCTGAAGCCTCAACAAATGTTGGTCTTAGTAGCCTGTTTTCGAAATGCCTCGTAAAGATTGTCTCAGATGTGGTTCTCCCCATCCCCGGTTTCATTCCCAGCAGGAATGCCCACCCTTCCATTCCCAGGAAGCGGGCCTCAGGGCATCCTGGTACATGCGGAAACCCATTACTAGCAACTGATAGCGGATGGAAACCAGATGGCGTGGCCGGCACGACAGGGTTATGCAGTCAAGGTCATGGTGTTGCTAGATCAACAGCACCAGCTGCAAGGTACTACAGGTCCTGAGAAACGCCTTTGTGGTTCTACCAGACCACGCGGCGCCACGGCCCGCAAGACAGTGTTGTTCGGAAAAACTGTGGCAGTTCGGGGATTCTCCACGTGATCACCGCAGTACTGCTTAGTGAATTCATGTTGTTTGTCGTCGTCTGGTCTGCTAGAGCATGCAGTTGGACAGGCAGGTCCGCACACTGCACTGGACTGCCTTACGAAGTCCGAGTATGCGCAGTGTTGGTAACACACAGCACGAAGCGCTGCCTCGGTCCACGTGGCAGAACAAGATCAGCTCAAGATAGGAACCTGTACGGCGTGCTGCTCGCTGTGCAAACCGTTTGTTTGCTGATATCCGTGCCCTAGTGTCGCTGTATCCAATAAACACTGCAAAATTCCCTCATATGTTACTAAATCATCGCTTTATAAAGACTGCACGAAAATCAAAGTGCTACGTAACACAGTACAGGCTAGACACTAAGTTGAATTTTACAGCTGGTGATTCATGTTGTTGACCCACGCTGCTAGAATGTATCACTTGTTCTCCCTGCAGTGAAACATGGTGCAGTTACGTACAGTGTTAATGGAGGGGTGGTGTAATGTCTGCATTTGTCGGTGTTTGTTGATGACAGCTTAGGGTTCTTCACCGTGGTGACTAAGAAGATTATCGGTAACTGCCTTATTCGAGGGTGCAGTCGTACGACGCATTCGACTGGACGGTCTTGCAGTATCGTGACACTGCGTCACGTCTGCGCAGTCTCCTTGGCTCATCCTGACGCTCTGCTTCGGAAATGTCTCCATTTGCAGTTCTGAGAAACACCCGCGCCCTGTGCGATTTCTTTGGTTGACGTCAGAGCGACAGGAACCAAAGTTGTCTACGTAGAATTTGCAGTTATTCCACGATGCTGGCAACTCCTACATTCGCAATACAAAATTTGCTTATACAAGACTACAGACTTTAAAAAAAGATCAATTCAAAGTTTGAATTATTTTTCTTCCGTCCCCCACAATTTCTCCTCACAAAAATCTACTCTGTATGGTATTTGTATTATTAAACTTCCGCTCCAAATGTACCAACGTTACGCGAATTCCACAGAGGAAGTACCAACATAAGGAAGTGCGACACATGCTTAATGCACTGCTCAGTTCAGATACACGGATCTTTTTGACTCCAACGTAGCGGCGGACAGGAAATAGGAACTATTATTAGAAACTGGATATGAGAAGGGGATTAAAATGGAGGGTAGACAAGATGGCTGCTAAAAAATGAAACTGGTAGTCTAGAACTTAGTGGGTGGATGTCTACGTTAGGGGGGAACCCTTCAGAACACGCGCGCGCACGCACGCACGCACGCACACACGTAACAATAGTGGAGGAAACAATAAATCCCCCCTTTCCCTGCAGATCAATACCTCGATAGGCCGATATGCTGCACGCACACAGCACTGGCTGCAGTTGGTGCACAGCACAATTACCTGGACTGATGCTGATCACTGCTTAACCATTTAATAAAGTCCTGAAATTTTATGAAACCCGAAGGTTCATTACGTGTTTGACAAGGCTGCACATTCTTAACCAAGCCAGTGCAGTTCACACCCTCCAGTCTCTCACCTTCAGTGTTCATTTTAATGTAGTACTTCCATTTACTCCTTGGTCTTGCATGTGGTTCCTTTAATACAGTGTTTCAGATCAAAATTTTACACGCACTCTTTCCTCTCACGCCTGTTACATGCCTTATCCATCACATCTTCCCTAATGTGATCGTTCTACTAATATCACGTACGTCGTCACTTCAAAATTCTCTCCTGTCTACTGTTGATTCCGTCCTCCTTGGGCTGTTCCCAGACACCCTTTGTCTCTTTCTTACTTCGTCAATGCACAACACCAAGTTTGGCAAGAGTACAATACAGCAGACCAAATTGTGATTGTCTACATTGCAGATCCTACGCTTTCAGAGATACACAGGTATGATTTACCTTGTCGGAAGGAAGAGACCTTCGATTTACCCTGCACGCAAGGCATAGAGTTCAACACGACTGTGAGTGAAGAACAGGGGCCCTCGACAGGTGTTCGCGGTAGGAATGAGAACGCAGTGGTGGCGGAAGTGGAAGGAAATGCTGGAAAAGACCCTCAATGAGGTAAAAGAGTGCAGGAAGAAAAATCAGGAAAGAATCATCCAACTAGCTAACCATGTCGAGAAAGCAACTGTCATGGTCGAAGGTCGCTAACAGATGACTGGTTCTGTGCGCAAAGTGTCCGGTTACCTCGAGGCAAGATTAAGCAGTAAAATACATACGTGGTAGCATCAAAATGTTCATGGAATCACATTATTTCTTAGAAATACAAAACGGTGCAATCGTGTGAGTTATATTGCCTTCAAAATAGTCCCCTTGTGCAACTAAACACTTCTGCCAGCGACTGTAAAAATGTTGGAAATATTCCTGGAAGTTATTTTGTGAAAGCCTTTTCAGCTCTTCCGTCGTATTCTTAATGATGTCAGTTGTATCGCAAAGGCGCTGTCCCATCAATGCTGATTTCAGTCGAGGGAACAGGTAAAGATCAGCTGGAGCCAGGTCAGGAGAGTATGTGGGGTGTTGCAGTGTTGTCAGATCGTTCTTTCCTAAGAAATCCTTGACCACAAACTACCGACTGGTGTGCTGCAGCATTGTCGTGAAGGAGAAACCAACTGCTGGTTCTCCATTTTGCAAGGCGTTTCCTTCTGACCGCTTCGCTAAGGCGAAGAAGAATGTCAATGCACAGTAGCAATTCCCGTAAATTATTTCAGGGAATTCCGGGAACGGTTTGAAGCTACTGCGTAAAAGTGAGAGAGACAACAGAAATACGGAGCCGGACTGAATAACTCCACACACTAAGTCATTACTTACAAGCTTAAAGTTGCTCAGGTAATCAAGAGATCACCACATTTTTTGGAAACTGAAGTTGCCTAAGATGTCCACCACTGACCCCTATTATTAGAGTGTCTGCCAGCGGTCCCTATTGTTAGCCAAATATATCCAGTCCCCACCCTCCGATCACGCTTGTGTTTACCAATTTTAATATTATTTTTCGTCCTATGACTGGATATTCTAAGTAATATAAAGTTGTCTATCAACACTGTGTATGCAGATCTGTTTCCTTCCACGAGGGCTATGCCAACCGTACACATCATGCTACTGTATATGACCGTCCTTACAATAGCTGGCACCGATTATTTCACCGTGCAGTTATCTTCGTCCTTCATCTCGGCTCCAAAAGTCCCCCACAACAATGCACTCTCAGTTGTTGCCTTGACAAGACACATTCAACATATAACCACCGTGAAGAGCATTCTCTTCTAAGACCTGTTGTGCCCGCTTCATGTTGCATTTTCAAACCGTAATACGCTTTTTATTCAATTGCCGCTGGACAGCTAGCAAATTTAGAACGTTTGAGGGGTCAACAGGTAGACAGTGACCTCTGCTCAGCCCGTACGTTTGTCACAGCTGACCCGGTTCGGGCGAAAGTGACAATTTGCTTCCACCGTTCATTTAAAGCTACTAGCCAACATGAAATGGTGTGAGTTGGTGGCGTGGCATGTCGTGTCGTGTCGTAGCGTGGTGTGGCGTGTCGTGTCGTAGCGTGGCGTGGCATATCGTGTCGTGTCGTAGCGTGGCGTGGCATATCGTGTCGTGTCGTAGCGTGGTGTGGCGTGTCGTGGCATGTCGTGTCGTGGTGGTTTTTGTGGCCGCTACGACGCCATTTTTAGTCGTGGTCCGCTAGTAGTGTGAGAAAATATTGCCGATTTCAAACCCCGTAAATGTGTTTTTGGTCCTGCCCCCCCCCCCCCCCCCCCCCCCACACCCACCCCACCCCCCCCACACCAGCACCGCTAAAAAAAATTATCTTATACCACCAACCCCACAACACAATAGGGGGAAGAAGAG
>Ga0123354_10016220_pt1 | contig 11671 bp, 10 predicted proteins | sample TergutLab28metaG_2_FD_97872 | JGI IMG/M metagenome (GOLD analysis project Ga0123354, IMG submission 97872) | Labiotermes labralis P4 segment gut microbial communities from Petit-Saut dam, French Guiana - Lab288 P4 | ecosystem: Host-associated > Arthropoda: Insects > Digestive system > Gut ... | reverse complement strand
TTGGTGATTCCAACGACAAATGCTCTTCCTCGTTGGAGGTTGAATGTTGAAACGAAGACGAAACGCACGCTGCACAGCAGTCGCCGACTCAGTTTTAATGAACTCACGAACGCAAAAAATCTTATGCTGCATAGTTGCCATTTTGCTCTCAACTGACATTGCTTTGCGCTTGGCGAGCACTCTAGCGGTGGTATTTGAAAATTTAGGATCTCCTGTTTCAAATGTTATGTAGATAATTCACATACCATGTATAGTTCAGGAAATATATACGTACGAAATTGAGTCCATCTTTTTGAATCACGCTGTATATGACACACTTTCTGGCCAGGACACATACCGGCAAACAAATGTTGCGTACCGGACAACTTGTCATAAGTCGTACGTCTCCCCATGCATTGATGCTGAAACAGTTAAGAGCACCGGCAGACATGTTTCTAAAATACCGCCTTGTGTGTACACGCAAGCACAGGCCTATATATGTTTGTACAGGACATAAAAGGGGTCTAGACGGTACCGGAGTATAGGAAGTTGCATTACAGAGTTATTGAATATGCGTCACGTAGTGGTGTAAAGGCACTGAAAACTTGAAGGTTGCGATGGGCCGGACAGGTATTTCGGGTTGGAGGGGGGAGAGTGAATGCATAAAATATTGAGGTGGGAAAAGGGCGGGGAAAGAGGCCACTTGGAGAAACTAGAAAGATGAAGGATGACATTAAAATTGAAGTAAGTTGTGGAGGTGCACATTATGTAGGTTCGTGGCCAGTGGCGGGTCTTCATATCATCGGTGTTACATCTTCGTGTTTTGTTTTCAACGGCTCAGTAGTCTCCCGGACTATACCGATATGCAACCAGACTGGCATCTGGGTTAAAAAACATTTTTGGCATTTCCGTTTTCATGGAGGCGTGTAAGTACCGAGCCTGATGACCGCCCGATGTATAACACGTAAGAAAATGGGCTGTTTTAATATCGGGGTTAAGGATTTGTATTCCATTTTTCTGTGTTACCGTGCGATGGCCTTGCGATTTTGTGATCCTCTGTCAAGAGTGTCTTTCCACTTGTCTGAGGAAGGATTTAGATAACGTCTGAATGGGGCTGTGGCGTCAGTATGGCTGTAATATTAAGCGTAACCATCATTTGTGGAATCGTTGTGACACGTGGCTGGGACAGCTGCCACACGACCGAAGATTTATTGTGGAACCGGGATAGTACTTCGAAGTTTGCCACGACCGCCATGTGTCCAATCTTGCCAAGTTTACCGGTCACCCAGTCATAACATTCGACACTAAGTAACCGCTACAGCTAATACTGCACCCTTAAATAACGTATAGTCCACACATCTGCCATTATTCAAGTGAATGAGTAACTGCCGTTAGATTGGACTCTTCTCTTTCGATACCCGGTAGGAGACCTGGGAAGTTTTATTGCCAGGATGCCAGGGTATTCTAGCTGATGTGCATTTGGTATCGTTAATTCTTTCTTCAGCGATGGAAACACGAAGCTGATCACTTATCCCTAATGAAGCGAACAGTACGTGGTGTCTATGTTAACGCGTTTTGTGCGATTCATGGCGAGGGGCCTAGGCACGGGAGCAGATTGTCTTTTTTTTGTTTTGCCACTTTGAGTGGCAGTTGACTGTTATAGGTGCGGGCGTGACTTGCTTCAAACCTTGAAGGTACCATTGGATGCACATTAACACTTCCAGAACACGAAATATATCTGAATAAGACGTATATAAAATTCGTTTCGTATCTCACAAGGAATTTTTTTATGTCTCTGTTCTAGAAATCAGTCGGTTAATCCTGTTTGGGACAATAATAGCTTTTATGGAAATCATAACGAAACACACAAGTACGTTGCGTCGGTGAAATGCAGAGTGTTTGAATGGTAAACTGGGGTGCATGTATGTGACAAAAATAGGTGGTTAAAAGGTAAAGTTCACCCTGTTGTGTGCCATGAAGACACAGAAGGTGAGTTGGAGGTAGAACTCTACTCTTTCTTTAACCTCGGCGCTGGGCGAGTCGGGTGATTAATGGCACGTCCCGGCCGATTTATCCTTGGGTATGACTTGGTACCCATTGTAAAGGACACAGGGTGGGCCCCAGGTCCAGGCTGGACGGTTGCTGAAAATCTTGCCTCCCCACTGGGATTCTGTCCTCGGATTGTGTAGCCCGTAGCGAGTTGCTATACCTGCTACGCAGTCACGGTCCGTGACAGTAATACATGATAGTCCGAACAAAATCAGTTCTGGCTCTGGTAAAAGGGAGCTGGGGTTACAGCAAAATTGAAGATTTTGTGTGTGTTTTTTTTTTTTTGCTTGAAAACATTTGTGGTGCCACGGACTGCAGAGTGAATTTCTGTTGGATTGTGATTGTAAATGTTGTGTCAGACAGCAAGTTTGAAAGGAAAAGCCGAAAGTATTTTGATGAAAGTGATAGACGGTACCGGTGCTGGTGGAATTCTCTCGCGGCTGGCTTTCTTAGCAGTGTGCTGTTTATCATGTTATATTGCAGCCAGGCTGCTGAACATCATTCAACACCAGCCATGACATGTTCTGCTTTATTCTACCAGTTCGACCGAAATTCTTCACTGATACTGCTACCACTTTGCAAAAGTACCACACCCTTTCAAGAGAGGACCTTACGGAGGTTAAGAAAGATTGGAATCGACTACAGCGGCGTGGTCTCCGACGCATATCTCTCTGGGTTAAGCAGCTTTTTTATAGTGCGTTTTTGCGTCTACTGTTTTGGGGAACGAAACTTCGGGCTAAAATTGTTCAAAATTTTTTCCGCTGTTATGTAGGTGCTTTCTTTTTGGTTTGACGGGATTTCAGAGATGAATTGCGTGTAATGGAAGAGCGATTGTGAATGCCAAATTATTGAACCCGCGCTAGAGGGTCAGCTGCGGTCTAAGGGTGAACGGATTGTGCCGCGACGAAGCAGGACGTTATGCTAAAGGTAAACGAGTTACTGCTGGAGTTTGACCTAGCGCCATCTCAGTACGTGGATCCGACTGCGGTCGCAGGGGTAGTAAGACTGCAGTCTCGGCACGGATGTTATATAATACTGCTGTATACTTATGTCGTATGAACGCATTAGGGAAACCCTCAAGTGTACACGCATAATGCCACTGAAGTGCCAGGAATTGGGATGCAGAGATCTTTGGCGCTTCAAAACATAAGGAAAGATCGAATGTATCGAGATGGACATGACTAATGTATCGAACATCTCCATCGACTCGGGTTTAACAAAGCACAACATTTCTGTGAATGGATCTGTCTCTGTCTTCAAGTGGAAAAGGGAGAGAGAGAGCGTACTGTGGTAGATCTTTAGAACGGGTCTCTCTCACCGGAACCAGTAAATCCATATCCGTTCTCCGAAATGTAGTTTGTTAAAGCTTGAGATGATGGGCAGTGTCCGAAATCAATCACGTGTGTTAGATTACATCATCGTAAGAATGTTTTAAGGTTGCGTTTAGATGGATTTTGAACGCAACGTGACGGAGGTTCGGATCGCGAATGCCTTCTGATAGTTGGTAAACTCCCCAAACAATTACGCGAACTTGATGGCTTAAATGTGGTGCCGTGTGGGCATGAATACTGTTCGGGACACACGGCCAGTGTGATCGACGACCGTGAGTCTGTGACTGCTGGTGTAGCAGTAGGCAGTTGAGCCGAATCAGACATAGTTCATGACCATGAAGGTGACGAATTTGGTAGAATATGAAAGGTAATTGGTGTGGCCTTTTTGGGGTATTTCACAGCATTCGCTGAGAGGGGCTGAGGAACCCTGCAGACGTCTCTTCAGAGCCCTTATTCTGACCTGGGATCTAAGTTTGGAGTGGAGTGTTCTTCCATTAGAAATTTGTGCATCAGACGCAAACTGTGTTGTCCCGAACGCCATGACGTGCTAATGGACTGTGACGCTCAGTTGCTCTGTCCACACCGTCTTTTGTGTGTCCCAAGCCACAAGGACATGCATCGCACTCAGGTTGCGAATGGCGGTGCTGCATCCACTTATGGAGGGAGGTAGTAATGGAGACGGCCCGTTTTGAAACTAGGGGTACCTCTTAGTACCTCGCCTTTTAACACAGCTTGTTACAACCTCACCAAAAGCGTAGGGATTCGGAAGATTTTTCGGGACGATTACAACAGTAGGATTGGGCTGGGCACAACAGAATGGGATCTGGTGTCGGTGTGGCTGTCATGCTTGAGTTGATCTTAGGATTTCTGTCTGCAACAGAAAACTCCTTCATATAGGCCTGTATTACGGCGACTTGCCCCCCCCCCCCATATCTTCCGCACGTCATTATTCAAGATCTGTGCTACATTTTATTTTCAGCGCTACATCTGTTAACCTTGGCGAATTTGAAATGCAGCCACACAGGCTGTTATGATGGACAGTATAAACAAGTGAGTTATGAGTGTACATAAGATGTTGCCACGTTTTGATACAGTGCATCACACACTATTTGCTTAAGATTGGTAATATTAATTTTAATATCTTTCTCCCATGTGTTCTCAGACATCTCATTGGGTCTACATGTCCCACTCATTTCATTATTTTTATTTAATTAATCTATTGATGGGAACAAAATAAGGTTTTATTGTTCGCTTAATTCCTCCGTTACTGTCTTCAAAAACACACGCTTCTCATTTTTTGTGATTTGTACTGGCATGGCATGTTGAAGAGCGGCTTAGAATCTGCTGGCGTGAGGTTCGTCCACGATTTGAGGTGTTCTTTACATGCCCTCCATGATTAACTAATTGTGTGTTACAATTTCTGTGTGTCAGATACTCGCTTGGAGTTTCTGGCGACTACGGTGAAACAGGATCTCCGTTCACCGCGGCATCGCAAGCGTCTGTACACGTAGGACCTGCAGATCGCGTTTTGTGTGTAATTGTTTTATCTATGTTTAGAATTTGCAGATGTCCACTCTGTGATAAGAATTTTATGTCGACTTTTTACTACCATATTTTGGTGCCTACGTATCGCATCTATGTGTTTAATCCATTGATCCTTCCGTCAGTATACGCATCCGCCCTGCGTCTACCCAACCAAACCAACCAATCCGTTTGAATGAATTTCGCAGAGAAATTATTTGGGAATGGTTCCTGCAGGTAACCGGTCTTGAAGTCCAGGAAAGAAACTTAATACATGTCTGTCTGTTGAATGGGGGGATAAATACTGCAGATATGAATTAGGGTTTTAGTTATATTAGGAGACGACTGTATTCAAAATGTAGACGTTTATCTTGTGCTGAACCCAGGGCCGTACCACGTGGGGGAGGGGCTGCCGGGCTCCAGCCCCACCAAACCCCCAAACCCGAAATTTAAAGAATACAGATTTTGTTCATACTGTAACATCAGAAGTTTTAGGTAATTTACTCTTTAGCATCGGCTGATGATTAGAACATAGAAATTTGGAAAAAAAAGAAAGAAATTAAAAAACAAAAACAAGAAAATAGTGTACAGTGATTTAGGCACTGAAAACGTATTTGTATGTGTATACATGCAGATGCAAACAGTGCTATGTTGCACTTATACATACGACATGATTTTTATAACATAATTTTTGAACTGAAACATAAAATATATATTGTCTTAAAGGTCAGCCCCCCCCCCCCGTGAAAAATACGGGTGTGTACCTGGTTGTATCTGCCGTCATAAGGAGAGAAATAAATTGCCGTCCACACAACTAGTAAGTGTTACGTTTCGACTGACCACTTGAAGTCGAAGCTCGTTGCCATATTAAAGATGTAACGCCTACTAGTTGTGTTGAGGGCAGTTTATTTCTGTTTTTATTGTACCTAACACAACGGGATTACTCTTATAATAAAATCAACTATATGCATTAATTTCTCAAATTTATTTTTGGAATAAAACTCTACATGTTTCAGACAGTTTCTCTGTCCATCAACAGGAGTTTTACAGTGTACACACAGCAATGATATATGTCATACAGGTTTGTTGACGGCTTGAGAGCGCAAGCTGTCAGCAAACCTGTATGACATATACCATTGCTGTGTGTGCAGTGTAAAACTCCTGATGATGGACAGAGAAACCGTCTGAAACATGTAGAGTTTTATTCCAAAAATAAATTTGAGAAATCGGTGCTTCTAGTTGGTTTTATTATAAGAATATATCACGATGCGCGGTCACCTGAACGTAAAAAAACGGGATAAGGAACGTAAAGAAAAAGAAGCTGCTGTAGTTTAGTCTGGTTACCGTATGGAACAGTTTTCTCATTTAATTGTTCTTCATTTAATTCTTGGTAGCCTGTAAGTCGAATGAAAAATATTTACGATTTAGTTATCACCTCACAGAAAACGCCGTGTCTCCGTGTAGTAATGACCAGTCTGTTACAGCTGTTTAGGAAAATAATGGCCGTTCATTCTATGAGTTATAGGAAATCCGTGAGTACAGCATGTGGCGAGAATTTATTTCTATTTGATATTAAAACAGATCTCAAGCCAAAACTTGCGGGTGAAATAGGAAATAAATTAAACGTTGCAGGGAAGTCCTGAAATAATAACGCGAATGAAATAGGTTAATACTTATATACATACAGTGTCTTTAATATTGGTACATTTTATATCAGAATGGTAACTGTTACGAATATCTACTTATCATATACTTTATACATAACAAATGCTCCATAATGTGGTGCTAAAGTGAAAGCTCAGCTCAAGGAAACCTATTGGTTCTGTGATAGTATAGCTGCAGTAGCTACAAGTCTTGACAGACATGTCGGATTGAATGTAGCCACACGTGTCTGGCGATGTATGCCCAAACAAATGTTGGTTTGCTGTGTCGTGTCGGTTCTGGCTCCATTGTAGCCGCGGCGTAACCTAGCTTGCTGGGCCGGCGTTCTTGTAGTGAAGACATTTGCTGAGCAGATAAATTCGCCTTTGACGATAGTGAAGGCTCTTATTCTGCTCTTTGTGTCGTGTTTAGTGTCGGGTCCTGTGTGCACACAGCGTGGTGAGGAAATCATGTGGGTGTGATTCAGGAATGGAGAATGTTACATAACGAGGAACTTTGTGATTTGTACATGTTATTTAGTGTTGTGTTGGTACGGTCAGGTTGCTAACAGCGAGCTAACACATGGGCGAGGAACTTAATTACGTGGATTCTTGTTGATTGAGAACCTTCGTGGTGTGTGAGCTGCGTGGAAACTGGAGTCGGAATGTGTGAATGCTATTGAAATGTATGTTGGGGTGATGTGATGGGATAGAAGTGGCTTGAGATATGTTGGCGGAGGCTTCTGTTATAACGATGTTAACCATTTAGAGCTCAGTGGTTATTGTATGTACCGCCAGCGTTCGGTTTAAAAGAATTGCGTTCTGCCGACAGTGTGTTGCGGTGTTTGTATGGTTCTGGCACTCCGTACAGCATCGATTGTTTGATATTCAGAGCCATACCGTCGTATTATGGACAAATTAATCAGACCCCTCCGTCAAATACAAGTCTTTTCTTTATCATTAATTTGTTTTACTATACCCAGTATGTTTCGAACCATTGGTTCTTTATCCAGGATTTTGTCTTGGCTTATGTGTTGTTGCAACTTATTGGCGGTATACGATAACTGGCCTTACTGAAGTAAGCTGAAATACACAGTCACACACATAAGTGTAAATTTAGATGCCTGTGTAACGTCGGTTAGTGCGCTGGTTTTCAAAATTCTTTTTTTTTTTTTCTGCTCGTGCCGCCCCACCGTTGAGCTTGATTTATCTGTTGTGTGGTCCCTTGCCCTTCATAGACACTGTTACTTATGGGGAAAAACTTTATTTTCACATTGTTGATATATGTGTATTAAAATATATTTATATTACAGTTCTTTACAGTGTATTGTTTTTAAATATTTTGTTTACTGTTACTTATGAAAAAACTTTTTCACATTGTTGATATATATGTATTAAAATATATTTATATTACAATTGTTTACAATGTATTGTTTTTAAATATTTTGTTTAGTTATAGCAAATTGTTTACATGTACAACGGAAATATTCTGTTAGTAATTGGCATTATATTCGGCGTGTTTGTTGGGCCTAATGAACACTTTTAAGTGTCTGAAAGTCCGGCTGCAGTGTGGCCAGTGACAAGCGAAGATCGTCTCTCTTAACATCGTCAAGGTGGTTACGTGCTTTTGACAGCAAATAAGTCACCCAGCTGAAACCAGATTCAACCAGATAAGATGTGGGGAAAACAACAAAAACAGCTTTGCGTTCTGTGCTGTGGGGGATGCAGGGGAGGAGGGAACTTGTGATTAAATTATTAATTTGAAATACTTTATTCCGACACTGAAGTTTCGGTGGCCTGCTTAAAATTACCGTGGCCCACTAGGAATTTGGTGCGGCCTCCTGGGGAGCCGTGTGGCCCGCGTTGAGAACCGCTGTGTTATCGTATACCATCGAAATACTGTAGAGCCTGAGTAGTTGTCTGAGGACGAAAACACTTGTAGTGCAGTGCTGCAGCGCGCAGTATGTCGCTTGTTGTGATAGATTAACAGCAAAGAAAAGAGTTACGTGTGACTGGTGGATTTGAGTAATTAAGGAAACGGGGTGTGTTCACAGCGCGGTACGAACTGCGTCTTTAAATACGTACAGTTCAGGCTGGACCTTGTGCCGACTTGTGTATGGTTTGTGGAAGATCAAGTGACTCTGGACTGTTTCAGTGTGGGGGCCGCCTGGAACGCCAGTACAGGAACAAGCTCCCATGACTTTGCATCAGATCATGGGACACAAAGGGCCGGCCCATCTGAAGGTGTAGGTGTACAGGGACCGAATAGGCTCTAACCCAGTCACTGATCAAATCTTATCAAATCTAATTAATCTAGACACTGGGACACGTTCTGCGAATACTTCGGCTTTGCCAACCGTATTCATAAATCCACGAATACTCCGTACTGATCATTAACAGATCTGCTTTCTAACAGGACAAACGAGCGAATTTGTGCTCCTCCGGAAATCGGGCAGCGAGTAGTTTCGTTGATTTTTCGTCTTTAGAGGGCTCAACTTTGTGGTTGTACTGACAGAATAGTTAAAACGGTTAGATTATGATTCGGTCCAAGTCGGTGAATAAACCAGTCGTTCGGATGTTCATCCATTCATTCACTCACTTCGGGCAGGCAATGATTCGGCCAGTCACGCGGTCAGTCGGTCAGCTGATAGTTTAGTGAGTTTAATGTGTTTGCGCGCCGATGCCCAGTAACGACGTTATTTATGTACAGGATGGCATGCAAAGCGCTGTTGCTGGTAGGCACATCTCGAGAAGTGTGAAGTACCAGAGGCAGCAGCGCTTTATTACCATTGCGAGGCAAAGCGACGCAAGTGAATCTGGTGCTGCAGAGACCATAAGTAAGCCTGTTGTTAAGTTGGCATTCCTTTTTTCGGCAGTTTATTATCGGCCGTATTTTATGTTAACCTGTAACACCTGTTATATTCAGCGTGTGAAATTCGCACGTCCATTCGTCGCGTGTAATGACTTTATTTCGAAGGAGGGAATTTTGATAGCATGTAATATTTTAACGTTATTAAAACTAATAGTACATGTTCAATTTTGATCCATTTGGTACACCATTGACCACAATTTATTAAACACTTCGAAAACCAGACTTTTTCAAAAGAAGTAAGTACTCTCCCATACTTCGAGGTTGTTAATAATTGCAGGTGAAAGGATCTTGAATAGGAAGCGCATTTCCTTCTATTTATAACCGTATCGGCACACTACCAGTTATTAATATAGAGTCTTTAAATAAGCTGCCATATCTTGTGGTTGTGTCATTATGTTTGTGAACGAGAAGACAACAGTTGAATCCTTTCGTGACAGGCTTATAGACATAGTGAGAAGTGTCTTGTCAGCTGTGCTTATCAGTATTGGCCCAATGATGAATAATAATGATGTTGATAGCGATGACAATGGGTGGTGGGCTTGGCAGTGCCTAGTGGTGTTAACCATATCGAATTGACGTAGGTGCAGAACATAAAAGAACTTTTCCTAGAACGGTACTGTTCCTAGAACGGTACCCGTACTGATGTAATGCACATTGCCCAGTTTGTTGTCTGTTCCATTGGTGGACTGCATGGAGTGGACTTTTCCTTCCTGTGCTCCTGTGGAACTAGGTGTATCTCTGCATTGGACTGGAAGCCCAGTGTGGTGGCTACAATCACCACGTCAAATATAATGCTACGCCCGTGGAGTGTGTCGACAAGAGTAATACCCATGATAATAGGGGCGGCTGGAACCATTGTAGAATCATTCAGAAAATACCCGAGCAGCATGCTTAGAAATCACGACATCGAGGAACTACAGGAAGCGGCCATATTGGACACTGCACACATCCTGCGGAAGGTACTAATTAAACTTACACAGCGCTTCTCATGTGAAATAGGATTCTCGTGGCTTGGTAGCCCTAATGGGCCTGGGCCTCATCTGTGAGGTTCCTCGATCACAGACACACCACACTCGGTAGGACTCCTCTGTACGAGTGATCGGCCCGTCGCAGACACCTCTGCCTGCGCATAAGACAATAGGAGACAGAAATCGTTGCCCCCCAGTGGGATTGGAACCCACAAGCGAGGAGCCGGAACCCCACACCTTAGACCGCTGGGCCACTGGTATCAGCGTCGAATAAGATTGCATGTACCATAAACTGTAACCACAAAAGAGCTGAAACATATGCCTGAGGGACATGGTTCGTTCCAGGTATCTATTTTTAAATACTTCTACGAAGGTGATTAGTACTACTACCACCACCACCACCAATAATAATAATAATAATAATAATATACGGACGTGGTGGTAGTGGTGACGACTGTAACAGGGATAGTCTACAAAAGACAGCATTCCTATCACCCCGTTTTGAGACCGAAAGAAGCGGTGCTATGTCAAGTGCGCGTTTCGTTCTGTTGCGTGACGTCACAAATGCCAGTCGCGTCTGTTTCACGGTTCACTTCACGTTGTATAATGATACTGTTAGTAGAAACAAATGCCTGTAACAAGGCGGCGCGAATTGCTTCGAAAGTGAACGAAGGTCCGCTCCCCGTAGATTTTGAATAAAGATACCAACAAAAAGGATCTAAGAATCAAAATTTCGTGCATATTTCTATTTTCGGCATGTAGTGTTTTCACAACTGATCCCGGTGGCCGTACGGCCTCTAATTGCTGGGACCGCGTGTTTGAATTCTGCTGAAGGCATGGATGTTAGTCTGTTGTGTTTGTTGTGTGGGTAGTGGTCTCTATGACGAGCTGATCACTCGTTTAGAGGAGTCATACCGAGTGTGTGTGTGTGTGTGTGTGTGTGTGTGTGTGTCAAATCGTGTGTGATTTAGAAACCTCAACATTGAGGCCGTCGTGGCCCACGTGGGGCTGTTACGTCCCAGAAAAAGAAACTTCACAACACTACACGAATAGGCGCTCGCATACCGAGCCCAGTGACAACACCTGTAATAAAAACAGCTCGTTAATGTGCAAAGAGAAACGGTAAATGAAATGCATTAAGAATCGTAGAATAAAAATCATAATGCACATTCATAGTTGCAAGCATACCATTAAACTCCGTGGCCTTAGTCCGCACGCGAACTATACCGACAGAGCGGCCGCCGCCGGTCGGCGAAGTTAGTGCCAACTTTTGCGGATAGAGGGGTGTCACGTGGTCAGCGCAACGGGTCC
>Ga0123354_10016218_pt1 | contig 11672 bp, 12 predicted proteins | sample TergutLab28metaG_2_FD_97872 | JGI IMG/M metagenome (GOLD analysis project Ga0123354, IMG submission 97872) | Labiotermes labralis P4 segment gut microbial communities from Petit-Saut dam, French Guiana - Lab288 P4 | ecosystem: Host-associated > Arthropoda: Insects > Digestive system > Gut ... | reverse complement strand
TGGCCTGACCGCGACGACATTAAGGGGCCTGTGGTTTTTCTGGCAAGCGAGGCTTCGCGTTATGTCACGGGTATTAATCTTTTAATGGACGGAGGATTTACCGTCTGGTAAAAATTATATGGCAATACTGAAAATGGATCGGCGCGCTGCCGACAATAAATACCTGCACCGGGATTTTCACGTTTCAGCAGATACGGGCCTTGCCTATGTTGGCACTCACTGGGGAGATGCGGGCGTAGAGGAGTACCTGCGGCGTTTTGCCGTTTCCTGGTACCGCCCGCTGATTGCGGAGATCGGGAAACGCGGACTTGACGCCATGCAGGATCACATCGAAAAAATTTACGCCGCCGAAGAAGCTTCCGATGTCCTGCACATTACCCGTACGGAAAATGAATTGGCTGTCAATATTGACCGCTGTCCGGGAATCACGTACATGCATTCGGCCGGACACGAGCCTTCGCCCTGGTACGTGGAACTGACGTCCACTGTGAACCGTATAATCGCGGAGAAAAGCGGTATTCAGTTTGAGATGTTATCGTACGAAGCGGATACCGGCAAAGCGTCGTACAGGTTTTATACCAGGAGTTGAATTATGGTTTCATGTACCGAATTTATTCCGCTCTACAGCGAACTTTTCAGTTTCATCGAAGAAAAGGAAGGCCATGAAGGTGTGGTCAGATACTGGGAACATATTCGCGATGAATATATAAAACCGCGGCTTGGTGAACTGGCTGCGGAAAAGGGAATTGCCGCATGCTGGGAGTACTGGTCAAAAAGCCTCAACGAAGAAGCTGCGGATTTTACAATGACCTATGACGAAGAAGCGCAGGAGTTCAGCATTGATATGCGTTACTGCCCGTCAAAGGCGATATTGAACGAATGCAGGAACATTGAACCTTACCATGATTACTGCGGCCACTGCGCCGTTCTTTACGCGCCGGTTCTTGCCCAATACGGAATTGAATCCGAAGAAGATTATTCCGGCACGGACAGGGCCGCGTGCAAACTTAAATTTTTTATTCCAAAATCAAAATAGGAAGGAGTTACAAGATGCCATCAATTTATTACGGTGAACAGACCAGGGTTCAGATTGCGGAGTTTGTCAAAAAAAACGCCGTGATTATTTTGCCGATCGGAACTACCGAAGAACACGGGCTTCATCTGCCTGTTGAAACCGACGCCATTATCGCGGAGTACATGGGTGAAAGACTGGGGCAAGCCTGCCAGGGAGCGGGACTTCCCGTTCTGGTACTCCGCACAATTTACTACGGTTTTTCAATGTCCATAGTACGCAAATGGCCGGGCTGTCCGAATATAAATGACCGGACTTTTATGGATTATATTTTCAGCATGATAGACTCCCTTGTAAAGGAAGGGTTCCGCAAAATAGTTCTGCTTGACTGCCACGGCAACCACGACTGCCTGCTGCGCACCGTAATGCGGGAGATTGCCGACAAACACAATGTATTCATTATGACCCTTGCGCCCATGACATTGGGATCGGCTGTTTACAACAAAATCAAAAAGGACAAGGAAGGCGACATACACGGCGGCGAATACGAGACTTCCTGTATTCTGCACATTGCCCCGCATCTGGTGGATAAAAGCGCCTACACCAATGTTGACGCAATCCGCTGCAATACGCCGCTGCGCGGACCTGTTTCCACCTGGGGCCTGCAGCAAACCAAAACCGGAATCTTTGGCGATCCGACCTGCGCCAGCGCCGAGACCGGCAAGGCCTGCCTTGATGCGGCGACTGAAGAAGGCCTTAAAATGATAAAACTTTATTACGAGTACACGGAACCAAAATAATGCTGTACACCGAAATAGCCGGCAGGAAGGTTTCTGCAATGTCATTGGGCACCGTACAGCTTGGTATGAATTACGGCATTGCAAACCGCGAAGGGAAACCGGACCGTGACAAAAGTTTCACCATACTGTCCGCCGCTGTTGAGGAAGGCATAACCGCTATCGATACTGCCAGGGCCTACGGCGATTCGGAGGAGGTAATCGGTTCCTGGTTTAAGGCGCATCCCGGATTGGCAGAAAAATTATTTGTTACAACCAAACTTTCTGCCGGTCTGCCCGGGGGCAGCTCCGCCTCTGATGTTGAAAAAGCCATGACAGCTTCCGTGGAAACTTCGCTGTTAAATCTAGGACTGCGTAAAGTAAACTGCCTGATGCTGCACAACGCGGCTGACATGATCACCCACGGACCTGCGGTTGCAGCAGCAATGCGGCATCTGGTTGCCGGAGGCCTTACCGATATGGCAGGGGTTTCCGTTTACCATCCGCACGAAATTGACACTGTATTGAAGGACGATATTTACCGTGCGGTTCAGCTTCCCATGAGTGTATTTGATCTGCGTTTTTTAAAGTCCGGCGCCCTGGAGCGTCTGCAGGCCGCCAATATCCATATATTTGTCCGCAGCGTTTTTTTCCAGGGCCTTCTTTTTCTGGATCCGCAGTCGGTTGAAGATCCCGATCTTGTCCGTTTCGCTGTCCCGTACATAAAAAAACTCAATCAGCTTTCGCAGAATTCCGGAATGGGCGCTGCGCAGTTTGCAGTAACATTCCTGCGCGATATTAAGGGGATTGCGAGTCTTGTGCTTGGCGCAGATAATCCTGCGCAGGTTAAACAGAACAGCGCGCTTTTTGAAACGCCGGTCATGGATGCCGGACTGCGGCTTGAGGCGGAGAATGCTTTTGCCGCTGTTGATTATCCGGGAATCATGTCCGTTCTGAGCAGGCCAAAACAGCAATGATCCCGGATAACAGCATCATTGACATCGGCGCCCGGCGCGAAGTTTTCTGGGATTATTTTTTAATCGAAGATAAACTGCCAGGATCTTACCAATACCCACGCGCAGATCTGTGCCAGCAGGAACCGCAAAAAAAAGAGATCGTTCTGAGGCTGGATAAAAGCTGGGAGGGAAAAGTCTGCGGTTATTTTCATTATTTCCATGACGGCAGGCAGTTCAGATTTTATTACAGGGCAAGCGACGGAAATTACAGCAAAGAAATCCCGGACGAAAAATCAGCCGCCACAGCATCTGTGCAGCGGCTCGGCAAGGGCGCCTGTATCTGCGTGCTCTTGAGCGATGACGGCATAAATTGGGCAAGGCCGGATCTGGGACTAGTCGAATTCAACGGCAGTAAAAAAAACAACATAGTTTTCCGCGCAGATGAGCTGGATAATTTTTTTGTTTACAGGGATGAGAATCCTGACTGCAGGGACGGACAGCAGTACAAGGCGGTAACACAAGGCCCCAAAACAGCTGAACTGCCGGGCGGAGGCCTGTGGGCCTGGGTTTCACCTGACGGTTTCTCCTGGACATTGATGTCAGCTGAGCCAGTGATCATGGATGGTTATTTCGATACGCTAAACACCGTACACTGGGATAAAAACATCGGCAGGTACAGGCTTTACTTCCGCGGGTTCCACGGTGAAAACGAAACGGGAAAATGCCGCGACATAAGGCTTGCGCTTTCAGAAGATTTTTTACATTGGGGCGAAGAAAAAATATTGCGTTACGGGGATGCGCCGGATGAGCAGCTTTATACAAACGGGATCCTTCCGTATTACCGCGCTCCCCATATTCACACCGGTTTTCCTGTTCGTTATACTGAAAGGAAATGGGAACCGATGTTCGGCCAGCTGCCGCATCCAAAATGGCGGATGGAAAAAATGAAACGCTTCAATGAACCGCGGCTTGGCACTGCGCTGACAGACGGACTTTTTATGACAAGCAGGGACGGGCTTAATTTCATGCGTTACGATGAACCGTTCCTCAAACCGGGCCTGTTCAGCGAGAACAACTGGGTTTACGGCGACTGTTACCAGGGCTGGGGGCTTCTTGAAACCAGTACAGAAGTAACTGGGAACTGTCCGCAGAAAGAGATCAGTTTTTTTGCCGGGGAAGATTATACGTCGCTGCCGGTGGGGATACGGCGTTACACGATCAGACTGGACGGATTTGCCTGCATGCATGCCGGCGCAGCTGTAAAACAGATCGTTACCAGGCCTTTGATTTTTACCGGCAATACGCTCACACTGAATGTGGCTACGAGTGCAGCAGGTTTTATCATGACTGAATTTCTGGATGCTGAAGGGAACTCAATACCTGGGTTTTCAGGTGTTTCCGGTTACAGGATGTTCGGCGATGATACTGCCCTTAGGGCAATCTTCTGGCGCGGGCAGAATGCCTCCGGCGATCTTTCGCCGCTTGAAGGGAAGCCGGTACGGATACGGTTTACATTGAAGGAAGCAAGGCTGTACTCAATGCAGTTTGTGCAGCAGGAGATACCGTGATAAAACATTTACTTTTCGATTTGGACAATACGCTTTACTCTTCAAAGTACAACCTGGAAGGGGAAGTCGGACAGCGGCTTGAAGATTACGTTGCAAAATTTCTGAATATAACACTGCAGGAATCGGAGGAAATCCACCGCAGCGTTATCAGGGAAATGGGGTACGGCACAACGCTTGAATGGCTGATGACCGAGAAAGGTTTTAAGGATATAGAAGATTACTATGCAACGATCTACCCTGAAGATGAAAGCGCCGCCCTGCAGCCCGACCCGGCCCTTGGCAGTTTCCTTGCTTCCATTCCGCTGCCCAAAGCAATACTTACAAATTCCAACCGCGAACATACGGATCACATTCTGAAAAAACTGGGTATTGCCAAACAATTTGATCATATATTTGACATAAGGTTCAATAATTTTAGGGGCAAACCCCATAAAGAAGCTTTCTTCAGTGCACTTGATGTCATGAAAGCTGAACCTTCATCAACCCTGTTCATTGATGATTATCCTGAATTTATCGCGGGGTTCCAACGAATCGGGGGGAATGGACTGCTGATGGATGAGACCGGCCGTTTCTCCGATCTTCCGTATGACAGGATAGGCAGTTTATATGAAATTACCGGTTATTTATATTAAAAACAAAGAGGTGTTTTATGAATGATATGTTTTCCCTTTCACAGAAAAAGATCGTAGTATTCGGCGGGGCCGGTTACATCGGCAAGGCCGTTGTGAGGGCGGCTCTGGCGCAGGGCGCCAAAGTTCTTGTGGCGGATCAGAACGGCGCATCGTTTGACGCTCCGGCATGGAAAGATGTCAGGGAGAACCGCGACTTTGGTTTTATCACCTGCAATGTCGAAAAGGCCGAAGAGGTACGCAAGGCCTATGACGCCTGCATAAAGCAGTTCGGCCAGTTCAACGCAATGGTTAACCTGGTCGCTTACGGCAAATTCGACGATCTTTCCAGGCAGTCCGATGACGATATGGCGTATTCATTTGACGGCGTTGCAGGCCATGTTCTGCGCACCATACGCGAAGCTATTCCCTACTTCAAAAAAGACGGGGGCGTTGTTGTAGCAACTGCTTCCATGTACGGAATTGTTTCACCGGATTACAGGATCTACGGCAAATCAGGCCAGAACAATCCGGCGGTTTACGGTATGGGCAAGGCCGCAGTTATTTCACTGACCAGGTACGCAGCAGCCCATCTGGCGCCAATGAATATCCGTGTAAACTGCGTGTCGCCCGGGCCTGTGCCCGATCCGTCCAAAAATCCCCCGCATGAATTCATGGAGCAGCTTGCAGGCAAAACCATGCTTGGCCGGGTGGGCAGACCGGAAGATATTGCAGGCGCCTACATATACCTGCTTTCTGACGCAGCGTCCTTTGTGGCAGGCGAATGTCTGTGCGTGGACGGCGGCTGGACCAAGTGGTAATAAACCGTAAGGAGTAAATAATGAACGTCAGTGAACTTTTATCGTTAAAGGGAAAAAACGCCGTCATTACCGGAGCAGCCGGCCTTTACGGACGCTGCGCTGCCCAGGCTTTATATGAAGCGGGGGCCAGGGTTTTTACAGGCTCAACCAATATTGAAAAGCTGGAAGCGGCAGTAAAGGAAATGCGGCAGGAAGGCGGCGATATAACGGCATTCCGCCTCGATCTGGGCAGCGAGGAATCCATTCTTAAATTCCATGATCAGGTAATGGAGAAGGCGGGCAGAATCGATATTCTAGTCAACAATTCCGTTGCGCGCCCCATGCCCGGTTACGATGCAGACGCAAAACTATGGGAAGAAAGCATGAAGGTCAACTCCACCGGCAACTTCCTCATTACCCGCGCGTTCGGCAAGGACATGATCGAACACAAAAGCGGCTCCATTATCAACATAGCTTCGATGCATGGGATGATAGGGCCCGACCCGTTCCTGTACGAAGGCCTTGGCATGGAAAGCTGGGGAGGGGATTATTTTTACCACAAGGGCGGGATGATCTCGTTTACCAGGTTCCTTGCATCCTACTACGGACGCTTTGGTATACGCTGCAATTCAATTTCCCCGGGCGGCATCAAATCCTACCGCACACCGGAAGCATTTGTAGATCGCTACAACAAACACACGATGCTGGGCCGCATGGCCGGACCGGACGACATCAAGGGCGCCGTTGTATTTTTCGCTTCTGATGCTTCAGTTTATGTAACAGCCGCCAACCTTCCCGTGGACGGCGGTTATGTAGCCAAATAAAAAATTATGTACCTGGCGGGGATTGATCTGGGAACTACCGGCTGCAAGAGCATGGTATTTGACGGCAGCGGAAACATTGCAGGTTCGCATTACATTGAATATGATCTCATCTTTACACCCCTGGGAGTCGAACAGGACGCCGGGCTCTGGTGGGATCACGCTAAAACCGCGCTGAAGGAAGCCATGCGTTCAGCTGGAATTAAGGGTGGTGAACTTAAGGGCATCGCAGTGGCTTCCCAGGGTATTGCCTCTGTCCTGATTGATGCACAGGGAATTCCCCTGGCCCCTGCCATAAGCTGGTACGACAACAGGGCCGATGCCGAAGCAAAGGAGATTGCGCTGCGTTACAATGACACGCATCTTTTTGAAACAACCGGCCGCCACTCCTCCTCCCTGATGTTCCCGCAGGTGCTGCATTTGAAACGCAGCAACAGCGCCCTGTACGAAAGGGCAGTATACTTTCTTATGGCACAGGATTATCTGGTGTACCGTCTCTGCGGTACTGCAGTAACCGATTACACCATGGCAAGCGGCACCCTGTGTTTTGATGCAGGCAGGCACTGCTGGATCGATGAGATGTTTGATCATTACGGAATCGATCAGAAAAGGTTCCCCGCTGTAAAACCTTTCGGGGCTGCTGCAGGAAAACTGCTCCCCGCTGTAGCGCATGAACTCGGCCTTTCGGAAGACACGGTTGTCGCAGTGGGCATGCAGGATCAGAAGGCAGCGGCCCTTGGCTCTGGCATTACGATCAGCGCCGGGATCATCACACTGTCGCTGGGCACTGCAAGCGCCGTTTCCAGGCTTGTTTCAGAAAAGATCACCGATGAAAGCGGCCGCCTTAACTGCCACGCATTTGACAGCCGCCGCTGGATCACGGAGAATTATGTCGGAGCCTCAGGGGCTTCCCTAAAGTGGCTGCGCAGTACATTGTTCGCAAACCAAACGTACAATGAACTGGACAACATGGCCTTGCAAAGCGGCGCAGGAGCAGGGGGCGTTTTTTTTATTCCAGCTCTAGATGAAAAGCGGGGGGAATTTTACGGCCTTTCACTTACAACAACTGCCGGGGATCTTGTTCGTTCAGTACTTGAAGGAATTACATACGGGGTAAAAAACTGCGTGGATATACAGAATGAAGTTCTGCATACCAATGCCGGCGAACTGCGCGTCTATGGCGGAGGAGCTGCAAGCGATCTCTGGTGTCAGATCCTGGCGGATGTTCTCTTAATTCCTGTAACAACTCCAAGGACCCAGGAAACATCAAATCTGGGAGCGGCAATATGCGCGGGCATGGCCTGCGGCCTCTTTGCCGATGAGGCTTCGCTTGCCGCTTTTATCGGCAAAACCGGGAAAACTTTTTTACCGGATCCGGCAAATGCAAAATCATACGAAGAAGGATACAGGAAATTCATTAAGATCAGAGATAAAATGATATAAGAGGCTTTTCCAAAACTTCAGTTTTTGGAAATGGCTCATAAAACAGGAGTTTATTATGGCTGACAATTTCACTTTTAAACCGGCGCCCTGGATTGCGTTTCAGGATCAGAAGATCACCAAAAAACTGCATTCCATGACGCCTGAGGAGATCGAGAAACATCCGAATCCGGATTTTCACATCAAAATTTTCCAGAACATCGGGAGTCTTGTGGTGGCCGATATTTATGCAAATATCGTGGCTTCCGACAGGGAAGACAAGATTTTCACATTCATAACCGGCAATCCCTGCCCGGCCCTTTACCTGCCTTTGGCTAACCTCATTAACCTTAACCGCATCAACTGCCGCAATGTCCATCCGTTTACCATGGACGAGTGGGCCGATGATCAGGGCAGAATTGCGCCCGTTACTTACCAGAGCGGTTTCACCTATTCATTCATGAAGTATTTTTACGGCCAGATCGATCCGGAGCTCAGGCCGCCCCTCAAAAATATTCATTATCCGTCGAACGAGAATATCGATCATTATTCGGATCTTATCGAAGAGATAGGGAACGGCGGTGCCGATGCAATTTATTCCGGACCCGGATGGGCCGGACACATCGCATTTATCGATCCCTGTCCGGAATTCATTCCGAACTATAAACCCGGCAACGAATACATAATCAAGGATCTGAATGATCCGTACTTTAAGCAGGGCGCAAGGGTTGTAACGCTTCATCCGCTGACCGTTGCCCAGAATTCGCTGCACGGCGTTTTTGGCTGTTCCGGCGATGTCTCCAATGTTCCGCCCAGGGCCGCAACCATTGGCCCCCGTGATGTACTGCACTCAAGGCGCCGCATAGAGACCCACGGGATCACCACTGAAGGCGGATTCTCTTCCTGGCAGCGCATGATCTCAAGGCTGATTACACACGGTCCGGTGACGCCCTATATCCCCGGCTCAATTTATCAGCTTATGGAAACATGGGTTTACATTGAACCGGTAATTGCACAGCCCATTGAGTGCCTTGAGACAACAGGTTATTAGGAGTTAACGTGGACAGGCTTGTTATCAACCACGCTTTTGCGGTTGTCAGGGAAACCATACTTGAAGACTTTTCGGTCATCTGCGAAAACGGGCTGATAACAGAGCTGCTGCCCTCAAAATCAGTTACTGCCCGGATTGAAGGCCAGTCCATTGAAGGCCTTTCTATCGATGCTAAGGGGCAGTACCTGGTTCCCGGTTTTATCGATATGCATATCCATGGCTTTAACGGAAAACTCGTGAAGCACAGCGCCGGAGATCTGGCTGCAGTCTGCCGTGAACTTCCGCAGCGGGGGGTGACTGCTTTTCTTCCGACGCTGACGCCCGGTGTTTTTGATACGCAGTACAATGATGAATACGAACTGCTTTCGGATCTGGCCTGCGCACAAACTAACGGCGCGCAGATAGCAGGTTTCTTTCTTGAAGGGCATTTTTTAAAATTGACGGGCGCAATAAAAGGAATGGAGCCCGATTACTCTGCGGCCAGGGTCCTGGCGTTAAAAAAATCCCTTAAGGGCAGGAAATGTGTTTTTGGAATATCACCGGAGATCGAAGGAATAACCGGACTGCTTCCGCTGATGTGCGGGGACGGGGTTCCGGCTTTCATTACGCACACCTGCGCTAATTACGATCAAACGGCGAAAGCGATAGAGGCAGGCGCCAGGCATGCCACCCATTTTTACGATGTTTTTCCGTATCCGGGTGAACAGGAAGACGGCGTAAGGGGCTGCGGCGTTGTTGAAGCGGTAATGGCCGGCGAGACAACGGTAGATTTCATCCTGGACGGCGAACATGTGCATCCTGGCGCAGTAAAAATGGCCCTGGCCTGCAAGGGCCCGGACAATGTGTGCCTTGTAACCGATGCCAACATCAATGCAGGCATGAAACCCGGCGTTTACCGCGGCATAGGCGGAATGGATGTAATCATGGAATACCCCGGCGGCCCCGCAAGGGAATTCCTGGGCATTGGAAAGAAGCCGGGGGGGCTGACCGGCAGCGGCCTTACCATGGATCTGGCCCTTAAGAACGCGGTAAAACTTCTGAACCTCTCACTTCCCCAGGCATCCGCCATGGTATCGGCAAATCCAGCCAGGGTACTGGGACTTAACAACGAGCGGGGAAGAATCGAAAAAGGCTATAGGGCGGATTTCTGCCTGCTGGATAAAAATTTAAATGTAACAGCCTGCTATATAGAAGGGAAGTGCGCATATCCTGTTTGAACGCATATCCTGTTTGAAATTATCGTAAAATGATCTATACTATATATGGATTTTAATATGTAACCCTAGAATTTGAGCCATTTTCAGAACTCGGTTAGTTTCGAAAATGGCTAATACAAAAGGAGCAGCCATGAATATTCGGCCAAGCAAGGTAATGAGGAAATTAAGGTCGGGAGGAACGGCGAGCTGTATCAAAATAAACACTGCAGATCCCAGGATAACTGAATTGGCTTCACTGTGCGGTTTTGACTGTGTGTGGACCGATATGGAACATGTGGCCAACAATTACAGTGTCATCGAAAGCCAGATCATGAGCGCCAAAGCCCATGATACTGACTGTCTGGTCCGTGTACCAAGGGGAAGCTACAGCGATCATGTACGGCCCCTGGAACTGGATGCCTCCGGTATAATGGTTCCCCATGTCATGAATTTTGTTGACGCCAAACGGGTGATCTGGATGACGCGTTTCCATCCGATCGGACGGCGCGCCCTGGACGGCGGAAATGCCGACGGCGCTTACTGTCTGGTTGATACGCATGAGTACATGAGAGAGGCTAACCGCGAGCGTTTCCTGATGATCCAGATCGAGGATCCCGAAGCGATGGATGATCTGGACGCGATCTGCAGCCTGGAAGGAATCGACATAGTGTTCTTCGGGCCCGGGGACTTCAGCCAGGGTATCGGGGATCCGGGCAATTTCAACAACCACAAACTTCTTGACGCCCGCCGCCGCGTCGCCGAAACAGCGGTAAAATACGGCAAATACGCCGGCACCGTCGGCACGCCTTCGAATCTGAAAGAGCTGCACGATTTGGGCTACAGGTTTATCAGCGCCGGCGCTGATGTTGTGGGATTGGCAAATTACTTCAAGGAGATTTCGGCTTCCTTCAAGTCACTCTAGATCGCACTTAACCTTCTGGGCCGCGGCTATGTCCAGGAATTCCCTGTAGGTTTTTTCGTTAACCGGGATGCTGCCCTTCACCCTTGAAGCCATCATCTCGGCTTCCTTTTCTCCGTGGGTGTAGATGCGGTTCTGGCCTTCGGCCTTTTTGCTGTTCCGGAGTTCCTGCAGGAAGTTTGAAATATTCTTCCTGATTTCGGCCTTGTTTCCGAAGATGCCGTAATCGATTGCCATAAAGTAATGGCAGATGCCGTTTACGCCTGGCTTTATATTCACGTAATTTGAAGTGAATCCTCCGGAGAAAATTGCCGTAAACAAATCGACGATTATCCCAAGGCCGTAGCCCTTGTGCCCGCCGTAAAGTTCGCCCACGCCGCCCAGGGGAGCTATGCCTCCGCCTGCCTTGTGAATGATGTTCTGCAGTACTTCAGCCGCGTTGGTGGAGGGGTTGCCTGCGGCGTCCAGCGCCCACTGCTGCGGCAGGGGTTTGCTGTTTTTGTTGTAGACTTCCAGTTTGCCCCTCGGCACGACTGTTGTCGCGGC
>Ga0123354_10016216_pt1 | contig 11673 bp, 7 predicted proteins | sample TergutLab28metaG_2_FD_97872 | JGI IMG/M metagenome (GOLD analysis project Ga0123354, IMG submission 97872) | Labiotermes labralis P4 segment gut microbial communities from Petit-Saut dam, French Guiana - Lab288 P4 | ecosystem: Host-associated > Arthropoda: Insects > Digestive system > Gut ... | reverse complement strand
TCTTATGCGTATTGGACCGTGCATCATCTTGATATTTGAATAAAGGTAGACCAACTTGATGACACTTGCTTTATTATGTTAATTTACTGCTCAACATGTTTCGGATGTTAATACATCCATCTTCAGGAGCTTGACTACTTGGTGCGTTATTGTGTAGGCTGTATTGTGCTGACTTGAGGCGTGTTGGTGTTATGTAGCGGCATTGGCTGTTGGTGATGTGGTATCCGAGTGCAGGCTGAACCACTACTGCAGTAGCTCCTGAAGATGGATGTATTAACATCCGAAACATGTTGAGCAGTAAATTGACATAATAAAGCAAGTGTCATCAAGTTGGTCTACCTTTATTCAAATTTGTCCTACATGTTTTGCACAGATATTAAGTTTTATATTTCTACCCCATTTACATAAATTCAACAAAGTTTGTGTGCACGAGTTTTTTTGAAAACTACGAATAGCGTAACTCCTAATTCAAGAAACTAGAAAGGTACGACTATTTGCCATTCGATTTTGACCAACTGGAGTTCAGAACGTAGATATAGTTATAGAGACACTCTAACTCACAAATAAACAGAAACGAACCCCTGTGAAAGTGACATAATAAGGTATGAGTGGGAGGATTCTGAATGAATAAAATCACGTAAAGTCTTCAGAAATGTAAGGCAAGTTGCTTACTTGAAAGACAGAATAGCTGCCCAATGTAAATGCAGCAAAGATTAGATGCTACTTTGACAATGTGTAAAGTCCAATTGTCGTAAAATATTCACGTATTTTCAACATTTCTTGCACCCTTACTTTTTTTTGGAAGTTACTGAGAGAACAAAAACAAAAAGAATGAATGCAAGCAGTTAGCAGTAGGAAGCAACAACAATTTTGTGGCCCTCAAAACCACTACAGAAATGACGGTTAAAAACTTCTCACAGGAAATTGGAACGCATTTGTCCGCGCCGCAAGAAAACACAATCGCAGCTGAGTTATTGCGAGAGGGACAGACACTTGCATGTTTACGAGCTGTGTGACTTGCATTTATATTACGTTTGCATTTCGATGGCTCTCCGGGCATCTTGCAAGGCACTCTAAAGCAACGTGTTAAGGGAAATTAATTCAAATGATAACTCATCGAACCCACAACTGCATTGTAATCTGGAGTACATTTTTCAAGCTCACATCTTCAAGAATTACCACACATGGTACGTGTTTCATAGGGCGCATTCTTGCAGTGGCATAATATTCGAGTGGCTGGAATTGTCTGCTTCTGGTTTCAAAGGGAACAGAGCACATCGGTCGCTTAACGTCGGGCTGCTCTATTTTCAGCCTTTATCTCAAGACTCCGATTCTTATCTGTCAATAAAATACGTACATACATGAATAAATAGATACAAAGTTAGTAAAAAGAAGACAAAATTGCCTGGCACCCAAAGCCACTATTGATGTAGGGATTAAAAATACTTTTACTGCACAGTGGAGATCGGGCCCTGGTTGCGTCTACCGTAAGCAGCCAATTTACCAACTGGACTATAGTCGACATTCTAAGTGTACCGCCATTTGTGACATATTAAGCAACATCGAAGAAAGTAAAAGGCAAATTTGTCCCTCAGCACGCCAAGAATTTAAATGAGGGAGTGGAGGTATGGCTCCGCTCATTCTTAACCTCGGCATTATGTGCAGGTGAGTTGTCAGCTTTACGCCGCCCGCCACTGTACTCCAGGGGTGAGAGTCATCCAAGTTCCATACGATACATTAGCCATTCGAAGTGTCCAAGGATATGAGCCGGATAAATCAAGGATCGCAAAATTTGAAGCGCATACTCAACAAGTTGCATATGTGTTTACTTTTCGACAATAAATTCCCATGTTTGTTGATGTTTGTATACTCTGTATAGAGTTCTGATTTGTTGCCAACCTGAATTACGCAACAGTAAGAAGGAGAAGTGGCACGTGCATTTAGTATTTGTTTATTCCCACAGCTTATCGTAGTCTTCACTATTCAGTTAGCTGTATGGTTTTCCTCTCACGGATCATTTCACATGGAAGGCGCGTGTAATTTGTTTACTGTGCGCATATAGCGCTGTTTACAGCAAGACATTCAACAGCGTCTGTGGGCTGCTTACTACCGTATGGGCTGTGCTGTGCTGTAACACTTGTCGAAAAACACGTACGATTTTTTTTTTCGCAAAATTGCATTTAATTAGCCTTTGGTTTGCCTTGCTTTGGTTGCCTAACAATTATTACTGTTATTTTATTAATTCAGCGTCACGGTATGCGCATGTAATAATGCAAATAGCATCAAGATAATGTGCCTTAGTATACGTTACTACGTTGTGGATTTCCCACAGACACGGACCTTCTAAATGAATTTCCGTACGGGTTTTTACTGTTTCTGCCAACAACAACATACCTGCCATTTTACCGCCACTTGGCTTCATATGTAAGGTAGGATATCCTGTTTGTGTTAGTTGATTAGCTCTGGGCTTGTCATTTGGAAGATGTGTTCAAAACTGTCTTATTCTTAAATAGACATTCAGTACTTCATATGGAAAGCGATTTGATATTTGTACGTGTTCTGTAGATGCGTGCACTCAGCAATAACTCATACAAATGGCCCATAAACTATTAGTGATACGCGTATGAAAGGTTTGCCACATATCGCTACCTCTTTTTTCAGAATTCTCAGAACACCAACGAAGATGCAGTGCGAGGTGAGAACCAGTAATAGGTCTGCGATGGGAATATCCCCACTACAGGGAATTCCACCGCGTGCAGAGATTTACTATTTTAAAATCAATTCAGAGACAGAACTTGCCAGCGAAACTTTGTTGAAAGAGTCAGGGAAAGTTAGGTCGCTGAAGATTATTATTCAATGATGCAAGACGACGTGGAGACGATATGTAGCTTGCATGAGGAGGTGAATTAATTTTATGCATAAAATTTACGAGAGAATGATGAGGAGAAAATGATGCAGGAATCTATGAGAAACGTGTCTTGATGTCGACTGTTTTGAACGGAGGCATAATAATGGTTTTATATAAGAATTTCTTGGTCGGCTGTAAAATCAACAGCTAAAGAGAAATATACCACAGAGTTGACCGGTCACAAGACAATAAACGTATTATAATTTACATCATTACTGACTGTCACCAGTCCGCTGTTTATGAACTTTTGCACATTCCATCCTCATCATAAGTTTTTTTTACTAGAACTCGGGAATGGAACCCGCGCCCCTCTTGCGTGTCACTCAGGTGATTGATGACGCTGTAGGTGATTTGACGTGTCTTAAAGTCGATGATAGTTCAGCCTGTGATTCCATTCATTACCAGTTGTCGTCCTCCGCACAGACATCGTCGCTTATTCGCTGTCTCTCTCCGGACTGCTGATTGCCCCGTTACAATACTGTGGGCCTGCAAGAACCGTGCAGAACAATGAACGACCAACCGGTAGAAGGCAAAACTTTCACATCCGGTTCTAAAACAATAGAGAATTGCCGTGCATTTTTATTGCTACGTAAACTGATAAAAATAATTGAGATTGCGGGAATTTAGAAATTGAATCCTTTTATAAATACAAGTTTTGCAGGTTATATGTATTAGAGGCCGAACTTAATTTAATTTCATCAGATTCATAAGGGTTGCTGATCTAGAATTACCTTAATATTAAAAATACAGGAATAGGCGAATAGGTATTACATATGTGTGACCGTTCTATTGTTGAGTTTGAAATGAATGTTCAAAATTTTCCCTCACAGCCTCAGAATACATAACGACACGTCTGTGAATCAAACATGTAGCTTAATCCAGATGAGTGGTATTGCTCTTTACACTGGATGCAGTACAGAATTTTCAGTAGAGAAAGGCATTTTGTATTTCCAACTTTTGCTGGTAAGTAGTCTGCGTCAAAAATAAAGTGGCTAATATTCCCTGTCAGTAAACTGATGCAATGTCAGTGTACGGGTAACGTAATTTTTCCAAGCATTAGTAATTTGTTCTTGTTCACATGTGGTTTTATTTACAGTTAATCACAGTTGTTTGGACCAAATAAATTGTTATATTATGTAAAGACAAGGGCATGTTTGCTGATTTCAAGAACAATATGGATCGGTTGGTTAAAAATTTTTCAGAGATGTGTCAGTAAATTCCAAGGCAGAAAGAATGTGAAAGCTTTAGCTTGCTTGGGCCCCCGTTTTCGCGTATAAACAAGATAGAATATGCCAGTTCAAGTAGACGAATCAGTATCAATTACGTGTTATCAGTCTGTTGTATCGTAGGCCTAGTTATGTGAACTGTGTAGCTACAGGTAATATTCATGTGCGATGTGTAGGAGTTAATGTGATACATTTTTGAGGCTGGATCCAAACTCAAGAGAAACAAGTATGTATTGTATTGTTCTCTTGTGATTTGTTGCTCATTGGCCTGCTTAAAGAATACAACTTTAAATGTAACTGTGAAAAAAGACTAATTGCAATAGTGTAGGGAATGGCGAAATTTGAGTTTCTGACAGTGGTGTTGCTGTTGAGTCAGGTGTTCTGGGGGTGTGACACTGTGTCGTTGGATCAAAAGTGTAAGATTTTGTTGACTCAGGTGTTCAGGGGGTGTGACACTGTGTCGTTGGATCAACAGTAAAAGATTGATGCTGACTCAGGTGTTCAGGGGGTGTGACACTGTGTCGTTGGATCAACAGTAAGAAATTTCTGTTGACTCAGGTGTTCAGGGGGTGTGACACTGTGTCGTTGGATCAACAGTGTAAGATTTTGTTGATTCAGGTGTTCTGGGGGTGTGACACTGTGTCGTTGGATCAACAGTAAAAGATTGATGCTGACTCAGGTGTTCTGCGGGTGTGACACTGTGTCGTTGGATCAACAGTAAAAGATTTCTGTTGACTCAGGTATTCTGGGGGTGTGACACTGTGTCGTTGGATCAACAGTGTAAGATTTTATTGACTCAGGTGTTCTGGGGGGTGTGACACTGTGTCGTTGGATCAACAGTAAAAGATTTCTGTTGACTCAGGTGTTCTGGGGGTGTGACACTGTGTCGTTGGATCAACAGTAAAGATTCCATTTGTTGTTCAACACGCACTAAAATATCTTCGTTTCTTAGAAAAACGATGACAGTCGACCATATTCGATACCTCGTATAGGACGAGATATCGTACACATATATACTGTGCTTATGTGGTAAAAGGTGACATTTTAATTGATAATGCTCGATTTTTATGTGTGCTTTTTTGGCACCTCGGCTTTAGCCTGTACGTGACACAGAATACGGTATGCTTCAACTCTAAATACCGCATACGGCAAAGTATGTAACTTTCCATTCACAGTGTCTGTGGTTTTATTCCACTGTCACCCACAGCGGAATGTGTAGACAAATTTTGGTAAAATTCCCACTAATCAGTACTACAAAATTTGACTAATGGTGGTCGCCCTATTCCATGCGGACAGACAGATGGACGGACAGAGGGGCAGACATGAAGTAGCTGTTAGCTTTTTTTTTTTTAAATACTCTGCACGCTTACCCAAACTACACATTTTTCAAGCGTCCAGTGTACATCACCCATCCACTAATTCAGTCCATGTAGATTTGAATTCTGTCTGTGCTGGAAATTCAGGAATTCTGCACATCATATTACATAAGAAGGTACTGTTTTGAAAGAGTACTTCCGAGAGCTAACATAATGATTAATTTTTGTGTACGCAACTGGCATATTTTGGAGGGGGGAGGGAGAGCTTATGAATTGCGTGTTTCTGCTTTCCAGTGTTCCTGCCTTTTTTATCCGTCCTATCGCCTCTCATGTCACCTTCTCAACGTTAGAACTGCGCCTTTATATTAATCGCGTAATTTCAACCTTCGATCTGAATTATGCTTTCCCTGCAATCGCAGATTAACATCCAATGCACGCACGCACAGAAACTTTGTAAGTACAGACGTGAAAATACGTACAGCTGTTAACCAAGTACCAAGTTGGGGCCAATGATAATTAAAGCCGTCAAACGCTAAGGGTAATAAATTCCCCTAGGGTAAATATCCGCAACAGTACAAACTGTGTCATTTAAATTTCTCTCCAGATGTCCGCCTTCTCTGCGAAACAACAACCGACATCAAATAAAGCTGTTTGTACTTGATTTTGGTTTTACTTTTGTCAGTAATTTCCTGTAGTATAAATTACTGTTGCCAATTCCGGTGGCCGTGAGGTCTAAAGCGTAGGTCTTCGGCCGCATGATTTCTGGGATTGCGGTTCAAATCCCGCTGAAGGCATAAGCATAGATGTTCGCCTCACTTGTTTGTTGTGTTTTGTGTAGGTCGGGACCTCTGCGACGAGCTGATCACCTGTTCAGAGGAGTCCTACTCTGTGTGTGCGCGTGCGTGCGTGCTTGTGACCTAGGAATCTTACAATGAGGAGGTCTGGGTCCGATTTTGGCTGTTGTGCGACGAAAAAATAAAATACTGTTACTTGACATTTGTTAGACAACCATGCTTTTTGTAATGTCGGCATGTTTCTTTTTGTCACACGCATTGGTTTCATGTTGCTGACAGGCACGAGATTTTGCGTGCAGTTCAAAAGCTTCTGTGCTTCAGTAGTTATCACTATAGAAGGAAAGTTAGAAGGAAATGACAGGAAAACTTCGGTCGTAATCCTGCTAACCGCGGGGACATGTTTTCCTCTTTGTTGTTCGGTAGTCTGCATCTGGCAAAGATCTGAAATAACCCTCTGGCGTGTTTCAAGGGAAACTAAATGTTCGGCGATTCACGTCGAAATGGTGGGCAGTGGGGTTTATTTAACTGCGATCTCTTGTCAATTACCTCTGGAAGATCCGCATTTTCTTATCGTGTAAAATATCTGACGAACTTAGAAAATTTTAACGGTTTCCACTCTTATGTGAAAAGTAATTTTACTGTGGCGTCCAGGCGTCTTTTGCGCAACCTTTAAGATCCACGCTAATGGATCGTCACTCCCGCCCATAATATTTGATTTACAGGATGAGAACAAGAACTTTTTCAGCAATCACGCATCGCTACGCATAGGGAAAAACAGTTGTTGTGTGTTGGCAGACTTGTCCAGAGCAGAACATATGCCGATAAATGTGCTGCGACCTCGAGGGTAAAATTTTTCAGAGTACCAGCAAGCATGACTTTAGAAGCGTAATGATCCCTCGCTAGCATCCAAATTCAGTTTATTTTTTTTATTTAAAGTACATTTATGTGCGTTTCTCAGTCAATAATTATTTTACGTATGCACGTATGGGGGACTGGCTGTAAAGTTGAAAAACATGTTGGAGTGGAAAAGTGTAACCCCAGTCTGCCTACCAGTATCCATTAAAGACTGGATTCTTTCACAGTTTTAAATTTAATTCGGAGATTTATTAAGTAATGGGCTTTTCAACTTTCTTATTATTCAAGCGCAAATTCTGACATGGCCGATTCCAGTGGCTGCGCTGTCTACAGCGTGGGTCTGCGGCCGCTCGCTTGCTGGGATTGTGGGTTCGAATCCCACCGGAGGCATGGATGTCTGTCGCTTTTGAGTGTTGTGTTGTCAGGTAGAGGTCCCTGCGTCGGGCTGATCACTCGTCCAGAGGAGTACTACAGGGTGTTGTGTATCTGAATGTGATCATGCATCCTGGACAATGAGGAGGCCTTGGCCCACTAGGGCTGGTGCGCCATGCCACCAAAAAAATTCTGACATGATTTAAGTCAACGCCCATCCACACTCAACTCTACCCTCCCTCCCTCCCTCCCTCCCTCCCCCCCGCCAAACACATGTAAACTCGAAACTTGGGTCGTTTCTTATCTTGACTGTCAGGATTTATTCCTGCATTCAGAAAATGTAATACCTTAGCTAAAAGATAACATGACTCTTACCAGAATTTCCCTACGTTTGTGGAATAAAGGTGGAAAGATTTCTCTGTCTTTTTGGACGTTCCTCGCAAAAGAAGAGACAGAAAAACACAGGCATGAATCGGAAAGAGAATCGCTAAAAGGGAGTAATGGTAACTAAATATGTCTGTTGCATTGAATGGCATTCTTTATAAATCCATCCACGTGGTCTCAGGGTCGTTTTGTGTGGTTTCTGTAAATTTGCAAACGTGTCAGTCTGGCACACAGGCATTCATCCTACAAAGTTGGGTACATGAAAGACCTCGTTTGCATATCTCATAATATATTAATTTATATACAGTAATGAAATGACCACAGCATTTCCTGTGACTGAATCGAGTCCTGCCTGCGGTTGCCAGATTTAATCTTTCAATATTACAGTGTATAGTGATTTACCTACTCGAACAACCAACCAGGCAACAAACCGAATAATTAACTAACCGAGTTAGGAGACAATGAATTAACTAACTTTATGGTAATGAACCACTTGAGGTTGAACACAATTATGACGAAAGCCGCCATTCCAATATTCCTGAGCCAGTTACAATCAAAGTAAGTCCCCAAAGTCTCTAGTCTCTAGGCCTAACCCTTTCATGTTTTGCAATGCATCTTTTTACTTTTCCAAGTGATCGATGTTGAGTGAGGCTAATTGTGGCATAAAACGTTATATTTCCAGTTTCTGCGCTGCTGTTTTGTTTTAGAGTGGGAGATTCTGTAAGAGTCCATTCTTTTAGCTGTGTTTCTCAGATTTTTATGTATAAATTTTATGGAATAGTAATTTCAGACTGCTTCTCCGGGATTAAAATTGTGAGTAAACAGACACAACTTCGGAAGGATACGGCCACACATCGCAAAACTAACGTATCTACAATGCTGACCAACAGGCTTTTTGCTATTTTGGGTCACAATAGAAAGAAATATTTAAGCATCAATAATTCTGCACCCGATTTGTCTGTTTCTCAAACGTATAGCTAGTAGAGAACATAAATTTATTATATGCTGTTGCTTGCATTTTGCGAGCGTTAATGACGTTTGTATGTGCTTATGCATACTGCAAAGTACATTTCATATAATGTGAATTAGCGTGTAAGAATTTAGAAGGCACTCTTTTTATTCAAAAAGAATCACAAATACTTGATACTTAATGTACACTTAATGTACACTAATTACAACGGCAGTGTAAATAACGGACTGCCTCCATGTTGTCATCAGACCACTTGATAGACTGTATTCTTTATGCCTGTGTTAGTTTCAAGCGTATTCAGCATATGAATAGCAGATCCATAGATTTACGAAACGTCATTAATTGTTTGATAGTACTTGAAAATAACCAGCAATACTACCCTAAAATCTGCTGGAAAATACGTTTATCCTTGTAGCTTGTAAATGTACAAGCAGAATAGACTGTTTAAACCTATTCCAGAAGGCTGGAAAGGACTGTACACCGATAGACTATGGCCCAAAACATTAGGCATATTTCGTTGTCGTAAGATTGCTTCATTAACGCGATGAGTAGAATAATTACAGAGGGATTCTCCCCCTCACATTTTCCTTTATTAGTGTGGTTGTGCTTGTAAATTCTGCTGGCTAGGAATTCTGTTATTACCTCAATATGCGTGAATTAAATTGCCGTTCATAACAGTAAACCCACTGACTGTATTCCTTTGTGTCAAATAATACCATTATTAGTTACGTTGGTATTTTCAGAGGGGAATATCTGTATCTGTAATTAGATATGCCAACTATTCCACTATTATTATTTCAGTTCCACATTGATTACGCATGTTGGTATTTGGTCTGTCACTGCTAAGTCCCACGACTTTATCACCGCTTGATGTAAAACGTTCACCTATCTGTTGGTATTAGGCATAATCTTGTCTTATCATTTTACTGCTTAATCCATGCTTCACTGTCGCATGATAACGCTAATGTAACAGATGTATGAACTGGCAGAATAAAATCTCTATGTGTGAAAGTCAACTTCAGGAACTTTATTGCCAGCCACTCAGTTGATCAAAACATTCCTCTCCTTCTACGAAATCCGCAGATATATTTTCATGTTCACAAGTGCTCGCCTTTGGTCTGTAACCTGAGCATAATTAGGTCTGCCCATATTCTGCACCCTGCTTTTCAAGACTAGTGCTCATATTGTCATTCCATATCCCAGTTAGTATTTTCTTTAAATTTACATTATAGGCAAACTTACTCATTTTTCACATTTCCGATGCCACAGTTACTTGTCAGAGCATTTCCCTCGATGTTGCAACACTAATAAGGTAAAAAGGTAATGTTTACCCTAGAACAGTTCACGAAGGGCCAGAGGGAGAGTACAGATATAATTCTTCTCTTCCTTTAACCTCGGTGCTAAATGGGGTGGTGGTCAGCGGCATGTCCCGGCCGCTTTGCCCTCGAGAAAGAGAGCCGGTACGCATTATACAGGAGACTTGATGGTCCCCAGGACTGGTCTGGACGGGTGCGGAATATGTTGCCTCCACCAGGATTCGTTCACGGTCCGTCCAGGCCGTAGCGAGTCACTAAACCGACTACGCTTTCCGGACCCACGCAACTCTAATAATATTTGGTAAAAAGTGCAAAATGTGAAGTTCCTGATGATGCGATTATCTGAACAGATATACTGTCTTCTCCCCTTAGGTCCCAAGTGCTACTCCCAGATTCACTATGTTTGTTATGTTCTCAAAATAAGAAATTAAATTTCACTTGGCTACAAAATAAGGGGTACAATTGTTGTAAATATTTGTTTCTTGCATAATCAGGAGATTGAGAGGACAAGGGAATGTGAAATGAACAGTAGCTACTATTCCCAGAATTTAATTTGCTTCTCATTATTCGGAAGTGTAATTCTGGTGTGTCAAGTCAGCCAAAATACTTTATCTTTGCCAAGTTTGTAGGTTTTTGTGGTTAAATCTATATTAATACCTTAACATTATTTTACTGCAATTTAATGACGAGAAGTGCACTCACTCACTTATGACATAATTTATCTTGCTTTTTCTCAGAGACTATGCTTCTCACAGGCGTCTAATATAATAGCTTTTTTTCGTTATGGAATTTTTAAAAGTATATTTTGTGATGATTATTTTTAATGTAGATAAAAAAATCACATTCCCCTGTGGAATTTGTTTAATTAATTAATTAATTAATTCAAAACTTAACGCGCAATATACATGTGTTTAGGATTTGATGGCTTTCTACATGAGATTGAAGTAAATGTTTTAAAATGTTCTTTCTTTAACCTTATTCGCACTGTGACATAAACTTTTGGCAGAAATATAGGCTGAAAATATACTTAATTGTTGTTGTTTAAAGGACACGTGTATTTGAAAGAATTAAAAGTAATCGTTAAGCTGAAGTGTATGGGCAGTTTTAAGTAACTTACTTACATTCTTATACCAGAGGATTTTGAGAAAAGAGACGGCCTCTTTGCAGCCTACTATGTAATGGAACTTACGGTAAGATAATAATCTAAATAAAATTCCTCCCACTAGATCAAACTTTCTGACGGCCAAACAAAATAAATCTTAGAAAATTTATCGGTTTTCTGTACTGTATGCATAGAACAGAATATATATATATATATATATATGTATTTTAACTCATGGTTCCGTGCATCACAATTCAATGTTAATAAAAATCCAACCAGATATAACAGTATGCATATATTTTTATTCACTGCAAAGTCACTCTACATGTTTCGGGTGTCACAGCACCCATCATCAGTAGTACTAAAAACTGTAACCGCAACCTCCGGTACAGGTCATAATACTGGTACAGCTACTTCCCTCCAACGTGGC
>Ga0123354_10016214_pt1 | contig 11673 bp, 6 predicted proteins | sample TergutLab28metaG_2_FD_97872 | JGI IMG/M metagenome (GOLD analysis project Ga0123354, IMG submission 97872) | Labiotermes labralis P4 segment gut microbial communities from Petit-Saut dam, French Guiana - Lab288 P4 | ecosystem: Host-associated > Arthropoda: Insects > Digestive system > Gut ... | reverse complement strand
TTCACAGCTGCATTTATTTCCTTTTCTCCCGTCACTTATCACAGTGTGAAAATCACAAAATGACAAACGCCTTCACAAAATATCTCGCACTTCTGATTATACGCGATTCTTTTCTTCTTTACTTTCGTCTTTTATTGCTTGTTGAGATGAAAAACCACTCAAAGTGTGGCTCAGAGCTGAATGGCGCTGCAGACGGCGTGGGGAAGGTAACGCAGGGACTCTACGTCGCTTGTAGCGATTTGTGTATCCAACTACTTGAAAAACCCGACTTGACTGAACGCAACAAACCCGGCGAAGTGAACTACACAGGGCGAGCTTCCCGATCGTCCCACAGACGACTGAAATGTGACGTCATAAACGCTGGCTGTCGCTGTCGTCGTCGTTGCCTCCCTTTTTCCCACTCTGTCTCTCGCTTCTCTCTTTCTCACTAACTCTCTCTCTCTCTCTCTCACTCCAGCACAGGTTCGATCGTACACCAGAGGAAAATCTAGGAAGAACAGTATGGGATGAGAAAGAACACCCCTTTCCACACGTTACCGTGAAGGAGAGAGAAAGATGAAAAACCAGGGTTACCAACATCACGGATATTCAACGCAAAATCCGCTAAATCACTAACAGCCCACGCTTGACGTTTAATGAATGACAGCGAACGAAGTAAGGAATGAAGAATGTAGCTTATTGATATATCGTGTTGTAAGGTAAACGTGGAGTAATTTTTTTTGCAGCAAATGATAGGAATTGAGCGTAGAGGAAACGCGCAAGGTGTAAAGGAATGTATTAAAATTTTTCGCCTAACACTGTGCAAGGTAATTAAAGCATGGACCTTTTATGATATAAAGCGTACGGATCTATAACATGTAAGGGCGAAAGTGAAAATTTGTACAGTGGAAGACAGTTTGCAAAACTTATATGTAAAAAGGGGTAGGATCTATTTATAATGGCTGAGACTAGTGTTTGAGCCAAAAGTCGGGCAGAAATTCTTCAAGAATCTGACTTACCAAGATTCTTTATGGACCAGAATTCCTCTTGAAAAGCTAACGGTTTCTCATTTAGTCAGGAAGGTTCCTTCATTTTAGGGGTCCAAAGTTTCATTGCCGTGTTCACAGCCCGCCACTTTTCCCTGTTCACATTCAGGAGGATTCAGCCCACATTTCCATAACCTGTTTTTTCCAAAATCCATGGTTATGCCATTCTCCCTTCTACGTCTGTATCTTCCAAACTGTTTATTCCAACAGATCTTGCCTAGCGCATCTCATCCACATATTATCCCCGTAATAGACACTTCTTTACGCAGGCTACGTCAACTTAAATGGACGATTAAAAATAAATTAATACAATTTTTATATAAATTTGGTATCAGGATATAAAAAAATTTTCCATTCCGCTTGTAAACAAATTCATGACAAATATTTTACGTATAGATTGGACTAGACGTAAATGCGGAAAAAACCAAATATATGGTCATGTCTCGAGATCAGAATGCAGGACGAAGTCACAGTATAAATATTGATAATAACTCCTTTCAAAGGGAGGGAGAGTTAAGATATTTGGGAAAAACCTTAACGAATCAAAATTCTATTCAGGAAGAAATTAAGAGCAGATTGAAGTCAGGGAATGCTTGCTATCATTGAGTGCAGAATCGTTTGTCTTCCAGTTCGCTATCCAAAAATATGAAGATTGAGATATACAGAACTATAATTTTTCCCGTTATTTTGAATGGGTGTCAAAAGTGGTCTCTCATATTGAGGGAGTAAAGTAGGCTGAGAGTGTCTGAGAATAGGGCGTTGAGGAGAATATTTGGGCCTAAGAGGGACGAGGTAACAGGGGAGTGGAGAAACCTACATCATGAGGAGCTTAATGATTTGTACTTCGCACCAAATATTCCTCAAACGTGACCAAAGGTCACGTTTGAGGAAGCCTGCTCCCCAGATAGTATAATCTGTACCAGAGGCTGCAACTACAGTTTTATGTACTCTTGATGATGGGCGCGATGGGCGCCCGAAACACGTAGAGTAATTTAGCAGTAGATAAATATGATATGCCTACTGTTGCATGTCGTTGGATTTCTTCAACTGAACGTTCTGTATATACACAGTCTTCAGTTGTCTCTCTCTCTCTCTCTCTCTACCTTACTAACATTTTCTGTCAGCAGACATCGGTATTTCTGGCTTGTCTCGTGGCGCGGACGACGACCTGTCCAATTTCTTACCTCAGTGTATCGTGAGTGACTGCAATTTTCGTTCTTCCTATTTTTCGCACGATAAACTTGAAAGGCGTAAACTAACGCGAACAGTTTGTGTGTTCCAACATTCCCTTGTTTAAACATTACAGGTCAAGTTAGGGCGATAAGCAGTGGCAGAAATTTAGCAGCAGCATACCTATTAATGCTTTAGTGTTCGGTGGGATCAATGTCAAGTTTTTCATTTGACTTACATCAAAAGCTTTAGACATGCCTTTTCCTTTTCGAGCGATGTTAAAGGCATCCTACACTAACAAGCAAAAGCACCGTAACTCCCGGCACCCTTTAAGACAGAAATTTCGACATCCCAAATGACACACAGTTCTTTAATAAAATAATGTGACTTACATTTGTTATCTTCATTTTCAGATACAACCAAATCTTATTTTACGCCCTAGATGCGTTTCTGAAAAAGTGGGTTAAAGTCAACAAGGCGTAAATCAAAGAAAATGATATGCCCTTCAGAAATAAGGTGTTTGCATAAGAGAATTCAGCCAGCAAAGGGGCGTTGAATGAAAATGAGAGCGCAAATTAAGACGTATAATTTGGAAAGGGTAGTTAGAGTTAAATGGTATAAAACAAACTGGTTTAAGACAAGGGCTGGCTGTACAAGTTTACATCCTTATTAATTTCCATACTTTATTTCATTTTATCCCGGTTTTTCTTATATTCTTTATCCTTTCGTTTCTTTTCAACATGTTTTAAGACGTGAAGGTAGAACTCCTTGAGTGATTTGCTTCAGCTCTAGGCCGAAGTAACTGATAAGTATCATCCTCCGTCACATTTATACAGAAAACGGGACTCCTGGTATTCATTGGGTGGGCGCGGGATCTTGTCTGCACACAGCGCCGCAAGAACCGTCTCTGCCTTCGTTGATAAAAATGTCTTTCGCCCCAATTTTCCAGCTTTCAACTCCTCTGAATATGAAATTCTGCATCAACGGTTGATCCTCACACACACACACATCTTGCTTAATTCTGAAATGTATTTATCCATAATGATTGAGTTAAAATACGCCCTGAACTGGAATTGGATGTTTAGGCGCGTACGCAAAATTGCGAAAAGCGACTATTAGCTTCGTCCTGTCTGCCAGTCTGTCTGTCCGTCCGCATGGAAGGATTTTAATGAAGTCTTATATTTGAGTATTTTTCGAAAAATTGTCCAAAAATTCAAGGTTTACTAGAATCTTACAAGAATAACGGTACCTCATATGAAGAACAATATACGATTTTTATTTTATATCGCTAAATGTTCCTTAAATGGGAAATGTTTTAGGCAAAATTGTAAAGTAAATCAAAACACACATTTTATATTGAGTAACCTTTTTCGAAAATCGTACCGTTCGTGAGATAATGTGGAAAACTATTGTATAGCTTGGCAGGCCACAGATGACAAAGTGGCGCATGCGCATTACTAGCGGGATACCTACGCCGACAAACTCATACTCAGAGTATGTAATACGTTTTGCTCTTCCACTGGAGTAATGCCTGCTGGAAAACGCCTAACTCTTACTTTATACCCACATTGCCGGTTTTGTTAAGACTGAATTAAGTTAAGACACATGAGGTCGGATTGGGCTCTCGTGCCCTGACATTAGTTGCCACTCATTACAGCATCATGCACACCTGCAACCTTCCTACTTTACTGTACCCCTAACAAGTTAGACTGTCACCAACACAGATAACTGCGATGCCATAAGTTGGGTTCGGCGTGGGAGTCGCGTTTCATTGCTACACTGTTTCGGCTCCTCCATCATATTCCTAAATGTATTAGACGAATTAGCGATTTTAAAACACGTGTGTAGGTAAAAATATCGCTGACTTGATGTTCTCATTCTCGGATACTTCCTATGCATAAACTCCCTTATCGTAAGTTGTCACATATGATTTATGTTGCCTGGTGTTCGGTTGTCATATGTTTTGGAACAGATTAAGTGACTTTGAACACCTGTATGAAATATAAAAGAGTATAAATAATTTTAGAATTGGCTTACTCATCTCATTTTTGAAACCGTAAGCTATAATTAAAACATGTTGTCTAATATCCGTAACTGTAATTTCAAGGTTTGCTTCAAGACGCGTCCTGTGGTTTTAAGTTCCAACTTTAGATTATAGAGTAATCCAATGATATAAATTCGGTCTAGCGCTGTCATTTCCCGAAGTCTGTAGTTGTGCGTGTTAATTCACATTTGCAACATTGCAGGTAGCCATGTGCAGTAGAATCTATCTAGAACCCAGTAGGAAATGGAAGGGAGTAACACCATTAGCGTTAATTACGTTGAGACAGAAACTGTTTGCTTCCCTGACGGTAAATTTTCCTACGAGCTTAATATCAGAGCTACACGTGGGCGTCACGTGGGCCTACGAACGTCTGACGTAAAGTACTAAGAAGCGATGCGATGTTTTTAAGCCACGAAGCATGTCAAAACAGATTATGTGCCATTTTGTACAAGCTTTATAGAGTGATCTAAATATAGGAGTATCTATTATATTTCATACGACGAAAAGACGTGAAAAAGAAACTGCTTTGATCTGTCACCAAAAATAGTTACAGCAGCAAAGGTTCCTGCTCGTCGAACCACGTCCAACATTATCATGTTCGCACGTCATTCGTCGTGATCAGTAAGGTCATAGGTTAAAGACACTTTTGGTAGGAAGAAGTCTGAGTCGTTCTTTAATATTTATTTTGAAATCTCACCTACAATAAAAGGGGTTAATTAGCTCTAATAGGTTGTAAAGGCTGCAGATCGGGATGTGATGGTGAGGTTGTGTCAAGCTGTTGACGATAAAGTGATGAACCGTGACAGTTTTTATAATAAAACCAACGAGATGCACTAATTTCTCAAATTCATTTTTGGAATAGAACTCTACATGTTTCGGACATGTTTTCTGTACATTATCAGGAGTCTAGTACTGTATACACAGCAATAGGTATATGTCATACATCCTGATCCCGCTAGCAAGCAGTCAGCATAACCTGTATGACATATACTTATTGCTGTGTATACAGTACTGGACTCCTGATAATGTACAGAAAACATGTCCGAAACATGTAGAGTTCTATTCCAAAAATGAATTTGAGAAATTAGTGCATCTCGTTGGTTTTATTATAAGAATATATCACGATGCACGGTCTTCTGAATATCAAGGACCGTCACAAGATTGGCTTCGAGATTTACCGGGCACCAAGAAGACCTAGTGACTTCAAGGAGTGACAGGACGCAATATATTAAGGCGAAACGGAAGATAACTTCCCTTTGGGTTAAGCTTCTTTATATTTTGCCACTTTTAATTGCCATGGCTTCCTACGTAAGACCAAGGAAGATGTTAGTGTCACCACGGCATGGCGTGTGCTCCGGTTACGGATGGAAGAGACAGACATAAGTAAATTATTTCCATGAAGGGCCTGTCATTATACATATCGAGCTTACTTGTGAATATCACCAGACTTCACGGTCCTCCTGCTGGTCACGTAGCTGTACCTATTACGTGCAAAAATGCAGCGTCGTGTGTTAGAAATTCACCGTCTCTGTATGCAGGACACGGAACTACTCCCACATGCCGTCTTCAATATCGTGACTTAAGACCAGACTCTCTGACCAAGGTCAGGGACTTTATGAATAGAATCGTGTTATGGCAAGACACTTGCTGTATAAGCAGTAGGGGATAGTTAGCAGTGATCTGCCTCCAAGTCGGGACTTGAGCGAAACACTAATAATTATGCACCGTGGAAGAAATTTCTACGGACTTGTGGACCTGCCTATGAAATGATAAACAAGCATTGGAATTTTGGAATAGGACAGTTTGGGGTTTTAGCTGTTTTGGGATGTCATGCAGTGTAGATTGATAGCTTGTCTTCTTTGACTGCTTGACTCTTGAAGATGGGACTTATAGGTTGTCCCGAAACGTCGGCGACTATCAATCTACGCTGGGTAACATCCCAGAAGAGCGAAGATTTCATATACACCGCAGCGGAAGCCTGAAATCACACAATAATACAGGTTCATTGAAAAATATATTCTATTCACCGTACATTATTGGGACGGTTGAAGTACAAGAGTTTTAGACGGTCGGGCATCATTGAGAATGGTACAATGGGACATGCGGGAATGTATATCATGCACTACAGTGACAGACTGCGGACTGGGGAATTAGGTATAAATCCAGGCATGGGCAGCTGTTCTTCGCTTCATTATCTCTGTGTCTAGACCCTCCCTGCAGGTCCTCCAGCCTCACTTCCTAACGGTATTAAGGGCCCTTTGCCCTTGAATATCCCTACTTGATGGAATCGTAAAGATAATCAGTTATTTGCACTGACAGTCAAGATTAAGACTATATGCACAAATACCTCCACTCCCTTTACTAAACTTTATGGATAGATGGGCCGACATATGCCGGGGAAATGTTGTGGGAGTTTTTGCCTTTTAATTTAAATTCTACAATCTTCGCGCTGACTCTTTTTCAGGGAATGAATATATATATATATATATATATATATATATATATGTATGTGTGCATGTCGTATTTCGGATAACAACCTTGACAAAAACTCTGCGCATCTTGTAAAGATAGTGCGCCTTTTGGAATAAATATATACATAGGATTTTGTTTATATTCTAGGTGTACTAACCTTACCCTTTTTTGATGTTTTGCTGACCGTGCATCTCAGTATGATCTTAGTAACTGACTAACTTAATGCACAAAGTCTTGCTTTGTAATAAGTTTATTATATTCCTCTACATGTTTCGAGCACTATTGTGCTCATCATCAGGAGGTCAAAATTGTATTACACAACATCTGGTATCATCACACTCTGTAGGTGGCTGTCCGGTGCACAGGTTGGGAGAGTCCACTCCCAACCTGTGCACCGGACGGCCACCTACAGAGTGTGATGATACCAGATGTTGTGTAATACAATTTTGACCTCTCGATGATTAGCACAGTAGTGCTCGAAACATGTAGATGAATATAATAAACTTATTATAAAACAAGAATTTGTGCATTAAGTCGGTCAGTTACTAAGAAACCTTATCCTATTCAGCAATGATTGATGCGCCACACTTCATACTTGATAATTTTATTCACAGGTTATTTTTTTCTTTTCTCTCTCTCTTATTTACGATACCACCTCGTCTTTGGAGACTAACTCCGTATTTTATTCTGACCTAAATCGCTACGTTGTCTATTTGCTGCAGGCGTCGCCCATCGGTTCAGCCTGCTTTATTCTGGCTCCTCATTCATGAGGTTTCGAAGTTACACACAACGACGCACCATAGTCAGTAGGACTTCCCTGGACGAGTGGCCAGCTCGTCGCAGAGACCTCTACCTGACCACACACACAACACTCACAACAGACAAATGTCCATGCCCCTTGTGGGACTCGAACCCACGATCCCAGCAGGCGAACGGCAGCAGACCTACGCCTTAGACCGCGCGGCCACTGGGAGTGGCCTTCACAGCATATGAACTTTGGAACGTAGAACGAAACATTATGTATTAAATGTTGAACAATAGTTTCGACTCTCAAGTCCATAAAGCACTGCAAACTTGACACGTATTTCACAGCGTCTGAAACTGTTCATATATGCATATTTCTGTCAGAACTGTCCTGTCAGTTTTGAAACTTCGGATGGGTGTGCCAGATGCTATTCTGAACTGCATTTTGAGAGAGAAGTCGTGAAATGTGCTACATATCAGACGCTGTTTGAATGAGTACGCTCGAATAATGATTTTCAGAAAAAGCAGTTGTCTCTACAACTGGATATAATCTAACTTTAGACGTACCATGGACTTCGCCAGCCAAAAAATAATTGTTATATGATAGTAATATATCTGAAAACATAAATTAATAACTTCACAGATACTTCCCACGCATATTTTCTCTGTATTTATTTAATGTAGAAATTTCACGCTACGTACGATTCCTTTTGCCATGTGTATATTGTGGGTCTTTATGTCATTAAAGTTCATGACCTGATATATCACGTATATCATGTCAATTAGATTATTATGACAAAACCAGATATGTAATGGACTCCAGGACTCCACGTTCTGAGTTAAACTGAGTTACAAAAGAGTTAAATATTTTGATTATGGAAGAATTTTGTTTATTGTATTTTGTGGCTTGTTCAATAACGCTACCTATATCACGGGCTGCATAGCGTCGGAGGGTAGGAAGGTTGAAATGAGGGGTTGCGGAAGGAAATGGTCCTGGCCTAGCTGAGGGAATATCTAATTTTCTTGGAGAGACCGATGACTTTTACCAAGGAATTGAGTCAGTGATGATAACTGATGATAGGAAGAAGACACCTGCCGTATACATGCCTGCTGGGCCAATTTACTTAGTGGATTCATTAATTTAACACTGCCGCAGGACCGCAAAACAACTTGTAATTTGGTCGACCGCTTTTTATTAAGAAGGGACAAAACTCGAAACTTATTTCCCGGCTTGCAATGTCCATTGTTTGTTTGTTTTTGGCTCGACAGCCTCCAGTGGGTCAGGGCCTCCTCATTCACGAGGTTTCTAGATCACACACAACGACGCACCACAGTCGCTACGACTCCTCTGGACGAGTAATAGCTCGTTGCAGAGACTTCTGCCTGGCAAAACACAACAGAAACATCCATGCCCAGGTGGGATTCGAACCCACAATCTCAGCAGGCGAGCGGCCGTAGACCCACGCCTTAGACCGCGCGGCCATTTGGACAACGTCAAATGAAGAGAGACGGCGTATAATCAAAGAGGTGCTCATTTTAGTAGAATGAAAAATCGTACAAAAAACCTTTCCTTCTCTTCAATGCTCCTTTCATGTATAAGAATATTTGTTTTGCTGCAGATCCTGGCCTAGATGTATGGGGAATGGGGTTTAGCCATCTGAAATATCTGGTGGAAAATTAAATAAGTGATACTTACATAAACCATCGTACGTCTATATTGAGGCGCGTTTGCAAAGCAGCTATTTAAGGCGACTCTCAACCTCGTAATACCCGTCCCTCCATCTGTCCGCACTAAATAGCGCGACTCACACCGAACGGATAATTGTGAAATTTAATATTCGGGAATTTTTTTGGAAATTTTGTCGATATATTTCTGTTTTGGTTTAAATCGGGCAAAACAATGAACACTCCTCATGAAGATCTACGAATATTTATGATATCTCGCCGATGTCGCTCTTTGTAATTGGAAGTTTCTTCTTTGCGAGGTACGAGCTGATGCCGAAGAGAAAGTTGAAGATTGAGACGTCCGAGCAAGGTGGGCATTAAATCTCGCTGCTTGTGTCTACGATATCTCGATGGTTACGAGATACTGATTATGATCTATTTCAGACCCGTTGCACAGATGTGGACAAATCTCATACTGTGTTTTGCGTGAAGTGTAGCCAGACGCCTCTAGTATGCTTGCAATTTCAAAACGTTTTTCTTTAAATTATGGACGAATAAAAATCTTATAGGCACTTATGCTCGATGGTCGTTTCCTACCTCTTTTAAAAGTTTATAGTTTTTATGGGCACTATTTTTTAACTTTGGAGGGGCTGGGATTTTTCTCTTGGTCATCACGTTCAGACCAGCTCTTCATCTTCTCAGCCGTTCACCTAACGAGTTCGTTTCCTGAGGTAAAACGTGAAACTGACCAACTGCGTATGGTACGGAGCTTAATAATGAGTGGAGGCTTACCTCAGCTCCCCTGCATATGACTTCATGACGTGGTGCTTAAATGAAGGATACAATTTTTTAAATTTCTTTATACTGCATTCAGTATACCGTGCCTGTAGTGAATCATCGGCTTGGACTGTACAGATTAAAAACTTATCCTAGAAGAAAAATCCATAGACACTTCATAAGTTACTGGGCAGATGCTCCCTCTGTGGCGACGCCTGTAGTTTCACGGAACACCGAAACACGGAGAAAAGCGGACATACATCAACAAGCATCCATGGTGTGAGAGGAATTCGAAACCGCGATGTAAGTTCTTTAGCTGGGAACTCTTTAAAGACGACAATTAACCTCACTTCATACCGCGCAGTAAACACTCCCCGTCTAGGTTATAAAATCAAGTCAATTGTTAATGTGTAGGGTAAACATTTCTGTCTGTTCTGAGAACCAATCAAAACACAAAAACACACTGTATGAGCTGAACATAGAATTTGTTAGTGTTAAATGTGGTAGAGCCTGAAGTAACTACTGGGTTTTAAAACCCAAAGGCACTTTCTTATTCTTGGGGTATGATGAGACTGTGTGTCGAACCTATAGGCCGTCCACCCCTCGCATGACAGACGAATTAACATGGAGCATTGATGGAATGGTAACTGACAGGGGAAAATGAAGTGTATGATGGAAGAAAATACTGCCCGCTTGTCACCTGTCCGCTCTAACCCCTACATGGATTTACATGGGAACGAACGGCCTACCGCCCCTAACCGCCTGAGATACAGAAGGCCGTCCACACTTTGATGATATCTGAAGTATGGTGCGTCTCGGTTGGGATTAATGTATATTCAGATTGTAGCTGAGCTCGGTACGTCAAGCGGGCAATCCCCACGTCCACACGTGAATGCGCGATCTGTGACGTATGACGCCGCCTGATGTAAGTCAGATACAACTGGGACTTCCCTTGACGTCACGATCAACGTCATCGCGACAGCGCGTTGGTTGTTGAATCGAGAAGTTCTGCTCAAGTGGTCGTAATTAGACGTGTTAAAAAAAGTACTGCCTCTTTGTTGTTGCGTGAGTGTCGGTGACGTCACACGCGCCGCACGCTGACCACGACAGATTCGAATTTCTCATAACTCTGACTGTAACGCTCGGTATCACGGTGAACATTTTTCGACGTTTCGGAGAACACTCCGATCTCCATATTCCTGTTTTAAAAATCTGGAGTGTGCCGGTTCATCCGAAACGTCGACAAATTTTGTGTTATTATGGATTAATATTTATTGGCATTCTTAGAGGATATGCGACAAAAGAAGAAGTCGGAGAGACTTCTTAAAAATTAAATAATTACTGATTTACTGAACGGTTGTATTTGCGTGCCTGTGGAAATGACTGATTTTTTTTCACGTTTATGTTACTACAATAACACGTGAGCCAGAAATATCATTGACATTCTGCTCATAGACCCACATATTGAGAATGTGAGTATGCTGATTGAACACTGTTAAAAAAACATCTCAGCGATACGTGAATGTTGAATGGCTTATTTACATGTACGTGCATGAAACTCATCTAATATAACGATATTTCCCCCACGCGACTCCACATGCTTATATTTACGGACGTAAATCCAAAGCAACCGGTTAGCTCAGTCGATATAGCGACTGACTACGGGCTGGACGGTCCGGGATCGAATCCCTGTGGGGACGAGATTTTCCGCCCGTCCAGACCGGCCCTGGGGCCCACCCAGCCTCCTGTAAAATGGGTACCGGGTCTTTCCCGGGG
>Ga0123354_10016213_pt1 | contig 11674 bp, 7 predicted proteins | sample TergutLab28metaG_2_FD_97872 | JGI IMG/M metagenome (GOLD analysis project Ga0123354, IMG submission 97872) | Labiotermes labralis P4 segment gut microbial communities from Petit-Saut dam, French Guiana - Lab288 P4 | ecosystem: Host-associated > Arthropoda: Insects > Digestive system > Gut ... | reverse complement strand
GTGAGGTCAATTGAGGAGCTACTTGAATGAAAAAAGTAGCGGCTCCAGGTCTAGAAAACAGAGATTAACGGCTGTGGGGACCCGTTGCGCTGACCACATGACACCCCTCTATCCGCAAAAGTTTGCACTAACTTCGCCGACCGGCGGCGGCCGCTCTGTCGGTATAGTTCGCGTGCGGACTAAGGCCACGGAGTTAGTTAGTTAACACACTGCATCACACATTCTATAAGTGGTTAGGCCTATAATTAAGTAACAGAAACGCAAGCAGAGTATGTACATTTACAAACAAAATTGTCTAGCTACAGTCACAAGTCAACACGGGACACATATCAGAATGCCACGAACGGTATATCATGAGGAAATAACAATCATCCGCTTCTCTTGCATTTCTGGCCTCGCCATTACAGCACAACTAACTGCTGAAACATCAGCCGAATAATAACCGCACAGTTCAAATGATCAGGCTGACTGTACGCATACAACACACGCAGAAGAAAGAGGAACCTATGACCATACCACGACGAGAACGGGCATAGTCAGCGCTAGTATCTTACCCACACAGAACATGGGATGTCCAAGAGAAATTTAATCTCCATCTTCGATTTTGCAGTGCACATAATCACATACCAATCCATTTCCCATTAGGCAAAACACCTATTATTTTGCTTAAAAGACACCTGGAATAAACAATCGACATTAATGGAAGGTAGATAAAAGCCACATACGGCCCAACACAAGAAAATTAGGAATAAGTGTGATTATGACCGCATCTGTACACTGACGAGGTAAAATACCTAGGTATCCATCTAGACCGAAGACTCACCTGGCGTGAACACATAACCACTAAACGAAAACAACTGGACCTCAAACTACGGAACCTATACTGGATAATCGGTTGCAAATCTCAGTTATCACTTGAAAACAAACTCTTAGCCTACACAGTAATCGTAAAACCAGTCTGGACCTACGGAATCCAACTATGGGGAACTGCATCGAACTCAAATCTAGAGATACTTCAGCGATTCCAGTCAAAAGTGCTACGCATAAAAACAGATGCTCCATGGTATGTTCCTAATACTATAAACAAACGTGATCTACAAATGCCAACGGTCAGACAAGAAGTACGAAAATACAGTGCAAACTACCGAAAACGACTCGATACTCACCCCAACAACCTAGCAAAGAGCAATTCGGAACTCGCAGATTTAAGAGACTGTATCCTACTGACCTCGTCACTAATGTTTAACTAACTCAGCAACATTCACCAGAGCCAACATCAATCCTTGTGATTGAGAATAGACGGGAGAACTTCACTGGAAGTATCTCCTACGTGCCTCTAGCGCTATCGACACAAAGGTTACTAAATGTCTCCGGACAGATTGTAAAAAACAAGGGATTTAAAAAAAAAAATTGTACACTGACGTCACTTCCAGTTTCGGGATTAGCAAATTCCACTCTCTCGATTTTTTTTCCACGGAGGGGACGTTCGTCATTTGATTTCGGTCTTCTACTAGTCAAAGCTTGTAGATTTCCTTCGTTCCAGTGTTCCATTAAGTGTCCCATCCACCGATTTACAGGCCGGTCCACTCAAAGTTTTGGTATGTCCGTCAATTGCCTTTACGACGTTAATCTTGCATTAATAACAGAAACTATAAGCTACAGTTGAAATAACTAACAATTGGAAGGATAAACTCAAAAAGATTCCGATCACGCCTAGGTGGCGCACACTGCGCATTCTATCCGCTAGGTGGAATTACATTCGTCAGCATCGAAAAAATGGCAACTAAGCCAGAAAAGCGTTCTGTGTGTCGTCTTTTCGTGCTATGAAATCTGTTGCGATGGTGCAAGGGCTATTTCGTCGTATGTACAGATGGTTCCACTACGTAAACCACTGTCCCTTGGTTGTAAAAAGCTCTAGGACACAACCCCCGAGATCACCAGATCTCACTGCCATGGATGCAGACGGAAGGACAGACGGAAACACGACGAAGCTAATAGGAGCTTTTCGCGATTTTGCGAACGTGCCTAAAAAGTATGGCAGGAGGGTGAATATCGTTGTAACTGCTCCAACCACTCACCGTGATCACACTAACCTTTACGAGTTCTTTGTAAAAATTATTCACTTGATCGTTCGGACAGTCTGCAGTTCTTAACTGTACCGTAAACGTGCTGGGTAATACAACAGGAAAATCTAAAATATCAATTAAATATATTTTGCATATTCCTCCTGGCCATGTCTTCTTCAATTCGCATAAAATTTCCAATTCATTTTCACACTATCCTTTTCTTTTCATTCTTTTTGTTATTGTTTCTTTACCATCGATTACTTTTCGTACTTTATCATTTCGTTTTCCGCCAAATATTGAGAACCCTGCTCTTCTCGGATAATCCACTTCAAAGTTCAGTAAAATCATACATGTTTACTGTCCACACGACAACAAGTTCATCAATAATAATAATAAGCTAGCATGTCTATCATAACTGATACAACGGTAAATTTCAACCGACCTGATATAGCGCTCATCGACAGAATAAACAGCACTTGTCACAGATACAGCAGTTCCCTTGACCCATTACCTTCCCAGAACTGCGGCAGAGAAAATTACAAAACACGAAAACTTGGCCCTGGGAACCATAAATATCTGGAAGCTTGACAATGTATCTATATACCCCCCAGTCGTAATAGCGGAAGGATGGTCACCAAAAAGTTCCTAAAATATCTAGAGAATATAGGTTTATCCAAAAACATCTTAAGAGTGGGGCAAAAAGCAGTACTATTACAAACGTGTCATAGAGTGTCCAAATTCCTAGGACATGCTCCTTAACTTTAGAGGATAGGGCGAAATTCCTTCCCCTGACTGAGCCTAATCCCACCGAAAGGTGAAGAATTCCCAGCACGTAGATGCTGATAAGTGTGATTAAGTCAATAATAATAATAATAAGAGAGAAGTACCAGGAAGAAATGCCTGTGACAGGAGACATACGTATCGTATAATAATAAACAATAATGTCTATCCACTGCACAGTGATTGTATTCCACAGAAATCTCAGCGTTACATAGCCACATGTCTTAAGCATCGGAAATACAAACCACACCGCAACGTTTCAGATGACCGTGACACAACCATACTGTATGCCACGTGTACTTGCAGTTACTAAAAAATCTTAAGCTATGTTTAAGCCTCAAGTGAAGGCGTACTGTGGACCAATTAAACAGCATCAAGAAAAGCCGAATGTCTCCCATCTACCAACATATCTGCCCTCGTTTTATGGAAACCGATGGCTAATTACGCTGTTCACACGATCCGGCCACTAGACCCAACAGTGGGTCACAGTGCACCAATTTAAGCAAAAACAATTAAACTGCCAACTCTGAATGTGAAAACCCGGTATCAGACTTCACCGAGCAGTTCTGTAGAAGGCAACATGCCACCAAAAAGCTTTCAGCCAGTTTACAAGACAAGCATTTCGTCGTGAAACACGTGGACTGCGAATCAATCGAAAACAAACCTGCCGGTCGATAGGCGCATTGTGCACCGCGCAAGGTAAGGGCAGTGTCATCTCCGTTTTATTTTCGGTCACACACAAACGTCATAGTCATATTCTGCGTCGCCTATTCCGAAAATGCAATTCCACTCGCCGTTCTGCGAATCAGATTTCAAACGTCGGTTACTGAGAAACCTCAGAGCGCCTAATCATCGACTTTCACTTGCGTACCAGCTTTTGAGTTCGTAATTATCGTTCAACTTCCGAATACAGAACTATTAAAGAGTCTGAATCACATTTATTGCTTGTCACATAAGAGAAAGGCGCCTGAAACTTTCATATCTGTTTGTGTAGCATTAACCTTTTGACGCCTAATGTCAACTATAGTGGTCGTACCGCACCGCTAACCTCTAAGGTTGCATTTTATATATTTATTCAACAAATACAGGTACTGAATATTTTAAACATGGTATATACTCTCCGTTTTTTTCTCTTCAAAATGCAGTTTGTTTCATAATTCTAACGTATTTGATTCCTGCATTATTCACATTTTATATACAGGGTGTGCTAAAATTAAAAAAATAATTCCGGCGCCAAAAGGTTAATGTCACAATCTAAAAGCAGAATGAAGAAGAGCAAAAAGAAATTAATGACGGAGGGAATTTAAAACTGCTTTTCATTTCATACACTCAGTACACGATCAGTATAATATCACTAAATGCAGCACTACTGCCCCCCCCCCCAAAAAACACTCTTCAAGCTCTCCAATTTTGTGGTGCATTTTTTACAGTTCACCTGATAGATATTTTGGTACTTTTCTTATGGTGTAAGAAGAAAAGCAATATATGTATAATGTAAAATTGAGGGGCTTTCGTGCAGCCATTGTTGCAGTGGAAAAGCCATGTAAATATTACATATTATGAGTGCGTTGTAGCCTTAGGTATCCAGCACGCAATGCGCATGCGCCCTATTGTCATCTGTGATCTGCCCGACTCTACAATATTCTTCCACATTGTCTCATAAACTGCACGATTTTCGGGGGAGGGGGGGGGGAACTGATAGAACAGGAAATGCGTGTTTTGATTTTCTCTATAACTTTTGCCTGAGACATTTCTCATTATAGAAAGAACTGAGCGCGGTATGAATAAAAATGTGTATTGGTCTTCATGTAAAGTAATCGTTATTCTTGGTCGGTTTTATGAAAATTTAATTTTCTCTACAGATTATTAAAAAAAATCTCAAATATAAAATTTCATGAACATCTGTCTAGTCAGAGCCGAGATGTTACACGCGGACGGCCATGACAAAGCTAACGGTCGCTTCTCGCAATTTTGCGAACATGCCTAAAAATTAAGTTTTCATCTGCAATTTTGAAAATATAAAGCACAAGATATACAAAAACGATGCGGCAACATACTGTACAAATATCTGTCGCAAACACAGTTTAAAACATGCAGAAGCAATTTTCAGCAGCGATAAAGAGAGGATCAACAGATGTTAAGATTTTATTAACAAACTGGTGTAATATATATATATATATATATATGGAATACGAACATAAAGATCGGATTAAAGAGACTGTTCAGCCAGTGATCTGCATGCTTACACTTCGCGTGTGTTCATCAAATAACACAGGCTAACACCCTTACGTTCCAAAGGCCTATTTTACCAAAGAAACGTGACTATAAAAATCTTCACTTTTTCCAAAAATTTCAGCATTCTGCTGCCTTAATACGAGTAGACAACAAGGGCTTCTGAACAAAACTCGTGAAGCCCATTTTCCTACTGCAAGAATTAATATTACCACCCTTGTTTTAGGTCACTTATGTGAAAGACGTATTACCTAAGTGTAGATTCTGTGCATTATATCCTTACGGTATACCCCAAAATTTCCCAACCTCGTCATGTCAGAAATTGTTCATGTGCAAATAATATTTCATACACAACGTCTAGGTATGTTTACGATCAATCCTTACTAAATATCACGTGCCTAGTTCCAGCAATTCACTACGATAAGCCGTTAAACCTAAAGCTAGACAAATCTTTAAGAAAGCCATGTTCTTATCTTACATTTCACTAAAATATTAATACAAGTTCCGTTTCGTACCACGATCTACTATTATACATCACTTCAGAACTCTAAAAGAGGTGAAGGCAGTGTCGCTCCAGCCTCAATATTCGCGCATTCGCCATATTGGTGTTAATGTGTGTAAAATAAGATTGTCCCTTTCCACGCCATGAAGGCATTGGGAGCAGAAGGTACAGCTCCACTTATCCTCAACCCCGGCACCAGACGGACTTACTCAGCGTAAACAAATAGAAGGTACGAAGGATGGATGTCCTCTGATGGCATACTGTTCTTTCGAAGTTCCACGAAAATCTGTAAAGTAATTCAAACTTTTAGATGGGAGGATCAACAGACAGACATAAACATATCACGGCTATTTCATACAGTTACTTTCCCCTCTTCTGGTACGAACTTCGGTTACAGATATTAATATTATTTTTACACTTTCTCTGGAACCAAACGTTCAAACGCGTAACTTTATTGCTGTTCGACTCACCATGAACGTCATACGTAAATATGCAACCACAGAACAAAAGAGGCCACTAACAAATACGAATAAAACACGACAATACGTATTTATACTTACGATAACCTATGTTTACATTTACTGTGTTACTAAAGATATATTGATAATTTACCATTGCCAAACGCATAACTGACCACTGCCTGGTTGTACTAAGTTGTTTATACCAACGGGCTGGCTGACTTGGGCGGTATTCTCTTATGTAAACTCTAGTAATATCTTCTACAATTAGTCGACCTACAGGATGATGGCCATACGTGGCCAAAACATGTGGGAGGAAAGTACACTGTTCTTTATCAACACTTACTAATGCAACGCACGACTCTGATTGCACACTTAGGCATAAAACATATCTGAATTACGTGCGTCAGTGTGGAGGATGGAATTCTGCAGACGGTAAGATTACTTGTCTCGCACTTTTTCATGCATTCTCTGCATAAAATGAACATGTAATGAGATCAACGTTTCTGTCTACGGCAACACGTTTCAAATACACAGCTACTAAACGCACTTCCATTAAAACTGATATTGGCAGTGGTAAAGTGAATTTCGGTGCGCGCGCGCGCACACACACACACACACACATATATATATATATATATATATATATATATGAACCTCAAACAGAATTTTGTGAGTGCTGTCAAAGCCATCCACAGCGTAAATGTTAGTAAAAAAATAAGATAAAGGTCACATGTAACTTAGTATTTATCTTAAAACATAAAACTAAACATTATAATTAGGTGCAATTTGTTTGAAAATCTTACTGGACATGATAAAGCCACTGAAAAATGGATCTGGAGATTGTCTATTACATTCAAGATAACTAGGTCTGAACCAAGTAATCCCAAATGAAGTATTACGCGCACACACTCAAACGCATACACACACACACACACATATAGCATACAATTCACTGTGTCCGTCTGTCCACCACACCACTTATCTGGAACAATGATAATCATATTAAGAAAGCATAATCACAAAAGTTCTTCCCTTTTAAAACCCAAACTCTAAAAATTTAAAAAAAAAAAACTTAATTCTTCAGTTTCGTTATGGGTTCCAGCCGAATCAGTTTCTCCCCCCAACTCGTTAAAAGTACTCCTACCCATTTCACTCCTGTTAATTCAACTGCCACCAAGACTGCGGCTTTCTGGAATGTGACGTGTAAGTTTAGTATACAGGTACCAACACTTCGGAGGAACCTGCTGAAGAAATCTTCATGTAGAAGAAGCAGCATGACTATAATGCTGTTACGACATTTGGGGTCTCAATGCAACAAATATTAAGACTGCGATCGTAGGCCTATAATGATGTTGGTGTTCATGTCAACATTATTTACTCTGGGAAATCGACTATTCCTCAGCGAAACACGTTTCACGATACAATTTGCAATATCAGTCCATGTAGGCTACACAGCCGATTTTTAATTAGACCATTCCTGAATGCTGAAAATTACGTCTATCGTACTTAAGAATGAGGAAATAACAAGATAATGGAGAAAATCATGCAGTTTTTAGCTTTATAACTTCTAGTTCTCAGTTAATATTTTTATAGCGATAAAACCGAGAGATGAGATTGGATGGACATTAGATAATGGAGAAAATCAAACAGTTTTGAGCGTTATACCTTCTAGTCCTCAGTTAGTATCTTTACAGTGATAAAACCGAGGGATAAGATTGGATGGACATGTAGCAGGGATGGTGATACGAAATCCAAGGAAAACTCTAATCGGAAAAACTCGCGGAAAGATAACTAACGAAACCTACACTTAGACGGTAGAACAACGTATATTAATGATCCTAGAAACAGCGCCCAAAAGCATGGACGGGACTGAAATGGCTCAGAATATAGTCCAATCACAGTCATTAGTGAACACGGTAAAGAAGTCTAAGTTTTCACTACAGTGAAGAAAATAATCCTGCCTGCTGAGTGACTACCGACGGCCCCTGCACAATGTAGACATAAACCAGTCACACTGGAGACAATTCTCAACATGAAAAACAACTACGCTTTAATGAACATGCCATTCTACTGTATCTCCAAGTTCCCTGGCTTACAATATCGAGCATTTACGTACTGGCTAAGTAAAAAAGTATGGATGTACGTAAATATATTAAGCTATAATGTGTTTATGACGTGTCTATGGCGTTTAGCGTTCATGTAAAGCAAAATACATTTTATCAACCCCATATGGATACTCCTTTTAATATGGTGTTAATATTACTAGGTCTTAACAATTAATGACGATGTTGTATTTTGATTTTACGCAGTGACTTTTATTCATATTGTCATAAAAATAATATAAGGATGATTTCTCGTTGCTGAAGGCATATGACTATTGAATATTTGTACCAAATTGTTTGTAACAGGTCAGCTCACTTGGAGGGGGGGGGGAAGGGGTAGGGGTACAGTCAGAGGAAAACTTTAGTAATCTCCCGTGCCTTTATACGATAGTGCCAAAACGTGCAGGATAAAAATAGACTGGTTTTTATCCGTATTTATTTGTGTATGGTGTAGGTGTTTGATTGCACGAGTATAAATTGTTAAATATTATTTAATATTGGGCACATACAGCCTACAGGAACGGGGGATTTATACCACAACGCTGAGTCACCTCGTGGCCCGCTCTTCCCACTGTCATTCTGCACGTCTGTGGTAATTTGGCTGAGAGTCGCGGCTACATTTAGTGTACGTCATCAACGAGTGCGGCATTAAGCATACACGTTCTTCACAACCCCAACACAAAGAAATCTGATGGCGTAAAGCCTGGAGAATGTGGATCCACCGTGACTACATACGCAGCGACCATCCCACAACAAACACCCAAGTATAATTAGCACAAGCAATAGATGAGCGATTCACAATTTACTGCTATGTTTTCATGGGATTTTACGTTTATTCACACCCAGCATCCAAACGGATCACTCTGTGTTATGGGAATACGAATTACGAAACTGTTCATCACACTGTCAACTTCAAGAGAGGGAATGGAGTTTCCAAACGCAGACACAAAACGCTTATGTAAGGAATTCAGATTTCATGTTTATTAAAACACACTGCGCCGGGAAAGGGTATGCGGCATAGCCACTCGCTACAGGCTGGACGGTCCGGGAATCGAATCCTAGCGAAGGCGAGATTTTCCGCACACGTCCAGACCAGCCCTGGGTCCCATCCAACCTCCTAGACAATGGGTCTCTTTCTCGGGAGTAAAGTGGCTGGGTCTTGGCGCTTATCACCCACTCCCACCTAACGCCGAGATTAAAGAAAAATTAGAGCTGGCCCCTACTCCCCTCTGGGCCTTCGTGGCCTCTCCTAGGGTGAACTTAAACTTGTTTTAAAATAAAAATATCAGCGTGGAACAAGGGACCCCAGGGTAGGACAGAATCTAAAAGACTTCGCCGATACATTATTAAAATGAAACACACAGAGTGCAATAAGGAACCTCTACATCGAATGGAACCAAAAAGACTTTGCGGATAATGTTATTAAAACAAAACATATCAGAATGCAGTAAAATACTTCTGGTTCGGACGGAGTCCAACAGACTTCGCGGATTAGGTCATTATAATAAATCTCAGCAAATGGCAATAAGGGACCTCTAGGTCGGGCAGAATATAGTGTACTTAGGGGATTAGGTTACCGACAGATTCGTTAATTTGCGACACACAACGTCGGGTGCTAAGGGCACATAAAGGGGGATGATGAGTAGGCGAAGATTCTGAATGAGACGGCCATGGCCTAATCAATGCGCAATCTCTGTATTCGCTTGGTGAGACCGAAGAAAAAAAATCCGCCGTGATGACCGGCAGCCCGACCAAAATTCGCACTGGGTACCTCTTGAACACAACTCCATACAGTTTCTGCTAGGGAGATCGAGTATCTACTCCAAGTACATCCACAGCGTTGCCACAAAACGAATCGATTACCTGCAGAAAATAAGTCCAGAGCTCAAACAGAAACGAGAGCTGCTCAATAACGTGTCAGTAAGTTGCATTTATATCCCCTCTGGTTCTTACAACTTTAAAACCACTCATACGTTATACGCGCCCTAACGCCCACAAACTTGCCAGCTGTCTTTATACAGCGATACTTGGCGAAGGCCCGTACTCAAGCAGTACACCAAGATTAGACTTAAAGGGATCGTGGAGACAAGGAGCCACTCGTTCTAGATGCACAGTTCAGACCCGGCTTTACGACTGTCTACGGAAGGTCAGCCGGACTTATCAAACTAGCATTTACCATACATTAGTTTCATGTGTGACAGCCTACCTCCAGAAGAGTCTATAGTGCCCACAGACGAGGTTGCGTGACCCCTGGAACCCACAGACACACAATGGCTTCGTAAACAATAACACCCGCCCTTGCCAAGAAACCAAGTCCCGCCGCTCAGCCCCTGGCCTGTCCCATTGTACTGTGCAGTGAATAGTTGAGGCTTGGAAGTCTCAAATTCATCCAAATAATATTGAAATATTCACTTTCTACTTCACAGAAAACATGCGGTGGTCTGCATCACAAGAACCAATGCTATCCAGAGAAATAATCGGTGTTTATTCTCAACATGTAAAGCTGCTATGTATATCCCGCTGTGAATTAAAGTCAACGAATGCAATGGCGGAAACACAGGACCCGATAATCTTGGTAGCACTAGATCCTATGCAGCGCAGCAACGAAGTAGCAAGGCTGTAGAGAACACGTGGGAATCGGGACAAAACAGGAAAGATAAACAGTCCTGTGTGCTTTCTGTTGGAAAAACTGTCATGCCAGTGCGACAGTCCAGATAAGTGGTTTCCATACTCTTATACCCTGAGACTCAACTGATGTCAATAAAAAAGGCCTGGAACAAAAAAAATTAAATTTGGCAATTTAAAACAATTAGTAAATTAACCGTAACTACCTACACAAAATCCTTTCTTTTATTAACTGCAGTGACTGTAATTCAATATGGTTTTTTTTTTTACAAATTTATATGTATTATAATGACGCCATTAGGAGTTCGTTGTGTTTTGGTTAAAACCATTACTTAATTTCAACGCACAATAACACATAATTAATGCAACATACATCTTTGTCACGGTTCAAGAAATCCTGGAAGGCCACTGCGCACATTTTCCAGTATCATTAAGAAATTCACTGTTCAACTCCAGCCTACGGGCCTTAGAAATTCACTCCAAACAGTAAACTTTAATTTGCACCACTTTCTGAATTGTGTCGATTTTATCAAAAGCGCCAGAAATTGTGACAGTGCAGCAAATCAAATCTGCATACCGGTTAAAAGAGATATAATGAAAGAAAACGGCAGTCGCATGGCCCATCAAAAACAATGCTGCCTGTGGCGAAACGGCTTGACAGTGAAACAAAAGCAAACAAAGCAAACAAACAAAAAATTGTGACCAATAACTCTGACATGCACAAGTTCTCACCCTTCCCAGAAACATATTTTGTTTTTGATAATAACAGTGAAAAATTATCTTCTCTTCTTCTTCCTCAGCTCTACAACTCTTTGTGAGTTTTGGCTTGCTCAATTATTCCTCTCCATGGTTTCCTTTCCTGTGCCTTCTGTTTCCAATTATTTACTCCCATCTTCCTCAAATCGT
>Ga0123354_10016212_pt1 | contig 11674 bp, 7 predicted proteins | sample TergutLab28metaG_2_FD_97872 | JGI IMG/M metagenome (GOLD analysis project Ga0123354, IMG submission 97872) | Labiotermes labralis P4 segment gut microbial communities from Petit-Saut dam, French Guiana - Lab288 P4 | ecosystem: Host-associated > Arthropoda: Insects > Digestive system > Gut ... | reverse complement strand
TCATTGCCACAACACTGTCACAACTGTTGTGATATATGGCTCATTGCCACAACAACAGTGTCACAACTGTTGTGATATATCGCTCATTGCCACAACAGTGTCACAACTGTTGTGATATATGGCTCATTGCCACAACAACAGTGTCACAACTGTTGTGATATATCGCTCCTTGCCACAACAGTGTCACAGCTGTTGTGATATATCGCTCATTGCCACAACAACAGTGTCACAACTCAAAATGTGTGATTTTTCAGGAGAGATTTTTAAAGGTTTTGAAGTGCTACAATTTTCTATGAGTGCAACGACGACACAACTGCTCTCCAGCGGCTGGTTTTGCAAACTGCGTTTTGACACGATACCTGTTAAATTGCATCTGCAAACGTTTCGTTCTGCACCAGTAACTCAAAAATGCTAAATTTTGAGTTGCACTCTTGTCGCAAATGGGCCATATGAAGACATGCCCAATAAGATTGAAGTGTTCCATGTCTAAATAACAGCTGTAGTTGCACACATTTGCTTTGTTTTAGTGGAACATAACGTGCATTCATCGGCACGTAAAGTCAGTATCGACAGCCGACGTATTCATCAGGTAATCTTATTATATTACGGACACACGTTTTCTGTTCATGGCATGCAGTGCTACAGTGTCTGTTGCGTGGTCTGGTAGCTGCCCTGTGACTCTGCTCAAGACCATCTCCCCACATTCTTACAGTGACTTTAGTTCCAGCCTTCTCGTCACCCATGCTAAATTTGGACCACTAATAGTCTACATAACTGTGAACCGACGTTGTGACTCAGATTTAGACCGGGCCGTGTCCACCTCTCACCCCAGAAATATTATATCACTGCGTTTCTTTCTCGTTAGTCAAGTTCTTAAACCTAATTTTCAGTCCCTATTTTTTGATCCGTGGGATATTTAGCGATTACGCCTCTCTCTGTATGTCTATATATAACTAACGAACGCACAGAGCACAGTCCCTGTGCATACGCTCCCCCTACCGAAACCAGTCAAATTCCAATCTTTGTGTGGAACACTTAATTACAAACCAAAACGAATAAAACACTTACGGTTCAGAGCAACTGGTGGGCCGGGTTAGCTCAGTCGGTATAGCGACTAGCTACTGGCTGGACGGTCCAGGGATCGAAACCCGGCAGGGGCGAAATTTTCCGCACCCGTCCAGACCGGCTCTGAGGCCCACCCAGCCTCCTATACAATGGGTGCCGGGTCTTTACCAGGGTTAAAGCGGCCGGGGCGTGGCGTTGACCACCCACCTCCATCTAGCGCGGAGGTTATACACAAAGTAGAGCCATACCTCTACTCCACCTCTGGGCCTTCGTAGCCTGTTACAGGGTGAACTGCACCTTTACCTTTACCTTTAGTTCAGTGAAACTATTCAGATGGCTGCGCCCGCTAACATCATGTTTTTGCAGTATGCAGTGTATATGTCTATGAGTGCAAACAGTTTGTTATTTAACAAACAGTTCCTGAATCTTACGTCCTTGTTTACCAATATAGGAACTCGAATTTCATGACCATTTTGACTTGTCCCTTTTCTGAGCAAGATGAAGACAGTTCAGGCCATGTTATTCTATTTCTTGAAATACCCGTTTTAGTATTATCCTCCATTCTGCGCGCAGGTCTTCCGAATGGTCTAGTTTCGCCTTCAGATTTCCCCACCAAAACCATGTATGCATTTCTGCTCTCATCCATACGTGCCCCGTGCACCGTGCCCCGCCTGTCACAATTTTCCGTAATTTGCTCACCCTATAATACGGAGTGCAAGTGATGAAGCTCCTCATTATGCGGTTTTCTCCAGCCTTTGGTGACTTACTCTACTGTCCAAATACCGTCCTCAGCGCCCTGTCTTGGATCACCCTCAGCTTCTGCTGAAACCCTTAATATGAGAGAGAGATCAAGTGCCATAACCGCGTACAGGAACAGGCAGAATTATGTTTATGTGTATTTTAAATTTTGTTTCTTAACAAGCTGACAGTTGCTCAGCTACTCAAATAACACCGCACGTTTTCAGAACTGCAGAGTTCATTGCCATATTCTCAGGACCCAGCCACGTGTCTCTATCCTGAGACAGTAAGTTCCAATATAATATTTTGTTCATGTGTACGCCCGAGTCCCCAATTAATTCGAAGGAATTACAAAACCGAGACTCTGTATCAACTGCTTAAGTTATACGAAATGTGATCGCTCTTACGAAGGGGAAGGAAATTCTTGACATGATGAGACGTCATCAAACACGAAGAAGGAAGTTTTTGTGTCGGCTCTGACTGTAGTATCATGTTCGGTACTTATCATCTGTGTGTAGAATAAATAGCCTCACACTTGATTGCTTAATAAGTTACTTATTTGAGGTTACTTCGCAGAACTAGCTTCCGGTACTTAGGTGTGTAGCCTGTATATTAAGGGAAAGGGAAGATAAATTACTGGTCATATTTCGTAAGTTGAGTGAATTTTAATGAGATGTCGCAGTCCATTTGGTAGATTAACGTTTCTTCTGTTGTAAAAAAGAACCCCCACTGCTCAGAAGGTTAGTTACGTCATACAATACAGAGACGGTCCGTACATTACACCGAATTCTGTGAATATTCCGCTACTTGCCAAGATTTCGGTTTAAATGTAGGTGCACTGGTTTGTGCGAGAGGGGCATATAGTGGCGGCGGGCCTGACGGCTCAGGTTTCACGGTGTGTGTGTGTGTGTGTGTGTGTGTGTGTATGTGTGCCGTCGTGACTCTCACGAGTGTCACTCCGTTGCTTCTTTCGCGGGCTTTCTTTGCGTAACTTCTTTATTTTTCTTTTTTTCTTTTCACACCTTCTTTCTCTCTTCTCTTCCTTTCCCTTATATTCCTTTCATTTCTCTCTCTGCCTTTTCTCTCTCTTTCTCGTCTCTCGTGTTCCTCGCCTTTCTGTAATTTCTTCTGTCTTCCCATTCCTCCTTTAGCTTCATTTTCTGTTCTCTCCTCTCCTCCCATATTGCTATAAATACCTCAGTTATATTCAGTCTCTGTAGCAGTGCTTCCCAACCAGCGTTCCGCGGAACATCGTTAGGGGCTGTGCGAGAAATCATGGAATAAATACGTGGAAAGTTTGAAATTTTTATATACTGTAAGATGTTCGGAACATCAACCGAAAGAAAGGAAAATACAGTTCTTTCTTACAATTTCAGCCCTCTCTCTCCCCCTCTCTCTCCCCCCCTCTCTCTCTCTGTCTGTCTCTCTCTCTCTCTCACACACACACACACACACACATTTACATAGAGACAGAGAAGCTCCTTACACACCAATTATCTTGACAATAATTTAGCCGCAATTCTCTCGCGCTCTCCCGTGTCACCTTTTTGTGGCCTACAAATGTTGTTTTCATATACAGTGATTGCTGGGGATGTGAAAACTTATTTTAGGGTTTCCTCTTTGGAACAAAATTTGGGAAACACCGACGAATAATTGTACTGCAGCACAACACTGGGACGGAGCAGTGCTGCTGTGACTAACAGTAGACACTGGAAAGTCAAATTCAGTTACCGAACCAGGTTCGAGTCTTGACAGTATAATCTTCGGAGTACGCCAGCCAAACTCACAGCACACAACATTTCCAGTCTGCGTATCCCAGAACGCTTTGAGCCTCTGCTCACTGTAACGTATGGAGATGCGAGGGATTTAATGGACGTAATGGTTCCTTATCTGCTGAGCAATATTTGATTGTATTTTATTATTATATGTAAAAAGGGTAACACAGTCCCATTACAGGCCTGGACAGGCCCTGAGGGTTCCAGAAAGTTAAGGTTCCCAGATTTTCGTGACAACGGCACAGGGTGGTGGTAGGTTGTCAACCTTACGCACCGGCCGCCTTTACCCCCAGGAAATACACCTGGTACTCATTTCTGTTTGAGGCTGAGTCGACCCCAGGGCCATAGTGCGATCGGAAGAATTTATATCAATGAAAAATCCACTGACACCAGCTGTGATCGAACCAGCGACCTTCTGATTTGTAGCACAGCACCTTAACCACTGTGCTACCGCGGTCCCTATTATTATATGTAAACATAATAATTATATAAGAATAAATTACCTCAGTACGACATGTTTCGAACTATATAGGTCATCTTCAAGTTATTGTAAAAGTTAATGGGGTTTTTGTTTGTTTGTTTGTGGTGTGTAGTGGATTGTGTTGCCTGTTGAGTGAGTGTTTTTGTGGGTTGTGTTTTGTAGCTGTGTGTGACCGTTGTATCAAAAGTCGGAGTTTTGATGATAGCGTGATTGTGGTTTGTGTTGGTTTAGTGTTGCTGTGTTGTTCTTTGTGTGTGATGTGTATTGAGTGGAGGATGTCCGTCTTACTGTAACATTTTCATTGTCTTGATACGTGGGTTGAATGCATGGTTTTCCAGGAATGCACATATATACCTCGTATAGATTATTTGTCGCCTAATTCACAGTTTGTGCAACGTCTTCACTAACTGACACTCCGTACAACGATGATTGAATTACGAATTGGAAAGAAACTGAGAGGAAGTGCCCTGTGTCCAGATTAAGGTAGCAGTTGCCGGCGTTTGGCTGCAACGAGTGAGAGAGAAGTATCACGAAAATAAGTCAGTATAGCTGGTATCCCGATCGAGATTCGAGACAAATTCCTCCAGATTAAAAGTCAGAATCTTACCACTTGAGCCACCTTGCTCGAGCGTACCGCATGTATTGAGTTGTTCCTCAGGAAAGCATATGGGCGACTGGAGGCACATCCCCACCCATTCTTTACCTTGAAATTAGATAAGTGTGATAAGTCAGATCCACGCCTCGGCCGCTCTTTCCCCACAGAAACAAAGCACGTACCATTCGAACAGAAGTCTGGGCGGACCAAAAAGCCGATCGGAAAACGCTTTGGAGAATATAAAATACTCTTACCCTTGCCTGGAACCGAAACACGATTTCTGTATTTTTCAGTCCCTAGCCTATCCACCATACCGACGGAGCGAGCTATTCTGTTTGCTGTGTGTTTGTTTACAGTATCGTATTTATATAGGCCTAAGTAATATTCACAGATACACACCCTCCGTTCCCCGCTAGCTGTTTAACGCCTCGCTTCATTCTCATGGCATGAGAACCACAGCTTGGTACGTTCTTGAATATCCTTTAGACGCCTAACTTCAACTTTAGTTGACGTACCGCACCGCTAACCTCCAAAGTTGCATTTTATATATTTATTCAACAAATATAGGTACCGAATATTTTAAACATGGTGTATACTCTCCGTTTCTTTCTCTTCAAAATGCGGTTTGTTTCACAATTCTAACTTATTTGGTTGCTGTATTATTCACATTTTATATACAGGTGTGCTAAAATTAAAAAATAATTCCGGCGCTAAAAGTTTAAAGAAATCCCTAGCTGACCGCAGATTTCAGACAGAAACGGCTCCTAACCTGCATACACATAGGAGAATGTACTTGGCTTCCACAACTGCAGCTGCAGGAATGTGATGGCTCCCGAAAATTTTTGTAGCTTTCGACTTAGCACTGCCATGTGTTTTTGTGACAGTTCTGTACATTATCTGCAATGCTGTCACGTATTTGCTTGCTTGGTAAGGGAAACGCATCTTGGCTAGACCCTGATCCCAGTCGTTTTTAGGAGAAGAATATTTGGCAAAGTTTGTTGCAGAGATTGTAAATACATTGTTAGATGATAAAGTTGTAGCTTAGTGCGTATTTGGTGTCAAATGTTTCGTTTAGTTTGTACGTATTATTGTTAGAGTCATTGCATGATGACTTCGTGGAGAATCAGACGGTTTGGACGCACAACTCATTCATCACAATAAATCAGAAATGCAAGCAAAATCTGAATCTCAGAATCTGATGAGAAGGGTCCACGTACGAAAGCAGGTGTAGAGCAGTTACAAAGATGTGGTTTGGATTTATCTGGTCTAGAAAACGTGCCAAAAGTTGTTTTTATGGACGTGGCAGAGAGCGTTCGGTTGACACAGACGTTGTTAATTGTTTGAACAGGTGTGGAAGTAGCAGCTTTGCAGTTCAGGTTCTGTACTGTGTAGTTTGTTTGTTAGGTACTTAGTTAAAGTGACGACTTGCCACCGAAAATCGATATTGACGTTTTGAGGTTTATGATTTATGTGCACACGCCAAGTTATTTTCAACACGGTATGCAATCACAGAGTTGGAACTGTTCTTGGCCAAATTACTTGACAGTGCCAAAACCATACCGGCCAATTACATAACAAATTTTCTGTAAAAATCACGTTACAGAAGTTAACTTTAATTATTGCACGGGAGTAACGTGGACGGGCAAGGGTGGAAAATGCTTCCTCCCCCCATTATTTTTCCTGCATGACAAAATTCTGGGCTACTGAGTTGAAGAGGTGCAAATAAAAAAATTGGGGTGAGAATGGGGGTAATGGTATGTATATTAAGAACTGGTTCAGACCAATCTAATCTCTTCCCTGTTTCTAACTTGACTCCTTGACTTGACACCTCACACCTCTGGTCGATTTTGCCTCCCACCAGTATTACTAGCCAACTAACGTCTATGAGTGATGCTGTGCCTTTTGCTACTTTCTGCTTGGTATTTCGGAAGAGAGTTGTTGGAAGTCACGAAAACACAGAACGGCCTGTTATGCTGACATTCACGAACAATGCGTGTTTGTCTCGGCTGTGTTCTGTTCTGTTCTGTTGTGCATTCCGTTCACAAAGAATTTGCGCCTGCAGACAGCAAATATCGCCAAGACCAGACAGACTGGATTATTGAATAGAATGCTTATCAAATCGCTGTTTTCTCAATTATTGCTTACAGTTTGACTTTCGCAGGTTGAAGTATTGTGCGTTGTAATTTAAGAGCAGCACTTAGGTCTCTATAAATATTCAGAAAAAACCAGAAGATACACAATACTTGGCAAAAGGGAATTTTTGTAGCTCAGTGTGTTATGTTTAAATCAAAATATTAGAAGTTTGGAGCAGCTGTTTGGTACTTTCTTGAAATAAATGCTATAATGGATGTAACTTGTGAGGTGGCAGTGAAAATTGCTGACTTGTGGGATGTGGCGCCTTCCGGTTATGCAGTTTAGGGTCCAACCTGGTGCACCCGTTGTTAGCGTGGAAGAATGGACGAGGCAGCAGTCTATGCACCGAACCTCAAGCGACACGTTCTTTCACGCTGTAATTTTCATAATGTAGTGGAAAGCGCGCACTTTTCCATTGTCTGTCACCAGAAAGCCCGCACCCAGCAGTCAATAACCGGTGCTTTACACCGTATCGGATCCACAGGGTCGCCGTGATGGTCCAAGAAAGTGTAATATTTTATGATGGTCTGTCATTCAGTGACGTGGTTTGTTGCGGTCTATAGAATGAATACTAACCGAATCAGGTGACGGACGGACGGACAGGGAGGCAGACGAAGAGGGTTCCGAAGAAAAAATCATGCTAATTCAGAAACATAAACTGACGAAATTGTATCTGCTGAATTTTAAAAACATTTGTTATTGCGGGCTGGACGGTCCGGATTTCGAATGACAACAGAACCAGGAGATTTTCTGTACCCCATATCCGTCCAGACCGACTCTGTGGCCCACCCAGCCTCCTACTCAGTGGGTGCTTGGGTTCTTTCCCGGGCGTAAAGCGGTCGCGGCATGAAGGTGCCCAATGACCTTAATATAGAGGCGAGGTTGAGAATGAGTGGAGCTTATCTTCTGCTCCCTCTGTACGCCTTCTCGGCGTGGACAGGACCAACTTTACCTTTCCATCGCTTGTTACGTATTTTTGTCATTTTCTACGCAAAGTGAGATTTGATGGTTGTCGTTTACATGACTCTGCGTGAAGAGTTCATTTGTAGCTACAGATCTGAGGCTTAGAATGTTCACAAAACGTTCCTTGCAACCACCGCCCACTTCTCCAACTTGTACCCTTCAACTGATATTGATAGAATGATTGCATAAAGATAACGTAGTATCACACACGAAAGGATGACAAGTTTATATTTCAAAACGTATATATGTATATATATATATGCGCGCGCATGGCGTTTTGTACAGCCGGTACGCCCCGGTACACATGCCAGCAAACAGTTTTCGCGTACCGGCAACGTTGTCAGAAATCGAAAATATGCCGGTTCCTTGCGTGTTTTGGCCAAAATCGAACGTGGAGGTCAGTACAGTCCCAGCAAAAATGTTGCAGAATTAAAAGGTGATGTATAATAAGAGCCTGGTTTTGGGCGCTTGTGGCTGTTGGAGCCTTCTGATGCTCTCTCCATGAACAGGCAGTTAGGGTGGCAACTGTCGGGCAGATACTGCAGGATGGAGGTGGCACTGTGCTCACTGCTGAACATAACACAAATCAGAGGTAGAAAGGAAGATGGAGAGGCGCAGTAGCAATAGCAGAAAGGTTACCGAAGGGTTGAGGGAGTATCCATTAATATTAGGCTATATTCCAAAAACCGAAGGTGTCGGTCAAACGGTTAGCACTCCTGCTTTTACCGGAGACTCCTTAATTCAAGTATCGGCCCGCAATTCGGCTAGCCTTGCTTAATGTTTTGCACTTTTTCCTCCGTTCTGCCACGGAAATAGTGCTAGGACAGCTTGCTTCTACACGCTGCCCAATTAATTATTCAGTCATATTCTATAATTAAACTCCATGCAGCAGCGGTAACTGAAAACGTCGTTACATAAGCCAAGAACAATAAGGAACATTTAATCTTATAATTTCAAAGGAACAGACGAGTGAGGATAATATTAAAAACGATCTTACAGAAATGGGATGCTGTTGTGTGGGCAGGTTTCAGCGGTTTTAGAGTAAGTTCTTGTGGCTGGATGTGATGAAGAGTGGGAGTTGCGTAAAGGCAAGGGATTTCGTGTTAGATTCACCGTTTTAGGGAGATGTCTTTGAAGATTGTTGTATTTGGAGGTGTGACGTCTTACAGTGTGGTACATAGGTAGCAACATTTCCGAGGAAGCTGCTGCCTCCATTTCTACTCTGAAGATGGAGGCAGCAGGTTCCTCAGAGACGTTGGTACTGTAAGGCTTCACATCCCCCCCCCCAAAAAAAAACTGCTTTGAAGGAATTTCTTCACGAAATGAGCAACTGTCGGATTTTAAAGAACACCATTCCGTTTTGCGAGCGAGTTGATTTTCCTTAGTTGGACAGGTATCGAGTGCTCGCAGACTGTTGCGATCCAGTGCAGTGAGTCACTGCAGATGGATCGCTCGGCTCTGCTGTGGGACTTAACTAATTGTTTGGTACACGCAGAGCCACGAGAATTCGTCCCACCTGGTGGGCGAAATGTGAGACGAATGCATCATCTCAGAAATGACTTTATGTTTGTGCTGATGCTGTAAATAGCGTGCCTGCCTGCCTGCCTGCCTTTCAGTCCGACCGACCGACCCTTGTGCTGATCCAAACCTCTCGCTCTTTTTTTGACGTTTTGCTGACCGTGCATCTCAGTATATTTATCTGAGTATTTAACCAACTTGATGCACAAAATTTGTTTCACAATAAGTTTTATTTCATGCCTCTCTGGTATCATCACACCTATAGGGGTGATGATACCAGAGGCTGTGTAATGCAATTTTGACCTCCTGATGATGAGCACATGTGCTCGAAACATGTAGAGGCATGAAATGAAATTTATTGTGAAACAAATTTTGTGCATCAAGTTGGTTAAATACTCAGATAAATACACTCGCTCTTTGTCCTTTTACATAATGTTGGGGGTGTCACGCAGAGATGCCAATGTGTCAGTTTGCTGCTTCACATAATTATTTCTTCGCTGGTTTATTTCACGTCGCTGTCAGCAGTTCAGACTTTTATTGATGAACTGGACAGAATTTGGACGGAAAAGGTCGTGGCTTAATGGAAGCATTATCTCGGAATTTTCGTGGTGGTACTCAGGACTTCCACCAACAAACTGCAGTGAGGATAACCCATTGGCAGGTCAGGCATCTCTCGAATAAAAGCCTAGAGGGTTATCGCTCTGCTAACCCTTAGGGTCTCGTATTTATTGCCGTTTCCTTAGTGATTCCCCATTCAATATGAATGTGCTGCCCCACTAGTACGAAATTCATGCAAGAAATGTTCCCATGCAATGAGTAACACACAAATAACATTTATTCCACATTATTGCTCTGTGCAATAATTTGCAATAATGTTGTCTGTATGTGTGTCGCCATTTTGTTACGCATTGGTGTAGAAACGCGTTGAATTGAACGGAGAGTAATTTGTCTCGTATTTTATTTCTCGTGATCAAACTTATTTTCTTTGTAACAGAAGCTAAAAAAAATGGAGAATGTCGGTGAAGTTCAGGATCCTGTCAGATATCAGCGAAATAACTCGTTAAGACAACAGTTAAGTAGTCCGTCTGACACAACTGTATTTGTATTGCAAGGCTACATGTTTCGGTCTAGATACGGACTGTCATCAGGCAAAATAAATAGTCATTAAATGGCAGGTGGACATGTAGCATGCAGCATGTCTGCTTATGTTTTTAGCTTGATGATGGCCGACGTTTAGACCGAAACATGTAGTTTTTAAATAAAATCACAGTTGTGTTGTTTTGTTTAACGTTATTTTGAATATTTTATGGATACACAACGGGATAAACTGTATTAAGTTAGAAATAACGTGTCTAAATATTTCACATGGAACAGTTCCAGACACGAAGCTGCCATCTGTATTAAGCGTCTGGAAACTGGAGGATAGCGACATAACATACACACGTAGGTGACGGACTGACGTAACAGTAAACCGTCTGTAATGCCATGCGTTTTTGCGTGCGTAGAGATCCATTTCTGTGCTTCGTATTTCTTTGTTTTATGAGGTATGAGATATTAGGCAGTGACTTTTGCGGTTGTCATAACATAAGGATTGGCAGAATTGTCTAAGGAACTGCGACACAAATTTCCTGAAGAACAGAAAACTGTTGACAACTAATTACATTCTTGTTTATCTCATTATTTAATATCGCCAACTTGAAATATGATAGAGAATCGTTTGGTGTTGGATGAAATTCAGTAAGTGAAGGAGCTTTAGAACATCTGTATGAGGCATTCTGAGATGAAATTTAAATATTTTTTCTAGACGTTTGGCCAAATGCGCGGTTCACCGAGTTGGCTAAGTAACAGGGAGTGACTAAATGACTACCTGATTGTGCGGGCAAGGGTGTGACAGTGACTGTCTTACTGAGTGATCGAGCAAGTGAAGGGGTGACTAGGTGGCAGGGTGAGAGTGAAATGTTATTGTGACGCAGTTGGTGCTGTGTCATGAAGACTAAACGACAGTGCGCTGATCCTACTTTGTTTTGCTCGAGTTTTCTTAGTATTCATTTGTTAATGGTTTAATAATTAACTCAGTTTAACCCCTCGTTTTATTCCAACTACCCAGCACACCAATATATAGGAAAAACACAACAACAGAAACAGGGTCCTCTCAAGATCTGCACACCACGGCGCACCCTAACACAGCCGGATACATTGAACACATATTTTGCTGACATACACAATAAATAGCTGGAACCAAACAGACATTAATGTGCTGCAGTAAGGATTTTAGCGTTTTACATTCTTAACACACAGCAGACCGAACTGCATATTGCTTTAAACACTGCAACAAGCACTGTAAATTAAAAACAGGGTATATTGTGCACTTTAGGGCAACATTGCAAAAAGCATACAGTTCGTGAG
>Ga0123354_10016211_pt1 | contig 11674 bp, 10 predicted proteins | sample TergutLab28metaG_2_FD_97872 | JGI IMG/M metagenome (GOLD analysis project Ga0123354, IMG submission 97872) | Labiotermes labralis P4 segment gut microbial communities from Petit-Saut dam, French Guiana - Lab288 P4 | ecosystem: Host-associated > Arthropoda: Insects > Digestive system > Gut ... | reverse complement strand
TTTTTCCATCCCATTAAACCTCCCCTAACTTTTTAAATGTTTTTTCCCCCCTTTCTTCCCCCTTTTTTTAATCCCCCCCCCCCCCCCCGTGTTTTTTAGTCTCCCATCAGGTATGTTTCTATCAGCTGCAAGTGCTCTTGATATGCTTCTACTGGTTTCTTCCAATAGTTCCAGTTTTGGAAAGCAATGTATTAGAATTTAAGATGAATTATGAAACTGATGTTTCGTCAGGAACCGCATTTCCTGGTGCCCAAATATGCGTCCTAAAACTTATGTTCCAAGTCTACATCGGTCTGGTCAATCAGCTGTAAGCCTCCCGTCGGATAGAGACAACTCCCCAAATGCCGCGTCTTTCAATATACTACACGCAGTGTACCACGTCATAACACAGTATTCATATAACCTGTTAAGACACTAGGAAGTGTGTCATCCCCGTTGTGTGTGTGAAACTAGGAAAGGGTATGTAGTCAAACACAACTTAATCACTGAGGTGTATTTAATGACTGTGATGGAAACAACTACATGTTTCGGTCTGTGTTGGCCATCATCAGGTTGTCTACGGAACTTAAGGGCTAGTTATATGCATGCGCGCGCGCGTGGTGTAGAGATCTCTACATACGCATAGTTTGACAAACCGAATCAAAACACGGGGTCAGATAAAACACTATGAAACATAACAGATACAGTAGACAACCTGATGATGGCCAACACAGGCCGAAACATGTAGTTGTTTCCATCACATAGTCATTAAATACACCTCAGTGATTAAGTTGTGTTTGACTACATACCTTTTCCTGTTAGACACTGTAACAAACCTAACTTCTTCTTTTCCTTAATCGCTATTTACATGTTAACCAATTTTAAGGCCCAGCCGCAGGAAAAAGGGTTAACGGCGCGGGCCCAAGTTAAATCAGTCGTAAATATCTGAACACCAAACGATGCCAAGATGCAGTGTGGCCTGCCAGTGACTTATGTAATGACCCAAGAACGCCAACATAATGCAGTGTGCCGATACGCCGCAATATTCTGGATTTCCAAATCAGCAAAGAACAAAGTTACAACTATGTGACTGCACATCTAAGTCTGTATTATATCGGTCCTTAATGGAAATTTGTAGCGTAACTCAGACATGGGCATTTCTTTGCCATACTCGGACATGATCTCGGCTTCGACTTTCGAAATCAACAGACAAGAGTGCATTTTTACTTCGAGTTCCCAGCCAATGTCTTCATCATAGTTCAGTAGTCCTTACCTCCCTCGTCTCCCCTTCCAGCAGAACATCAAGATCATCTCTAAATTTTCTCTCCCCCCCCAGAAAATTAAATTTCGTGATTTTATACATATACGAGTATTTAGGAGTATGTGTAATTTACTGATTTAATCGGGCCAAATTTCCACTCGCATACTGAATAAATTAAACATAAGTTACAACCAAGTTACGAAATGTAAACACATCGTAAGAATTCTGTAGCGTTCGCTTATTTTTTCTCATTTATCTCGAAAATAGTTAACAGTTTCGAAGGGAAAATATTCTGTTCTGCATAAAATGTGCGTTTCAGTTCTGTTCCCAACATTTTTCCATGTGATAAATATTTAGAGACTTAAGCTCTAGGTGATCTCAAATACGTGTATGTCTGCAAGCAAAGTGTCTGTTACTGTGTCAGTCTCAGCCATACTGGAAGACTATGACAAATTCCAGCTAAACTGTCCAACAGAAAATTTCATAAAAATTCTTTCAGAGATTCTCGAGTTGTTTACTGCGCAGGACAGACGGACGGAAGGGCAGAGGTAATTTTCTGGCACTTCGGACAGATGGAAACGCTCCTACAAGAAAAATGCTCAGTAATAAATCGAAGGTAATAAAAATATTCGATTACAAATTTCAGCAGTGAAATACAGCAATATGACAGTTACCGTTTCAATAACACCTGATAAATGATAGGTTCATCTAAGGGGGAAGACATAAAAATCGCTTTCAACATCCTCGCGACTGAACACAATTACGAAAATTACTTCTACAACTAGGCATTTTTTAGCGTTGGACATACAGCATAACACTATTATTTCTCCCGCAATCTTGCAGAGTTCAACTGTAATTGCCAAAATGATACGGAAAAGTAAACGCAATTTTAGGACTGGTCCCTGCATCCCTAAGAATTCTGCAGAGCGGACTGACAAAACTCACGATTCTGCGAGACGCCTGATGCTTCCATTATCGGGGTCAAACATGATGGCGGCAGGCGGTGCCCCTGATACGTTGGTATATATCTACAAGATCATGCGGCGTCGCCACCCACGAAACAGCAATCTCAGAAATTTTTACTCTCAAACCTGCATAAAGAAGAGCTTCGTAATTTTAACTCCTTGCCAAAACAAGGATCAAAATCAAGGAGGATGAGATGTGTTGGGCGTGCGTATAAGTCTGTATTCGCAAATTGTGAATGAAAGAGACCACGATTAAAACCTAGTCGTAAATCTTGATAAAATGGATCTGAAAAATAGTAGGATGACAGTGTGTGCGCTGGATTCATTTGATTCAGTACAGGCAGCAGAGGCGGGCACTTGTGAACACGGTAATGAACCGTCTGGTTTCGTAAAACGTGGTGAATATTCCGACAGTCTGAACACTTGGAATATAATATTATATAGTGTACGTCAGCACAATCACTTTATTATATAAGGTAACACTGACGTACACTATATAATATTATATTACGTTGAGAGCACATCGTGATGCTTCCACTGAACACTTGGAGCTAAGTGTTAACCACATGCATGCATTACCAGGTTGAGTATTAACAATCCTGCAATTTTCCCATAGAATGAACTGTTGTGTTTCGTACGATTCTTACAATAAACAACCATTACTTATTTCCCCGCACAGCATTCACCGAGCACACTTGTTAATGGAACTATACCGTGTTTTCTATGAGTTACGAACTGAATCTCCATATACTATGTACATAACTTTCCACTTCCAAAGTGTTACAAAGTGTCAAATACTAATAGTAAGAAAACATGTTAGGCGTGCCAGTACAGTATTTATGGTCATGAACACCACTGTTTCCCAGATAGTGATCGGTGGAAACCCGGCGATCCGCAAAAAAAAAATTCCACTACGATACGAAAAATCCTCAAGGGCCGTAAAGGCAGCCGGTGCGTAGGGGTGACAACCTGACCACCTTCACGTGCCCTTTGCCCAGAAATTCTGGAGCACTCACGGCCTGTCCTGGCTAGCACAGGGATAGCTTTACGATATGAAAATAAAGATTATGACGTTGTTGTTGTTGTTGTTGTTGTTGTTGCTGCTGCTGCTGCTGCTGCCGCCGCCGCGCTGCAAAACTTCGTCAAACAATTTCCATTTTTTGAAAATGACTGATTCCTTCAAATATTTCGTAACTGTTACCAACTACCCAGAAAATAACGTTCATTTCTGCAAAAAAAAAAAACATACGTCACAGCCAACGGTTCCATGACGATATAGCCTCCTTTCTAAGTGACATCAAAAGCGTTTTAAAATTCGGGGTTTGTCAACAGCGCACTGACGCCACAACCAACGGTTTCCTTGGTTATGATAAGAATCTGAAAGATATAACGTTACGGCGAATCTCGCTCATCTGTAATTAACTAGACACTTTATTAAAACTTTCCGCATCCTTTTCGACAATTTTATTTGAAGAAGAAAAGAAGATATTGGAAGCTTTTCTATGGGACTGACAACTGGTGTTTTATATGTTTATACACTGTCGATATAAAAACTGAAACAGATTTCCCGTTTGAAACAAGAGTACAATAGCCTAGTCAATTTCATCGGACTTCTGTGGCTTATTAAATATTTCACATGTATTCGAAAGCTGACGAATTCTTTCTGAAATGTTATTTGACTAATCGATCTGCAATGAAACATCAAATGTTGATAAGTTGAAAGCCTTTGTTGCTACTGACGACTGATGTTTGAATTGACAGCTAGCAGAGTTCCATATGCTTTTACTATACAGTATCGGACAGCTGTAGCTGCCTGAAGATCATAATTGTTCTGAAACACATACTTTGTGTTGATGTATCACGTCTAGTGAAAAAGGCTTAAAACGTTTCAGAGGTGTCAATTAATACCTAAACTGGGTTTGTACGAGGAGATGCTGATAAGTCCTAAGTCCGACTTACTTCCCGATGTCGTAGGACGGAATCGATAGTGTCGTTAGAAAGAGGCCCTGTCCATGTGCCGAATTGCAAGTCTTTTCTTTTTACAGAGGTTGAAAGGGGGCATGTCAGCCGACGAACGCGATTTCAAAAACATGGAAACGCGAGCTGTCATCAAGTTTTTTTTTTTTTGCAAGGCAAGGCGCCGAAGAAAATTCACGCCATTCTGATAAAAACATTAGGGGAACATGCACCATCGTATTCCACCGTCAAAAACTGGGTGACGAAGTTTAAACGTCGTGATTTTTCCACCTGTGATAAGCCTCGTCCTGGACGACCCAACACAGTGACCACCTCAGAGATTATTAATCAAATTCACGAGCTAATCTTGGAAGACCACCGGATTTCGGCTAAATCAATAGCTGAGCAACTGGGCATCTCACGAGAGCGGGTTGGGTCCACCATTCATGAAGATTTGGACATGCGGAAGCTCTCCGCGAAGTGGGTCCCGAAATGCCTGAACACGGATCAAAAACGTCGACGGTGCCAGTCGTCTGAGCAACTTTGGAATTTGTTCAGCGCGATCCAAATGTTTTCCTGTCGCGATTGGTGACCGTGGACGGAACCTGGTTATATCACTATGACCCGGAGACAACGCAACGATCAATGGAGCGGCAGCATAGCGGCTCACTCCGCCCGCCCCAAAAAATTCCGAGTGCAAAAATGCGCTGGAAAAGTTCTCGTCTCGATTTTTTAGGAACAAGACAGCATCCTCCTCAGTGATTATCTTTCAAAGGACCAAACTATCAACACGGCGTATTACTCATCTCTGCTGGTGCTACTGAAGGACACTGAAGGAAAAACGCCGCGGGGAGGTCACCAAGGGGTCTTGTTCTTGCACGACAATGCCCCGGCTCACCAGGCACTTGCAACCCAGAAGAAACTGGCCTACCTGGGCTTCCAGTGTTTACTCTCCGGATCTGGCCCCGTCGCACTACCACCTGTTTCCAGGACTGAAAAAAACAATTGAAAGGTCGCCATTTTTCGTCCGACGCGGAGGTGATTGCTGCCGCGGAGACCTGGTTGGACGGACAAGCTTCTGAACTTTTTTTTTGAGTGGCTTGCAAAAGTTCAAGCCACTGGCTAAGAAGTGTATTGAGCTTCGTGGGGAGTAATTTTAATAAATCCCGAGTTTGGTCGCTGTAGCTTGTTTCCTTCCTAATCGGGCTAAGAACTTTTCAGCACCCCCCGTACGTCACATCCAGGTTACTTTTATGGTTGATTATATTTACGCGAGATGGCAGTCATGCCCGAAAGAAATGTTATGAAAGTCCAGAGGCAGGACCACTATGCATCAGTTGGCACGGCAGAATCGTACTTGCTCGGAAACATTAAGCTGTCTCTCTACAACGTTTCAAACTCAAGGAGTGAATATTTAGTGAAACTGTACATTACGAAACAGTCATAAGGTACTGTACCAGGCTTCGGTCGGCACTGCGGTGTCGCACATTGCCGATAAAATCTATCAAGCAGCTCTTAAAATTTTTCAGATTTATATCGTGAAAATTCAGGGAAACTGTGATTATATATATGAACGGATCAATGAAGTGTTATTTGTGAAATCGTAACAAGATGGGATTTGTTAAAATTTTCCGTTGGGACTTCAACGGATTCCATGCTGGTACTAGCATAAATAGCGTATCATGGCTTACGCGGTTATACCCTGTCCTCTCACCGCGAAAGCCCTGGTTCAATCCCACGCCAGCCCATGTGTGATTGATTCTTATTCGACAAAATTCAGAGGGACAAGGTTATCTTCAAGTATTTCGGTTCTCCAGTTTCAGTATCATTCCAACAATGTTCCACATTCATTCATTCATTCACTCATTCATTCATCACGTCAGCCGCGCTATATACACACTCATCCCTCGCTATTCGCGGGTTCGTTCTTCGCGTGGTCGCCCCAAGAATCAAAATACACCACTCGGAACCTTCAACGGAAAGGAATATCAAAACTGTCCGACAACTCGAACAGACCTTCGAGCAACAGTGTACGATGCTCAAGGGAAGAAAGCAGCAACTCACATCACAATGCTTCTGCAAAAGAAAGAAACACAATAAGAAATACTAAAACACTGTTTTGGGGAGGGGGGAGGAGCAGACAATTTTTCATGGATCTCTCTTTTCGCGGGAGATCTAGGAACCTAACCGCCGCATAAAGCTCGAGATGAGTGTGTGAGCCGTACAATCTTAGCAGGTGACAATGTGATTAATCAAAATCTTAAAATAACATTCTGAAAATGGGTATTTCTTTTTCCTATAGAAACGCGTGTTAGTTTTAAGGTTCATTTTTCGTATATATAAAATGTGATTTTTATTTATATTAAGTAATATCTTGATACCCCCTTGCTCGCCTACCCCAGTGGCCGCTCGGTTTAAGGCGTGGGTCTGCTGCCGCTCGCTTGCTGGGACTGTGTGGGGCGTGGATGTCTGTCTCTTGCGACTGTTTTTTGTTGTCAGGTAGAGGTCCCTGCGAAGGGCCGATCACTCGTCCAGAGAAGTCCCACCGAGTGTGACGTGCCTGAGTGTGACCGAAGAATCTCATAGTGGAGGACTAGGTCCACTAGGGCTGTCGAGCCATGAGAAAAAAATATCCTTGTTTAGCATTCATTCATTCATTATTATTATTATCCTTGCCTGTTTTATGTAGGTGTTTTGATTCATAATACATAAGTATTTTAATCAGCGCTCCGCAAAAAAATCGAGAGCGAAAATGTCTCGTGGTAAAATTAAATTGAGAAACTATGCCGTACCCCATTACTATGTTCCCAGAATGCCCTTTACTTTTTTGCTGCTTCGTCTATAAGGTTCAGAACCACTGTTCTACAAACTGCCCTTGTAAACCCGTTTTCTGCACATGATTTTTACCCCTTACTCAATATGAATGCGCATACTCGGTGCGAAATTATTTCTGGTAAACGTAAACCAAGATGGGATGTCAGTGTTCAAATATGTCGTGATGACGACGGTAGTGCTTGGCGACTCCACCTGACCCCAGAACGCGGGCGCACAATGTTCAATCCTTACAGATGAACAGCATTTTAAAGCAGAGGTCTTGAATGTCCGCACGCATCATGCCAGTCATCCGCAGACGGCAGTGGAGTCAAAACCTGGGAACGTTACAGACCCTTACATATCTATTCGCGTACTGAATTCCCCGCAATGTCTTAACACTCGTACGTCATATGTAAGAGGTTCCGGGTACAAATTGGGCCGATTACTATGACCACGGATTTTCTGCAGCCGCTCCAAGAAAAGCAGTGATTACTTTAACTACCACGTCCTTCCAGATTCATTATTCACTAACGATGCCAACTTTCAAAGCTAATCTGAGATACTGTAGCATCGTTACATAAACCTTAAAATATATAAACGATAAACAAAATAAACTTCCGGAGTCAATTCCACATTTGCCAAACGTACTCACACCTGACGATAACACACAACACGTCGAAATGAAATCAGAAACGAAGCATGGCCCAGGTGCTGTTATCTTCGGTTCCCATCGGACTGTATCGCAAGCCGCCATTACTGCTGACACGTTTGCTGTTCTGCAGTAACACAACGTAGTGGTCACAGTGTCTCGGTGCGGGAGGGAGAAGGGAGCTGTCTGAAGCCTCTTCGTTTCGTGTCTTGATCCCTTGTTCCGTCTATCTCTATCTCCCTCACTCCATATATATATATCTCTCTCTCTCCCTCCTACACTCCTTCAGAGGCTCAAGCTGGGTGGAACGTAGCGAGAGCCTGCGAGGCGAACTGCAGCTAGCTCAGGTTACCAGCGCTGGCCAGCATTCCGTATCAGCGAATTGTCACATCTTACGAAAGTAAAGATTACCGCGCTCTGCAGTGTGACATCGCATACACTGCTTTACGAAACGCCAAAGTGTATGCAGAACGTACCACCACCACATACACAGCAGGAAAGTAAAGGCACTGTCAATACGTTAACGTAGGGATTTATTTCTAAATTTCTTCGTCTCTCGCCAGCAGAGGATCTTCAAAATGACACACCATTCCCCCTAAACTGCTACCCGATTTAAAAAAATTTTAGTCTCACAAATTATTCGTTTATTTGACGGAGCTCAATGTCAAATTGACCCCGAATACACCGGCAATGCAGCCAGCTCAAACTCCAAAACGTTGGTAGCAATCTACCAAACTACACGGCATCACATTCCAAAAGACGGTAATCGTCACTGTCACTGCTGTGGAGAACCTCAGATCCAACATGCCAAGTTTAAGTACCGACTAGCGAAAGAATCAGGAAGCTACAGCCGAACAGGAAGTGCCTTGTATCTTGAACATACAGTGACGAAGGAGCTCACAATAGGGTCACTATTTTTTTGAGCAACTAAGCATAACAACACGCTTTCAGTAAAGACGAAACACGAACATTTAAAAGAGACACTACAGCAGACCATACTTATCCTTCTGCAGCCTGCAAACAAGTTAAAAGTACTTTTCTATCCAATGCTGCCCGATTTGCGAAAAAGTATTGACTTCTGGAAGGCACCCATGCTTCGCCCTCTTGTCCTGGTAAAGGAACATATAGATGCAGAATAGCATGAAGCATTTGGCGGAATGGTACTGAAAGGGGAAAACAGAAGTACTTGGAGAAAACCCTTTCCCAGTACCACTTCGTCCACCAAAAATCTCACATGGACCGAGCTGGGACCGAAGTCGGGCGTCCGCGCTAAGAGGCCGGCGACTAACCGCCTGAGCCGTTGAAGCCGAAAGTTCCTCCAAATAATATTTAGAAATCAAGTTTCCGACTTGCAGTAAACACAGTGCGTGCCCACTACAAAAACCAACCAGTTGATATTACTATTATTGCTCTTATTATTATTATTGGTATTAGTATTGCTATTACTACTACTACTACTACTACTACAACTGCAATTGAGTTGTCACTCAGTGGCAGTAGTCCTTACACTAGTACTGACAAAACAAATAAGAATAAATATACATAAAATAAGAATAAACACATACATGTTAGGGGCACCAGTGGTTCACACCCTGAAAAGGGGGTGGAAAACTGACAAATTTAACCTCTTGATATAGTTTCCAATATAATCTATTAACTAAAACACAACTGTACACTACAGCGGCTGAGGGATACATTATCACGATTTATCTGAATGTAAGAAGTCCAAGACAGACGGGACACATGATGATGATGACGACGATGATCTGCTACTATATCAGAAATGACCTAACAGTCTATCGCGGCCGCTTTTTGGTCTCTATCAAAACTTACTTGCCGCCTCAGAACGATTTAACAACGTCTGACAGCGTATTTGGATCAACCCACGTCTGCGCAGAAGGCTTCCCCAGATGACGACAATAAAATCAAGACACCTAAGCCTTCCGACCGACTAACATTTACAACACTGCCTTCACTTCTTCGCTTCTGCGTAAGAAATTACGAATCCTCTCTATCACTAAGTTATTTCCAGATATGCTGTGTCATGCATCAGCTGCGCAATACGGAGGTTAATTAAAAAAACAACTTTTAATTGCAGTAAATTGTTTTAGTTTGAAAAGACTAATTTGTAATAAATGAAACAATTTGCTTTAATATGTCCGATGTTGTTATTCTACTTTACATTTCTTTGCCTAGGTAAACTAATAGTAATACCTTTTGTAAAGGAAATGTGCCTAACATCGTCCCACTCTCAAATATCGGAGAAATAATTATGCAGAAAAAGATGAGAATGGTGTGGGTGTAATTTGATGTTGAATTACTTAAGCGCTCAGGACCTCTTTTTCTACAGTCCTTCCGGACGTGAAATTTTTTAAGCAGAGAAAAATGGATGTTAGTTGGCGATATTAGGAACACTGTGTGCCTATTATCGTCCCCACAAAATGCTTAAACATAGCACAGTACACTCAAATAAAAACATTATAAGCCTTTAAATAGAAATTTGTATCTAAATACGCAAAAGTGAAATCAAAATCTATTATTTTAACATCGCGTTGTGAAATTATTGCGTTAAAAATCCCTGGACAGTCAAATGACTGGATCAAAGAAAAAGAACTTCAATGAAAGACTGCTACAAATTTGTTTCGCCAAACATTGTACTTAAGGTAAGCAGGCACAGAATTTAGTCAGTACTGCAGAAAAATAAAAAAAAAACTTTTATCAGTCGACTGTACCTGAACACCCTTCATGGTACCACTTGTAGCAGTTTGTGCGTCTGTCACACTACGCTGGGCTGCGACCTGAACTCCAGGTTTTCTAAACGAAACATCCCCTATGCTGAGTCTTGTGACCTGCTGAATTTACAGTACGATATTTAATTCGTTTCTGTCTAAATATTACTTCATTTTCATCCTCCACTCTTGGTGAAACTTCATTCTTTCGGTTCCCATTAACATTTCATCTTAATACAAAAATTTATCTGACTTCTCATTTCCATTTAACACATTTACTAATTTCTTATACGGTACCTCCTCCCTTATATTTAGACATTTACTGTTCAAAACGTTCTATCTCCATTTTCGCGAAAAGAGGACATATTTGGTGTTGGCGATGATGAAACAATCGCATATGGACTGAGGGGAGGCAGGCCGAATGAACCGAAACCTCAACATTATGCGTTCATGGAATGTATTTTAAACAAAGAATGCGTAAGTCGAAGAGCGAAACCTGCACTTTCAACAGATAAAATCGAATCCGAAGTGCGCGCGCGTGTGTGTGTGTACTACGCATTTACAATGAATAAAAAACCGAAACCCTATCGACGAGTTTCAGGTGATAGAAGATTTTGTTACCACTGCCAAACCAAAAACGAAGACTCCAACATCAGCATGCGTACTTTCAGAATCAGAATATAAAAAGCACCTCCCCTTAAGTAGTTTCCTAGACAATGCCTTCTAATTCTTTCTGGATTAACCGCGAGTATACTAAGCAATTGGTTCTGCAGTCTCTATGAAGACACCAAAATCGGCAATTCTTGCAGCTAGTAGACTCTGTCACTTCACTTTTAATGGCATCGTTAGATTGAGCCAATGAAAACATCCCCAGTCGCTCACATGCAGAAAACTGTAGTAATTCCCGAACCTGTGGCAATCAATAGAACAAGAATATTAAATGCGACCACTCCGAAACTACACAACATTTGTAAATCCCACTTCACAAGCTTCAGTGAACTTAACGCACACTTACTGTTCACAACAGTTTACTCCTTTCCAAGCAGGTAACCCTTCCACGGCCATTGCTGAACAGGAAGCGAAGTGAAATAGCAAGGGACACCTAGGTTTCTTTTAACACTGACCAATACCGTTTCAAAACTGCCACATCACATAGCCTGCACAAACTGCCACATCACATATAGCCTACACAAACTGTCACATCACATATAGCCTACACAAACTGCCACATCACATATAGCCTACACAAACTGCCACATCACATATAGCCTACACAAACTGCCACATCACATATAGCCTACACAAACTGCCACATCACATA
>Ga0123354_10016210_pt1 | contig 11674 bp, 6 predicted proteins | sample TergutLab28metaG_2_FD_97872 | JGI IMG/M metagenome (GOLD analysis project Ga0123354, IMG submission 97872) | Labiotermes labralis P4 segment gut microbial communities from Petit-Saut dam, French Guiana - Lab288 P4 | ecosystem: Host-associated > Arthropoda: Insects > Digestive system > Gut ... | reverse complement strand
TTCTTCTTCTTCTTCTTCTTCTTCTTCTTCTTCTTCTTCTTCTTCTTCTTCTTCTTCTTCTTCTTCTTCTTCTTCTTCTTCTTCTTCTTCTTCGAGATACTAGGGGTTCATGTACCAAACAAAGAGAAGAAGCTGATGGTTGAAGAATGAGAAGATTTATTTGGTTATATTGCGTAACATGAGAGGCTGGAGGGTGGTGACACACCTCACTGTTCAAAGGAAGTCTCCTGTTAGCAACATGTTTTGCTTTTCATTGGCTATTCAGTTTTTACATAATTGTTTTTGCGTATTTAATGAGGGAATGAGCCACCAGCAGCCTAAGTCCATTAATGTAATTTATTTTGTTTTATCAGTGTTGAGATTCCTTGACTTGAAATTCATGTCCCACAGTAGAAGTACTGATCATTTTTAACCTTTATCATACTGTGTGTTGATATTTACATTCTAGTGTGCGGTTTATAAAAAAAATAGTATTATTTGAATATAAAAATATCAAATTATGAACTGAATGGCATTTTGTGAAAATAAAACAGGTCTTAAAAATGCAATAAATTGTCTTATTGCAGAAATATATAAGATGAAATTCTAGGGGTGTTTGCCTACATGAGTTGGCAGAACGTAGGTCGTTGAAAGGATAAAGCATTTCATCCCATTGTATTGTAAATATTAAAACCATAAAATCAACTATTATATCTGTTGAACGTGACTGTATTTATATTTGTACAAATATATATATACACCACTAAAATATACCTGTATCAAGTGGATACAATATTTGGTTTTATTGTATTAAAAAGTACCGATCGTTTATGTTTTTTTACAGTGATATGTTGGCTGTTGCTGTTGGTGTAATGCAGACATACATTTTCAGATTTTTGTAGCCGACGTTACTTAGAGGATGGTCTTGTGGGTTTTTACAGTGTGTACTCTAATGTGTTTCTGACTACATTTTGGAGGAATGTGCTATCACCACATTCAGGGTGACTTGACTTAAGTTAAGGTGGCTGCTAAAGTGTTTGGTACACAGAAATATTTTTGTTGTATTGGAAGGTTGCAAGGGTTTTGGCCAATCAGAGTTTTGAAAAGGGTAGAGGGGATAGGACCTGCACCAGTCCAATGGAGGCAGAATTTCCAGCGGAGCTAGAACATCCTTTTAAAGACCCAAAATGGTGGAAGTTGCAAAAATTGTATACATATGTAAAGTTGGGCAGTGAAGACTTATAGGTGTTATTTATGTGTTAATGTTAAGATAATGTTGCCTCAGGAGGGTGAGATAATTGTGTTCTTGGAGAACACCTGTTGCCTTGTTCCTTGCGCGGACTGTGTGAGAGACATCTGTTTTCTGCTAGGGGATAATCTTGTCCTCCCAATTTATGTTGGGGGTGCATTTCTGTCTTTGTCACTTCCCAGCTGAGCTGGTCTGCTTCAGTTTCCACCTGAACCAAATTTATTCACCCTTTAGATGGAGGCAGCATGTTTCTCTGAAGTGCTATAACAGACACAGTACATTACATTGTGTAACAACCCGGAATACCACTGTTACTGTTGGCTTGTTGACATTGTAGGCAGTTATGCAAGATACTAATGATAAGCAGTGGAAATATGAAACTGTCTAAAGAAACAGTGTTTTGAATCTGTGGCCAATTTGCCATGTTAAATTTTGTTGTATCTGGTATGTTCTTACTATGTGGAAGTATAATTATTTGAAATTTTTTGTTAAGTTGGAGCACATACATGAAGATTTAAAATAAGAGGATCAACATACATATACGCAACAGCTGGGAATACTTGTTGGTTGGCACAAGTTGAACCAGTAATTACATGAAAGAACCATTTCATGTCAAACAGTAATTGTGATTTATTTTGTTATGTGCTTTTTGACATTATGGTTTGATTGACTGACAAAGTAATTGATGATAAATTGTCATAACAGAGAATCCCTGACATTTACATAGTGGTACAGCAAATTTATGAAGGGGGAAACATTCATAGAACTTTTCTTCTTGGTGGTTAAGTGGGGGACTACTGTTTTCTGAAATCTGATGACATATAACCTGGTAAAAATTTACCAGCTTTTTGGAATATTTTCACAGAATCAGTCTGATTATTTATCAGAGCTCAAAACATTTGGGATTGGGGATTATAAAGTATATATGATATGTCTTTTGAAACATAACTGAGAACAGAAGTTGTTGATGTGTAGCAGAGTGGTTGCGCTTAATATCCTTTTATTGAATGTGCACATGAAAAAATAAACCTCCTTTACAGCTTAGCATTTTAATGTACATTCGTTGCTTATGTGTGTCTTTCGTGTGTGCAGTGTCTTAACTACATCCAGTTAGTGTGGCAGGAAATAATTGATGAGAATAAACAAGACAGTAATACAGAACTATACAATGGTGCAGTGGAATCATTGTATGCCTTGATTGGTAGGTATTTGTCTTAAGGTAATTTTAATGTTTAATGACAATTTGAATAATGTGTTCTTTGTTCTCAGATTTCATAAAGTCAAGATTTATCATCACTAGATACCGGGATGGAAAATGTTTTTATGAAATATGTTCCTGGCTTATCCTGCATGGAGCATGAAAGCTTTTTGATTCATATTACAGCTTTTTCAGTACTGCTACTCACAGTGTGTAAGACCAGAAAAATTTTTGTATGTTTAGTATCTGTATTTTGGTTTCCAGTCACAAAGTCCTGTGTCATATTTTAAGTGCACTTTTCTCTGAGCTTCTCCAGGTATTATCACTTAACAGCACAGTCAGCTGTCAACACTTGTTTCGAACAAGGCTGTAGTTAAGTACAGAGGTTCCCCTGGTTTTTGTAGTCAACTGGGACCAGAAAAATGTCAATTGAACTGAATTCCCTTTAAGCAGGGAATTTCTGCCAATCATAAGTAATGTGAATATGGGTTGAAGAGGACTGGGTGTTTACTGTACCTCTTACAGATAAACATTAATTAAATATGATCACAAAAATACAGTATTGCTCAGGCCTGCTGCCTTATCACATTAAGAGCCAGTTTTATTCCACTGCAGAGCTAAATATTTTGAAGTGACTGAACACATTGTTGTGTGTTTCACCCAGTTTTGAATCATGAGTATATGCAACACATCATTCTTCATCCTAATTTCAATGTGTCAGTGACAAGTTGCTGCCTCATAAATTTTGAATACAGTGAGCTATAAAATTAAAAATGACAGACAGTGAAATATTCTATAAAAATTTGCTGTTTGCAGATGATATTTCAAGATTTATTGTGAATTTATCACTAATCACTGATATGCCAGCGGCAATGAACACTTGTGAATAACCCATGTAAATAATGACATGTCATATACTACAGCAAAGAACACACCAATTTCACACAATATTTATTTATTTATCCCAGTAAAGATAGTAAATTGTATAATTTGGTTCTGCTTAATTTTTGTTGTATAGCTTTCCCAGGTCTCCCTTCTCACTTCATTGAAGCTGGTGCACACACTAGTATCTATGAAAACTTCATTGCTGACAAATTTTTTGGCTAACCTCTATAACAATCCATGTACTGGAACATCCATCAGCTTACACCATGCCCAGATTGTAAAGCAACATATAAAGTTTAGTTAAATTGGCATATCATGAATGATGTCTGGCAGGGTGTAACAGATGGACACTATTATTGATTCACCATTAAACAAATTCAGTCTGCAAACTAACTATCTCATTTTCTTTTATTAATAAATCCTTGGGCTCCTGTTTTAGTAGATAAGTATTCCTACATTTTGTACCGTATCTGATTTATGTGCACAATTCTTGATAAGTTTTTGTAATTTATGAACTCCAATGTGCATATTGATTTTCCAAAGAATGGATGTTGATGTACCACTTTATGTTGTGTGTTTTTTATTTTACAGGAGCAGCTACATCTCTGGGGGTTGGTTGGTTATGCTTCAACTGGCAAGTGATGGGTGAGGCTACCTTAGCAGTGTGCTCAATCATAGAAGGAACATTGCTTGTAATGTCATCTGTGACGAAGTCTATGGCAGTGGCATACATTCTGTATATCTTGTTTGGAGTCATCTACCATACGATGATTACTGTTGCCAAGTGAGCTTAAAATATTTTGTACAGTTTTAAGTCACAATTCATGGTAACTTATTTGGATTGAAGAAAAGCTGAAATGAATAATTAAATCTGGTTGTCACTTGGATATGAAACTGCTGGGATAACATAGTGACTGAGATGTGGGCTGGACAATCAAAAAGTCATGACTCAATTCCTGGCAGGTGCAAGATATTTTCCTCTTCTTCAGAATGTTTCAACCAACTCTGGTGCCCACCTATCCCCCTGTTCAGTGGGTATGTGGGCATTTTGTCCAGGGTGTGAGGCTGACCACTTATCTACATGTAGTGCTGGGGTAAAGAATGAATGGTCCTATATTGCTGCCCTGCAGCATGCCTTCATGACAAGTGCAGGGACAAGTTTAGCCTTACCTTATTGCATTCATGTACAGTACAGGTGCAGAAGCAGTGCTTTGACTGTGTAGATTTCTTCATATTAGATCTGTACTAGTAGTGTGGGGTCTCCTTTGACAAAAGAGGCCTAAGACTTGTCATAAAAGATTACAGGATCATAACATTATATTATGAGTGATTGTTAGTGCAGGGATGCATAGATGCCAGGTGCCAGATCACCATGGTGAACCAAAAACTTATGGGTTTTATCATTTAATATTGGCTGATCTGAAGGTGAGATGTTTCACAAGGGAAAAGGAGGCTGGATGATTTCATGGAGCTTGGGAGATTCTAAGTTTGTAGTGTACTGTAGAATTGTTGAGTTGCAGAATAAAATGTGGTTAAAGAAGATGTTCATTCTAGGCATCTCAGTGACAGTATAGTCTGTTATGTTGTTTGCAGTCAGTCTTGCACATGTTTTTAAATTTTTATCAACAGTGCTGAGGTCGCAAAAAATATAGTTGAGGACAGCTATGGCCTAATCTTTGGTGTGAACACTTTCATAGCTCTGGCACTTCAGTCTGTCTTGACACTGGTTGTTGTCAGTGATGTGGGATTGGCACTGAAGATACGAACACAGGTGAGTAATGAAGCTTTTACATTTATTTTCTCAAAGGAATGAAGAGTTGGAGATCAGATTATGTTATTCAGCCAGTTTATGTTATTCTTGCACATAACTGTGGCCCTGGAGTAGTAGTTCCCACTAAGTGTTATACAAATATTGTCCACAGTTTACACTAACATTACATATTCTTCTACATTTCACAACAGCATAACGTATCTCTTTTGAGTGTGAGTAGTTGTCTTTGTGTGTACTGGGGGTTGAAGTTTCCCTGCATTTTGTTCTTTCTTGAAATACTGTTTCTTCACACTTATGTAGAGGGGTGATTAATGGTATTGTTATCGTAGCTCTGCATTGTTACATCACCACATAGTGTTACTGAAGTGAAATTTAAGATACTTTGACAGCCAGGCCATGTAGCTAGAATGGTGAGACAGAATTCCATGTAGTATTTTAGTGGAGATATCTCTTTAAAATGGCTACTTGGAAATACAAGGAGGAGATGGAAGGGAAATATTAAGATCAATCTTAAGAAAATAGTTTTTGAGGTGGAAGGTGAATGGAACTGGCTCAGGCAGTGGTGTCTTTTGCTCTGTGTTGGGATCTTTATGGCGTTTATAACATTCGTTGGTGGTGGATGAGCTTCATTTTACACTAATGATGCATTTTAAATTGTAGTTTCTGGTGTATGGCGGTTATTTTGTGGTACTTGGTGTTGTGTTTGGATGCATGGCTGTCTACACACTTTCAAAGAAGGAAACTCGCAAGCAGAAGCTGTGGCTGCTGAAGGAAATGGTGACATCTGAATCCCAAGCATAAGACATCTAAAATGTCTGTGATGTTGAAGAAACCTTATGGTGGTAACTACACAACATTAATTGAATAGAAATGTTAACAGTTGTTATTGTTAGAAACCATTGTTTGTAAGAATTTAAATTTTGACAATTTTGTTGTTGATTTAGGCCTCCAATGACATAGAGATCAGAGAGGTATGAATTGTGATAAATATTTATTTATAGCTTATCACACGTTGACATTAGAACCTGCTTAATAGTTGTGTACTAGATTTCAGGCTTTTGTTAGGATGTATATTTGAATCTTGCACTTCTGGGTTGTTGCATGGCTTTAGCTGCTTAAAATTCACTGACATTTCAGTAAGTCATGTCAGTCCCATCATCTGGGTTCAAGAAGACTGGCTAATACAAATGGTTTAGATAAATGTATAGGTCTAGGTGTGGGAGACATATAGTTATTTGGAGATGTGCGAGCACATGAATTGTTGGCAGTTGACACCATACAACAACCCAGAAGCACAAGATTCCAAGAGTGGTCTAGTTTCTACTGCAGGAATAATGTGGTTCTGATTTGGTTTGAACCTTTATCTGTAGGGGAAGTGAGAACTGAATAGGACATGTGTACTTCAGGATACAATTGGACTGTATACTGGGAATTGCTAATGTGATAACTGTATAGTAGTTAAAAATACTGCAGTCCGTCACTTCATAAATTACCAGATGTTGTGGAATGATAAGACCTGTGACGTTGGCCACCCTTGGATGTTGCCTTCTTGTCACAATTGGCAACACTTTTACAGAACATGCAAATTCATATGATTATACCTAGTTCTGCCATAAGTTTTGTTACAAGTTTCATGTAGTCACAGCTGGAGACAATGACACGGGAGGTTTGAAAGGATGGCTATATAATGAATGTCACATTTTAATTAATAATTTATGGTTTGAAAATTGTAACTTAGAAGTTTACGTACGTGAACTTGTTTGTTACATTACATACAGGAAGCGACAGTCACTCACTTTTACTAATTCAGCACGTGCTTTAGCCGTTCATTGTACTTGGAGACATTTGTTACACCAAAGAGTGATGTGACAGTTCACCAAACTTTATGGAGTGTCTGACTTCATGCTTTGCCACTATATAAACCAGTACACACCCGGTAAACTACCTCATATGCAATCTCATACGCAACATATGCATACTCATCTGCTCGACAGCAGTTATGTATCCAAAGTTATCAAAGAAGACTATAAATGAAGACAGTGTTATATTCTGGCTGTGATTTTCGCATTGATCTTCTGTCTTCTGATTCTACAAGGTAAGCCATGCTGGTTGTATTGAAACTCCAGTTTAATGGAGTTGCGTTGTTGTATCCCGTGTGGACCCAGTTGGGAATGTATCTTGGATATTGTTCCCAGAGGGACGGAGCTCAGAACTCAGGTTAAGAAGGAGAGTTGGGCAGGCCACACATACTCTCAATAATTCCCAAGTAGAGGGTACTGGAGTTTTATTGTGCATAATTAGGGAATAATTGCGGTTACAACTGAACTGTATTGGTGACAAATCTCGCCAGCGGGGCTCTTCATTACCGTTAACACTCACTAATCGTCCAGCTTCATTCTATGTTGCTCAGTCACTCTTTGAGATACACAACAGACTGCAACTGGAGTACAAGGCAGCTACTGTTACAGGCATCAATCCACACATTGCTCGCGCAATAAATATTTAGTGCAACCACTTATAAACAAAAGAAATAGAAGGAAACTATATTCCTCCCATGCCTGGTCTGCTTACTAAGAAGTGGAAGTGTAAACAAAGAGTATGAATTGCAGAAGGCAAGAACTAAGCATGATGAAATTAAGCTTATGACATGCATACAGTACATAACAACAATCCTGTGGGAGGGGGGATTAATGTGTATCAACTACACAACAGTGTACATTCGGACTTAGTGCAGACTTAATTATTCTAAATTTGCGTACTTTGGTTTATATGCACAGGCAAGCTAACTTCTTGGTATTTACAAAATTATCTGGAAAATTGTACTATTAATTCCCACTGTAAATACTTGAACACAGTAAATTAGAATATATAGTGATAGATGATTTTACTATTTTGTCTTTGAGTCCTTCTTATCACATAAGTGATTCGATTTTGTGGCAGCAAAAACTACCAAGTGAAACAGTATACATACCCTTACACATAGTGTTTGTCTTATACGAAATTTGGTGGAAGTCCGGCCCCATTCTGACAAATACTACAGCTATTTTTGGACTATTGTACCTTCAGGTACTTGTGCCAAGGCATTTGCTCACATCTAGTGCAGTGTCAACATGGAGTGGGGTGTCAAGGAAAACCATGTGGCTGTGATTGCCCTTCACAAATGCGGAAAGTCCCGTTCCCAAATTTTCGAACTCTTAAAACCATTGAAAATTCCACAAATGTTTGTCTGTCGGGCAATTAAACATTATGAGGAACTCTGGAGGGTTGAGGACAGGGCTCAGTTAGGATGCCTGAGGAGTGTGACGACTGAGGCCGCTATCAAAACAGTGTAGGAACAGATTTGCCCAAATCCAATCCGGAAACAGAAGATCATGTCCCGAGAGCTGAACGTATCAGCCCAATAGATGTCATGCCTCATCAGGGATGATCTAAATATGAGAGCATACAGGCGGTCAAAGGGACACCTTCTTACTCTCACTTTGAAAGAGATCCAACAAGCAAGAACAGAGGTCTTCTCCAGTGGCATGCTGAGAATGGGAATGAAAACATCCTTTTCATGGATGAGAAAATCTTCACCATTGAGGAGCAGTATAACTGCCAGAACAACAAGATTTATGGTAAAACATCCCATGAGGGGCAGGAGAAGGTTCCAAGGGTGCATAGTCCATCACCTTTACTACGTCGTGGTTTGTTGGGCGTTGTTCCATTAAGGGGTGACACCTCTTCATTTTTGTCAGAAAGGTGTGAAAATTGGGTCCGAATGTATCAAGAGGATGTGCTACTAGGAGTTGTGAAACCTCTTAACATAACTCTCTTCAGTGGTCAGGAATGGGTCTTCCAGCAGGACTCAGCTCCTGCCCACAAGGCCAAGACGACTCAGGAGTGGCTGCGGAGGAACGTTCCAGCCTTCATCAGTGCTGAGGATTGGCCCTCGGGGAGTCCAGACCTGAACCCCCTGGACTATAAACTGTGGGCTGTTTTGGATGACATGGCTTGCCAAAAGCGTCGCAAGAGATCCCTTGTGAAGGCAGCGTCAGAGACCCTCCTGGGGATGGTGCATATGGCGATAACAGATTGACTGGAGTGTCCCAAGGCTTGCATTGAGGCAGAGGGTGGCCATTTTGAGCGACATTATTATAAATAGAAACTTAAAACTATTGCTAATAAATTAGTTGGTTTGAAAAGTGGATATTTTGTTCCATTTTCCTTCTGGGTCACAATATACTTGTAACAGAACAAATGGCAAGACTAGGTATATGTTCAGTACTCTGTAACTGGGCTGCCAATTTATCTTGAATCTTGGCCACAGCTTAACAATTAGCGCTATGCTTTATGTGTAAACTCAACCTCCTTATGTTGGCCAACCTGAAGTGTTGTATAGTTTTGGTATTATACTGTGTATGGTCTGAAATCCTCATTCATTAGTAGAACTACCTGTTGTGCCCACCACCTCCATGCTTAATCCACAAGTATGGACAATACCTTGGAATATTCTAGTGAAAGCTGATTACTGTACTTAAATTCCCTATTCATTGACAGGATCCTGTACTTGCTTTTCAACTCAGCCACTTGTCGCTTCATTATGAACTGTACGTTTTGCAGAAGTGATAATGCACAGTTATTTTTGTAGCGTCAAGTGATTTCCGTAAGTTGGCCACCTGTGTATGTTGGGCAGTTTTGAATGGAACCAAAGGTGGCCAGTGTAGACAGATTGCACTGTAGTTTGTTATGGTTTGCTATGGAACTTAATGTGGTGACATGATAATTCAAGAAGAGACAGAATTGTAAATATGTCTGTTCGAATATGAACATGTATGCTTCAAATTGCAGCATTTTCATGTTACATTGAATGAGGCATGCTGTTTGGAATAGTAGCATCTTTTGAGGTTGGCTTTTGGAATATTGGGATTTATAATTTTTTGTTACACTTGACAATAGTAATGTTCTGCTTACTGTAATAAAATTCTGAAGGAATTGTTGAAATGGGTGCTGCCTCCCCCCCCCCTCCTTTTTTTTTTCTATAATAAGTGAAATAATTTTGAGGCATCATTATTCCACAAAAATAAAATAGTTTGTTTTTCATTTGGGTATGAAGTGTATTAGTACAGAAAATATTTTTTGATTATATTCATAAACTTATGAGGACAAGTGTTAGTGTAACTTGTTATTTATAAAAAATGGAACCAGTTTCAAGTCATGATGGACACAGTTGGAATTTTCTAAGTCACAAATTCTGTGGTATTTTTTACATAGAATTAATATGGAAGCATAAAAAAGAATATAATTCATCAAAAAAATATGTATATGGAAGCAGTGCAGGTTGTTGCAGTAGTGTGTTTGTGTAGGTTTATCAGACCTGTAACAGTTGGGATTGTTTGTTCACATATTTATGTGTATATTTTTGTTCAGTGGAACGATTGTGTTATTTTGAAACTATTTATGTTGGTCTCTTTTAAATGAGTTGACATGTTCTCTATGTATTAAGGTAAACTGATACGGAATCTTCAGTCTGTAGCTTTTATGGATAGTCCTTTCTTCTTTCTTTCTTTCTTCCTTATTATTATTATTATTATTATTATTATGAAAATACAGTAGGGTCTCTTCGAGGTTATACCATGCATCAATGATATCAAATGCTTTATTGTCCAACTAAAGTGCTCAAAAATATAAAATTGTTAAGTTGTTAAAAACCAATTAAACTTATAAAAGCAGCTCCAACATGTTTCGGTTCATGCAAGAACCATCATCAGGGAGCTACAAGTTTAAGTGGTTTTTAACAATTTAACGATTTTATATTTTTGAGTGCATTAGTTTGACAATAAAGCATTTGACAGTAGGGTCTCTTTTTATGATGGGGTTACATTCCAAAAAATTGGGTTGTAAATTGAATCATAATAAAACAAGTACTATTTAAATGGTTTAAACTGATATAGGTTCATGGGCTCAACAAATTAGTCAAATAATTATGATATACAATTTTAATTTAATGAATTAGGTATATAGAAAATTACACACATAATTGAAAAAATATCAATCAAATCACTTCTTATTTTGCTGAAGAAGGCCCAGGAAATGGTTCAGAAGACATAAAAAATGAATGTAATTCTTTTCTTGCGGGATTTCATACTAAGGGGTAGCATGGCTCTTATGCCCCTTTTTACTGTAGAGCTGCATTCCCAGTCAGGGTTGGTATCACATAACTTTTTAGCTGCCATATCAATAGTGAAAAGAATATCAGTAAGGTCATTCGTCTGCATTTCTTTGGTTCCACGATCCTCCTCATTTTCATCTTCTTCTGCTGTTCAATCAGTTGTTGGGCCAAGTAATAAAGCTCTTCATTGGACAGTGGCTGGGAGTGACTTTCTAAAACTTCAGTGATGTGCATGGGATGAACATTGTCAAGACTAACTTCTGTTATTTCACTTATCTCTTTGATCACCATATCCAGATTGTAACAATTTGTACCATAATTCTCGTTGCTAGGCCAAATGTATACATACTTTAAAGGAAAACACAGAAGCTTTAGTAGCTGCTACTAGGGAGATTGGACTGGAAGTAAGTGCTGATAAAACTAAGTACATGGTCATGTCTC
>Ga0123354_10016209_pt1 | contig 11674 bp, 4 predicted proteins | sample TergutLab28metaG_2_FD_97872 | JGI IMG/M metagenome (GOLD analysis project Ga0123354, IMG submission 97872) | Labiotermes labralis P4 segment gut microbial communities from Petit-Saut dam, French Guiana - Lab288 P4 | ecosystem: Host-associated > Arthropoda: Insects > Digestive system > Gut ... | reverse complement strand
TATATATATATATATATATATATATATATATATATATATATATATATATATATATATATGTAGTATGTATGTGCGTGTATGCATGCATATATGTATTTTTGTATATTGTTACGTGCGTTAATTAGAGCGTTTGTTACTCTTCCAAAGGAAATACGAAAATCATTGTAAGACATTAATTAGTGTGTTTTTAAAAGTAAAGAAACTGCACACGTAAGGACTGCCGTTAGGTTTCGTGCATTTGATTGCCGGATTACTGGTTGGAATTAGTTTCCATCCGGATGGTCCTGTGACCGGCCAAAGCGATCAAGTTTTTCCGTAGCTTGCCTCGGTTCTAGAGCAAACGCTGTGTAGGTCCACAGTATCCACGTTGCACAGTATGTTGCTATTCGGACCTTCCCAACGTTCACTTCATACTTCTTCCCATAAGCAGTCCTCTCAAAATGATCACAGTTTCTTCACAATGCAGTCTTGCATGCACGAAAATCAGCCCAAATGCCCATCTTCTTTCTTCGGCCTCACGCTACCGACATTCTACATCCCATTACGCTACCTTCTGCACTTCCCCATGGTTCCTTGTTTCTAGCCTGTAGTTAGCACAAGGACAAGCGGGCACTGCCTGGTACCATTGAGTGCCGTAAACTGTCCTTACTTCCCCTGCAATAATAATAATAAATATAGTGTCTCTCAATGCAACGCCATGGTTCTTCCCCTCTCTCTTCCTCTCTTGGTCTTTGAAGGCATGGTTAATTTCTTTTCCCTATATATACGTAATTTTGGGAATATTGAACAAAGTTTCCGAAAATCTAGAACTATATATATTTAGATTAAGGAATCAGCAGCTACAGGAAGTAGCTATGAAACGATTCACCGTATTTAATGCAACAAGCTTCAGTTTGACAAGGCAGGCCATTCCGCCACTGCTCATTCAGGCGGAACACCGTATCATATCTCATCAGCTGCACAGGACGTGACGGACCACGACAATGATCGGTGGCGATCACTCAGCACTGTCATACAAATTACCAGCAGGGGGCAAAGTGGGCGGGACTTCAAAACTACTCACTGTACCAAAATAAAATTTCCCCTTTACATGAATTACAAACCGAAAGATTTTCATCCCCGGATTACCAGATCCGTATTTAGTAACTTACATACTGGTGGTTGATTACCAGTCTTGGTTTGTTTTCGGATGCGTTATGTGTTTGTGAACTAGACTAGTTTCAGTGTAGTGGAGCACAAGAGTTTGGAAACTGATACGCTTGTTTCCTGGCAAAGATCAACTTGTTCACCATTAACACGCCTCGTAATTAAAATCTAAATTTCTCTCGCCCTCGTCACTCATTTTAAGCAAGATAACTTATACAATACTTTTCTCCTTTCCCATCCACGAACCCACAATCTACCTACTTACCCTTGTCTTAACAAATGCTGCTGTTAATTAGTCGGTCACTTGCAGTAAAGGGAGAATTGTTCCGATTTTTATGCCAAAGGTGGTCATCCTGATTGAGGTTCGTTGTCATGTAATTCAGTTACATCAGAAAAAGTGATTAAATTGAACCTCGCAACAGACGACTAATTAATTTCTCATATTAATTCATATTCACGGTTCTCTTCACAATTTTCCTGGAGCATGTAGTTGACCACCGGTCACCATCTACTGCCCAGGTTAAGAATGGTGGAACTATATATCTACTCCCCTTATGTACCTTCGTCGCGTGGTCGGAGACAAATTTGCCTCTTACCTCAATTTTTCCGATACGTATTAACACAGATCAAAAAACATCATTACATAAAGCGAGACACAACATCCCTTTGGAATCGGCAACACTCCTGCAAGCAACAAGTATATCTCCACCCATATTACTTTTCTACTTTAATATTATCCTCCTACATAATTCAGATGGCTAGGTGTCTAGGTCTATCCTTCCCTTAATTAATTCCGATTCCTTTTGTGTAAGCATTTCTTATTTCCTCCATATGTTTTCATTACTGTTTAAAATTCCAAACCCACTGATTGAAATAAATACCTGTGACTTAAGGTACGTAAATTTAGTTGATGTGCAGGGCGCCAGGTTGCCTTACAAACAGATGGAATAATCGCTCTAATGCCTGAAATTTATATGAAAAATGCGAGTTCAAAATTCCTACCAATATTTTAATTACTCTTAAACTCAACGCAGATCTTACACCACTCAGCGCAAGGAAACGGCCATTATTTCTTAAGACAAGTCTTAGAGAACATACTGTCCTGAATTTTTCGTTTTTGCCAACGACATTAGAAGTATGTTTTCAAGTCCCTGCAAGAGTTTTTACACCATGTATGCTGAATCTGGCAACACCAGTTTCAGTCATGATTAAATTCTTAGATTGTTACAATTAATTACAGAACAAATTGCAAAGAAACTGTTGGACCCATAGTGATATGATGAAATTATAAATGTTAAAATCGCGCAGCGGAAACTTACAGCACTTACACTGACCTTTGATGCTGCATATTGAATGGGATATAATAGAATTTATGAACACTTTCTATACACTAATGGACTGAGGCTAGGTGGAAAGAAAGAGACAGGTTGTAGTGGCCGTGCTGGGCAATGTCGTGATTAGCATCACAGCATGTAAGTCAAGGGTTCATTTAACTAGGTAAGTACCACCACCAACCACAAGTTACACCCATGTGTGAGGAATTAGCCAATCATCATTGCATGACCACATCAAATTGACCAATAGTAAAACACCCACATATTTCTACATATGACGCATATATCCTACATATTAATGTTTCGATACGTTGCACACCAATAGAAAGCTACGTTGAAGGTTGCGATGTCAGTAATGTAAGTAACCTATTTGCTACAGCCAAGTAATTATCTCTCCTCCCCTTGTCCCTTCGACGTAGTGATAACCTAAAAACTCAGATCCTGGTCTGAACAACTCTATAGATGGCCATGAGTATTGAGAAGGGAAGGCGTTATTTATATAATGCACGTGTTGAGTCTTGCTGGTAAAACAGTAGCGCCTATTAAAAATTAAATGGTCTAGAGCAGAGATATAGCAAATAGTTGTCGGATCTGAGGCGGCAGATGGTAGGTACTAGCACAAGTATACTGAACAGAGAAATGGTGTAAAAGTGTATTCGTGTCTTAGCATGTTCTAAATTATGGCCAGGTTCTTAACAGTAGATGAGTATTACACAGAAATCCAAAAATGTGGTCAGATCTTAAACAGTAGACCGGTGCCATCACGAAGTTCCAAGTGGTCATGGAAGCAAGATTCGCAGGAAGTTATCACAGAAATCATAAAGGTACCAGTTCTGAAACAGTAGCATAGAGTTGCTACAGAGGTTATGGTAGGTCTGCAAAAACAGGCTGTCAGGTCAGAAAAACCAGCCGGCTGCTAGAAAAACTGTATATTGTTCAATTTCAGATAATAACAAGTGAGAATTTTGCGCCTCAAAGAATATCCGGGCAGTAGCACAGAATTTTTTAAGTTTGTTTCGGTCTCAAACAGGAGAAGAAATTCAGCCCTTGCATGAAATCGAATTCCTGTTACGCTCCCCACAGTTATTTGTCAACCACACGTGTGGCCAACATGTCTACAATTGTGGAGGATAAAACATGTGACTCTCAGTTCTGCTGCCTTGGATATCCCTGAATCCTACCACAGGAGGCGTTTCATATCTCCTGTGGGCGGAAGTAATGTGATTGCTTGTATGTGGTGACGCTGTGTAATTATCACCATTGTGAACGGTGATAGCTATCCGTGACGGTGAGGGCACTCGGGCGGGCAGATCACTACTACAGCAGCGCGCGCGCACACGCACACACACACACACATACAATCTTCAGAACTTTCTCAACATCTGGGCCAGCTGAAAGTAGCACAAACGTTAGAGGATGGCGCAACGGTTTACAATTGTAACAACAAACGGACTGATTAAACTACCTAAAGACTGCTGTGACATACTGCATGCGTCTTTGAATACAGAAAGGACTGACTACATGAGTACAAGAATTTCCAGCTCTTAAGTGCCGATCTGTTTATTTAGCTGATTATATGTTTAAAAAAAACTCGGTTAGCACTGCTATGTGTGAAGCTGTTATTCGCCGGCGTCCCACAGCGATGGCACGAGTTCAGTTCCAGGATATTCCATGTGATACAATTTGGCACTGCGGTAGATTTTATTTGAGACCTTTGGCTTCCCTTGCCAATAATTATCATTGCACCAGCACTTTATACCCTTCTGTGGTTAGGGGCCAGAGACTAAAACCGTAGGTCACTGGAGGTCGCAGTAGTAACTAACTGGTCGTCTCACACCACTCCTACAGCAAAAAATAGAACATTTCGCGTTACAGCGACTTCTTTGGGCAGTTGGTGTTTTTATTAGAAAGTGATTTCTGTCGTAGAGCCCTAATCGTTTTCTTTGTGTGAAGTGGCTTGCCACTGAACTGTCGTGAGCCACATCAGTCCAGTATGTCTTCAAAAGTATTTATCCAAAGCCTGCATTCATAACATTCTCTGTCGACTCAGGAAAACAACTTGTATCTTGATAGTGTATGTACGGCCCCTTATCCGTGGGATAATCTTATGGAGAAGATATATTGTGCCTGTAACATTCTAATCTTTATCACTAATTCTATTGGTTTTCATATCGCTACTGGTTAGGTTTTCATTTTAAAAGACCAAACTCAAATTTGTATACAGCTCCAACGAGATAGACCACAGCAGCAAATACTACCATTAATTCGCACGCAGAAAAATCAACAACAATCTAGGTTTTTTATTTGGAACTGGAGTACATCAGTTACTGTTCACAAATACGTAATGTTCTGGCTTCTCCGTGGCCAAAACTTGCAAGGTATAAGTCAGTATCCCAAGTTGACAACAGTAGATGTGTCAAGTAGCCACCTTCTTTAAAACTGAAACTCTAATTTTATGGTAGATAAGCTTTCTACTTTGTGACAAATAAGCCTTTTTCTTCAGGTCAAGCCTATAAGTGAAGACCTGTACGTCTAGAAAGAAACTTTCGCTCGTAGACACACCGGAGCGTACGTCATATCTAACTATAACTACGTAGTTCCGTCAAACTTGTAAAGTACTGTCCACTCTGTACATTTATAAACATAAAGAAAACCAGCAATATTACAAACATCAGAGACTGGAGATTCGATACAGAGCTCGTATATAGTGATTTGTTTCTATAAAAGCAGTCGTTTCTTGGGGGTTAAACGGTAAGGCAAATGTAAAATGCCACATAACAATAACACAATCATGTACTGTTTTCCAAGAGTTTATAACACAGGCCAACAAACTAATTACAACAAAAGAATGCTAATTTTAAACCAAATACGAAGTGCTAATTCCGAAAATGGATTCAAAAATTTCTCACGATGTTACATTAATCCATTCCAAGAATAAGGATTGCATAGTAAATGTTTGTGCAATGAGAAGGCAATGATTATATATCGTGTGAGAATGTCAGAATGTGGTGTGTTATTAGTAGTTAAAATTTATTTTATTTTATATAACACCACTGTATCCAGTTGTGTGACAAGTGCTATGTACATACTGCCATGTCTTGCTACAAGTACAAATGATGGAGTAAAATTACAGCGCTTATTACACAATCTGGCCGTTATTTTTATGACCAGCATGACAGATATCGGAACACGAGTTTGGAGAAAGTTTCTGTTTTTCAGACGAAGTCTATTGAGATATTCATAAACATATTTAACTTTATGAACTCGTGCATGTGAACTTGCAGAAATATGAATATAAACCTTTCTGCCAACATAAGGAAAAACCGCCTATATTGGTCCCCTTAAGGACAGAAGCGTTTTTACACAAACGTTGAAAGAAAGAAGATAAAATATATATTTTTTTCCAACTGTATCCATTAGGTACTGCAGAACATACTTATTATTTTTTCTCACTATACAAAAAATTACATTAAAAAAAGATTCTTGAAGAGTCATCATCGGGTCAGTTTAAGCATATGCATTGCTGAACTGTACCACAGAACACTACAATACTTCATAGTGCCCAAACTGTTCATATCGCTCGTTTACGGCAACAGTGAGTGTCGCAACTCAAAATTACTAATTTTTCAGGAGAAACTTTTAAAGGTTTTGAAGTGCTGTACTTTTCTATGAGTGCAACGACGACAGAACTGCTCTGCAGCGACCAGTTCTACAAACTGCGTTATGGCACTATACCTGTTAAAAGTGCATCTGCCAACGTTTCTTTCTATTCCAGTAATTAAAAAATGCCAAATTTTGAGCTGTGAAATTTGTCGCAAACGAGCGATATCTACTAAATCCCAATTCCTATGTGCAACCAGTACTCTCTTCGTCATTTTTCTTTCCTATTCCATATATTCCACGATTCCGTACTATAAGTAGGACAGAAACTGAGAACGAGGAAAACGATGCACAATTTAACTTGTATATTGGCGCACTGAATTCAGATCACGTGTTTACCTGCTGTTTTATAAATCCAATTGATTTGAAAACTTACAACTAAGGGATTCTCTTTATTTTCCTCAATAAACCACATGCACTAACGCCCCAGTGAAGGAAACCGCTGCCTGTCTATTTTACAGCATCACGCCAATTTTATTCTCACCAAAGACTTTCGGAGACTCTATAGGGCAACAAAAATATTACGGTTCTAATTTTATCTCAAGGAAGCTGTGTTTGTGCACGTGTAGATGCAACTTCCTCCGTTAATCGGTACGCTCTTCGCAAAAGCAGAAGTGAAAAATGAGGTGAAGAGCGTACAAAACTTAAGAAAGCATGCCACAAAGAGCAACACTTCCTCATCACTGCTCAGCTTCCTCCAGTACTCAGAACAAATAAGAACTTCAAATTTTGGCCACAAGAGTTTTGAGCATACCTGTCTGTCGACTTGTAGGGCACTGGTTCAATTTAGAAACTGGCCCAGTTTACGCCGTCTTCCTCTATTATATCGACATCTGTTGAAATTCTGTCATTATCCACCCCAGTCTTGTGAGCTACTCTCTTATTTACAGATACCTAGACTATGTGGCGATGACGGCCAAAAACATTCTAAAGGTATGAAGTAATCGAAAGTGTCTGTGTCTGTGGTTCGACTTGTCTGCAGCCTCAAACTTGGATTGATAAAAAAAAGTTGTTGCTTGTAAGTAGCACTCCTTATTATCCCAAGCTTCCTTGTATATGCAGGGAATCTGTGGCTGCGTAATATCCCTTGCAAGGGAGATGAAGGTCTCTTCTATCCCTTGCAAGGGAGATGAAGGTCTCTTCTATCACTTGCAAGGGAGATGAAGGTCTCTTCTCACGGAACGTAAGCTTTTTAAGTATGACCGTTAGGGATGAATGGTTGCGTTTACTGGATCGGAATAATTTTTAATCAGTTTAATAAGAGAACAACAACCTAACTTACGTTGATTCAACATGACATTTTTCTTCCATTTATTAGAAATACTTTATATGAGTTCCAATCACGATACAGAGGGTTTTATGTTGGAAACAATTCTCACAACTGTTAGTATTACGTTTGGCTGAAATTTCTAAAATTTATTTATATAAAAACTGTAGTGTAACTACGAGAATCTGTGATACTTCCGAGAAGTTCTTAGACAAGTTCCTCAATGGATTTCCGATAAAAATTCACACCGAAAATTTTACAGATCTAAAGAATCTGAATGGCTGCTTCCGAATAGGGGCAGTCCATTTCCTGTAATTTGTAAGTAAGAGTGGGAGTGAAGCCTCTCAGTGGGCACACCCATAATCCCTGGGTTCGATGTTCTTGGCGTTTATGGGAAAATTATTCTTTCTAACAATGGCTCATACTTCTAATATAGGTGGCTTTGAGAACTCCTACATACGTTCTCTTGAAATATCTGCACTCGGTATTGCCAGATTTTGCAAAATATTCGAGCAGCCTTTCTTAATGGCTTCGATCTGTCAGTGTCTGTTTTCGAAGCTATAAGACGTGTAGCATCACGCTGTAAGCCTTGCCGTTGTTAAACGAACGACCGTCGTGTGAAGGAGCTGAAACCTCACCGAATCCCATTTGCCCACCATATGGCTTTTTTTTTCCTCTTCTACTTTCTAAAACCTGGAATTTAACAGGACTATCGAGGACTGTTGGTTTACACCATCAGGGGCTGTAATGTATAAGAGCTGAGAAACCTTGAGATACTACATGTCAATCATAGCCAGAGATGTAATGACAAATTGTACCGTTAAAATGTGCACTTGGAATATATTACAGAGAGTTGTTAACGCGAAAATAAGTACTGCAGAACAGATGGCCTGATCGGTCGCTATGCCACAGTTCATTTCTTTCGATCTATGGCGCGCAGTTAATGTCGGACTAGCGGGTATCGGCAGGTTTGTAGAGAGGGGTTTGCTTTAATCTGTACACCCTGTAGTATCACATAATTTACCATGTGTTATAGGCATCGGTTGACTCTAAACAAGTCCAGTCACTTTACTATATTCTCTCCAACATCTACTAATTGAATATTCACGTGTTTCAATCCGTTACCACCTTACCAGCAGAAGAGAAGCAATAAATTTTCTTGGTATGCATCTGCTCCTGTATATGGCAAGCCATAACATTTACTGTAATTGCTGCGGTGTGGAAGAGTGGAACTTCGTTCTGCTACGGTCCCTCAACCCTACCGTGGACATGATTCAGCAGTTGGAATTTCCAAGCTTATGATCTCATAAAACAGGGCTGAATAATTTAATCTCTATTTCAAAGTCAGTGATTAGCAGGATTGAAAGAGCAATAGTAATGGCTGCCGGAGAGACTTACTACACATCTTACACCAGTACACTTGTGGAACTTGATATTCACGTACTTGAATATTAGGTTAGTTTGTAATCTATCAAAGAGGTGAAAAGGTCTTTGACAGTCGAACAATATAGACACGTGTACTGATATAAGGATAATAATCTGACATTTATCTCAAGAATAAAGAAGGAATCAATCATTATTCCGTCTTTATTATGGTCAAATCAATAAACACCGCGCATGAGTGGGACTGGAACGATTTCGTTACGAGTACTAGGCAGAATCACTCAGTGTGATTTTATTCATTTACTCGATATTAGTACCTTAAACACGCTACTGGCCGATCCCGGAGGTCACATGGTATAAGGCGTGGGTCTACGCTCGTTCACTTGCTGGGATTGAGTGTTCGAATCCCGCCGGGGGCATGGATGCTTTCTGTTGTTTCAAGTAGAGGTCTGCGAAGGGCCGATATCTCGTCCAGAGGAGTCCTAGCGAGAGTATGTCACTATCGTGATCAAATGCAACAATCGACTTACACCTGCGATGAGTAGGTAGAAGAGGTCAGACAAGGAACGAATGAATGGATGAGTGCATGACACACGCTCCGGTGGATTCTTTATCCGAGCCGTTCAGATCATACTGTCATTAGTCGAAGCAGGTTAATGTTTATCTTTTAGGATATTTGTACGTTTGAAATTCGTACCTACGGCAATTAAACGAACATCTCAATTATTTATATCATGACTAGACTGCAGAAATTGAAGCATTATAATACACGATCTAGTTGTTAGTGTTGTCTCGTTTGTTACCTCCAGAACACAGCAGCACTCCGTTCTCTGTCAATATGTTTTAATAATAATAATAATAATAATAATAATAATAATAATAATAATAATAATAATAATAATAAATAGTAGTAGTAGTAGTAGTAGTAGTAGCCCATTTTTGCAGGATCTTTAAAATTATATGCCTGAAACATATCATGTCGCGATGATATACATTTTTTTATCTATTCTATAGCTACCATTTTAAAAAAAGGCACATTTATGTTACTTCACATGTTGAATGTTTTGTACTTTTACGTTAGTAACTTCCCCAAGTATTTGTGTAGTGCACAACATGGCCGTTTTCTGCAGTTCCTTGATTTCATGCTTTTCCTTTATGTTGGTCTGGTATTTTCTGAGAGATTTTAAGATGGTTCCAGTTGCGTCCACGAAGAATCTGCTTGTACTTCTTGGCTTTTGAAAACGGGATCAATAGGTCGTGCCGAAACGTCAGTAACTAACTACCAATCTACGTTACGTAACATCCAATATGAGCGAAGATTACGCTGCGTAACATCCCACAAGAGCGACGATCTCGGAAATGAGATTTAATGAATGTTTCCTTTGAATATTCAACAGCTGTTTCCGTATTTCTCATCCATTAGGCTGAAAGAACACTTTGATAGGCCAATGCCCTAAACAGGCCTTACAAGGGCGAGCAAATTATTCTTTTGGGCTGGTGTTCCGATAGGTCGGGATTCAAATCTGGCCTCCACAGTATAATGACAGTAAACATGAAGTTTTGTGGCTGACAGGTAAGACCTACAGCTCAATGCTGGGGCTGGTGTGAGAAGATGTGTGTGTGAAAACTTAAAGCGACCGGTCTCGAATCCGATACCACTTCTCAGGGATTGCCGTGGAATATCGAAGTGAAAACTTAGTTCCAAAAGTGTACGGTAGAAGAGACGCAGGAGTCTCCTAATACTTTTAGTACAGTTCGTAAACTTCTAAGCATAAGTATGGTAGCTATCACGTGGTCGAGAGGCAATTATTACTCATCTGTTATCACGCTTATGCATGGCAGAGGAGAAATTCCTACTTGGTTAGGGAATTCCCTATTTAATGACCAGTTTCGATCCTAAATCATACCAATCATTGTATTAATTTCGACACAAAACCAATGGAAAACTTACAGTTCGTCCCAAAAGGTGGTGTTAAATACCGCTCAGGCGTCGACCATGTGACTTTCAACTCACGAAGAAATTAAGAGTGGTTTTAAACTTTTGAGGTATCTGATTTTCACTGCAATGACTACGAAGCTTACTGAATTGTGGGATGTGACGCCGTCTGGGTTGTTTGATATTTAGCGACATTTCGGAGGAAACTACTACTGCAACTTCAAGGGAGCCTCAAGATGCAGATAGAAGTTTTGAAGGCACCTCAACAACCCAATATTTAAAACCGTATCTTCAACGATGCAGAATTAAGAGATTTATCACCGCTTCCACACAGCAGTTTACGGTATGGTGCTTAATGTATTAGAGCGTACTAATCACTGGCGTACGTGGGATATGTTTTAACGTTAGTCATCTGAATTTTGCTTACGCTATGCTAATATATGAATTTCATTTCATTCTGAAAATAAATAGCAAACATTTACACATTGTATTGTTGTACTGTTCAGTTGGTCTTGATAATGGTGGTGCGTGTTTGTTTGCAAAGTAAGAACCATACTTTTACGTGTTATAGAATGAACTTTAAACTTCAAAAGGTTAAGCCTATGACTTGCTTTATATTTTTTTATTTTTACAGTATGAAGGTTAAGAGGACTGCTTCGGAGACGATAGAGGTTGATGTTTACATGTGGGTCACTTCAATTAGCCTATTTTGTTGCCTGATTAACCTTTTGGCGCCGGAATTATTTTTTTAATTTGAGCACATCCTGTATATAAAATGTGAAAAATACTGGAACCAAATACGTTAGAATTATGAAACAAACTGCATTTGAAGAGAAAAAAACGGAGAGTTTATACCATGTTTAAAATATTCAGTACCTATATTTGTTGAATAAATATATAAAATGCAACTTTAGAGGTTAGCGGTGCGGTACGACCACTATAGTTGAC
>Ga0123354_10016208_pt1 | contig 11674 bp, 5 predicted proteins | sample TergutLab28metaG_2_FD_97872 | JGI IMG/M metagenome (GOLD analysis project Ga0123354, IMG submission 97872) | Labiotermes labralis P4 segment gut microbial communities from Petit-Saut dam, French Guiana - Lab288 P4 | ecosystem: Host-associated > Arthropoda: Insects > Digestive system > Gut ... | reverse complement strand
GTGATCCGAAACATGTTGGAGCAATTTTAAATATTTTATAACTTTAATTGTATCTACATATTGTATATTGTGCATTGGTTGGATAGTAAAGTGTTTAATTGTCACTGATGCACGGTGCAGACAGCTATCCCACACACTCTAGTGGGCTTCTTCCGTGTGCTGAAAAATGTGAAATGACCACACGTGATGAAGTCTACACCGTTTGCTAGGACACGGAAAGAAGTGAACCAATCTGACAATGTGTCTACTGCATGCATAAACTCTCTGTCTCTCTCTCAAAACTAAACGCTATTTATAAAACAGAATCACTGACCAACTGACACTGCATGCTGTCGTAAGGTTGTGCTGCTTACTGACTGCAGGTGTGCGAGTGGTGTGCGTTAGCAGGTCACACCAGTAAAATCAGAGGTCATTACACACTGGCACACGACATACACATTCCACTGAAACATGTCATTCCTAAATATAATTCCGAGCACAATGAAGAATTTATCTTACTCTGGCACATTTCACAAAAATCGAGAAGTGCAAACGGCCCTTCATGAACAGTTGCGAAGGCAAAAGCCAGATTATCACCCCGATTTGCTCGCTGTTCTGATAATAGGCAGGCCTTTCTCGATTGCTGTCGCCCTCCCCAACTCCAATGCACAGGTACTGTTCAGGTCACCCCCCTGCACGTAACTGTCTTCTCGATGCGAAATCCGCGTGGAAGTCCCACAGTTCAGACTGTTTTTGAACTTTTTTAAATGTTATTTTATGTTTTGTGTTGTCAGAACTTCTAAGATCTTGGAATGAAGTGGAAAACTTACATTGCAAATGTCCCCACTATTCCACACGGTTCTGTCCGTCCCAGTTTGTGAAGAACGTCGACAATTTACAGCAGATCCAATTAAAATGTTAAGTTTAATATGTCCACAGGCTGGCAGGAACAACTATCTGAGGCTACAGCACCACTGGCTTTTGTTGGCAAAGACTGAACACACTGGAAATGCCCTAACAACTGACGACGATCCACTGGTGACTGGTCTGCGCTCGCTGACTTTTCCTGTGGATAGCCACGTGACTTTGGCGTTTCGAGGATCTGGTGTGGATCATGTCCTGCTGCAGGAACTGTACAGCACTGGGCAAGGACAGCCACTGGTATTCAGTGCGCCACTGGCTTGGTCTCCAGGACAAGTTCTGCCTCCAAAATTGAAGAGAGATAATTACGGAGGGGTTTCTATAAAAGCTACTGCAGTGGCAAGTACCATTAGATGTTGGTACAGTAACTGCTGCACAAACTGACTCATTAGAAACTCGTACGTAACATGTTATAAGTTGCTAAGTATCTGACACTTACTTACTCCATAGTGCAGGGTCCTTCTTGAGAAGCTAACTGGTTTGCAGCTAGTCAAGAAATTCCCGCATTTCACGGAACCCGAAGGTTCATTACCGCACTCAAAAGAGTTCGCCACCTGTCCCTATTCTGGGCCAGCCCAGTCCAGTCCATATACCCACATCGCACCTCCTGGAGATCCGTCCTAATATTATCCACCCATCTATGCCAAGGTCTCCCCAGTGGTCTCTTTCCCTCCGGTTTCCCCACCAAGACCCTATACACCCCCCTCTCCTCACCCATACGCGCTCCATGCCCAGCCCATCTCATTCTTCTCGATTTTATCACCTGCACAATATTGGGGGGCAGTACAAATCATTTAGCTCCTCGTTATGCAGTCTCCTCTATTCCTTGGTTACCTCGTCCCTCCTAGGTCCAAATATTCTCCTCAACACCATGTTCTCAAACACCCTCAGCTTCCTTTCCTCCCTCAATGTCAGCGACCAAGCTTCACACCCATACAAAACAACAGATAAAATTATAGTTCTATATATCTTAATCTTTAAATTTTTGGATAGCAACCTGGAAGACAAAAGATTCCTGAACGCAGTCTGCTCTTAAATTCTTCCGCAATAGAATTTTGAGTTGTTAAAGTTGTTCCCAAAATATTTAAACTCTTCCACCCTCTCGAAGGTACTATTATCAATCCTCACACTGTGACTTCGTCCTGCATTCTGATCTCCAGACATGACCATGTACTTAGTTTTATCAGCATCTGACACAGTACGTAAAATTCTCCGTTAGCCAAAGCGTCACGCCAAGAACGCGTGCGGAGGGACACCAAAGTAAAGCTGCACGCGTGCTCGCTGCTCCCAGAACCAGCTTGTGCTCCAATTACAGTAATCACGCAGTAAAAACCTTCAGAAATCTCAAACGTCATTTTGTCACCAAATTTTCCTCTAGGTATCTCCCAATGAACCACAATAATCCTCTGTTCTAAACAACGTCTAACAGCTAAATGTGGCTCAAAGCAAACTGTGACTGTTCTCTGCTGTCAAGTGCCTAAATACAACTGCTCTTCCAGGCACAAAAGATGTACATTTTCTGACATTCTTACTCCCCTGCAACACTTTATGCTAATTAAACTTCCTCCCACATTCGCCTAACGCCGCCTCTCCTACCAGCAGATGTCCCTAACCAATTGCACAACGAAGTATAACACTCCACTTGACGTACCGCTCGGTCTATCGCAATTCTGATCTGGTCTCGAACCAAGGACCAACAGTAGGTCTGCCAGCACATCAGTGCCAGTTGGCAAAGAGACCTTTCGTGTACAAGATTGTAATACATTATGATTACTGTCACAGGTAAGTACTGGCGTGTGGCAGAACTTTTTTGACGCGTTCAACGATCCGGGGAAGTGCAATTACATTCTGATGTTGATGGTGTCTCACGCGCTGAACTTCACGTGAGTACTTCTGGTGTCTCACACGCTAAACTTCACATGAGTACTTCTGGTGTCTCACATGATGAACTTCATGTAAATACTGCTGGTGTCTCACACGTTAAACTTCACATGAGTACTTCTGGTGTCTCACACGCTGAACTTCACGTGAGTACTTCTGGTGTCTCACATGCTGAACTTCACATGAGTACCTCTGGTGTCGCACACGCTGAACTTCGCGTGAGTACTGCTGGTGTCTCACATGCTGAACTTCACATGAGTACCTCTGGTGTCTCACATGCTGAACTTCACATGAGTACCGCTGGTGTCGCAAACGCTGAACTTCACGTGAGTACTGCTGGTGTCTCACATGCTGAACTTCACATGAGTACCTCTGGTGTCTCACATGCTGAACTTCACATGAATACCGCTGGTGTCGCACACGCTGAACTTCACGTGAGTACTGCTGGTGTCTCACATGATGAACTTCACGTGAGTACTGCTGGTTTCTCACATGCTGAACTTCACGTGAGTACTGCTGGAGTCGCACGTGAGTACTGCGATATTGGAGTGACAACTGTGCGTTTGTTCACTAGGTTTTGACTGTTCTGCTCAATCCAAACTTCAGCTAATACTGTCGTCACACTTCTTATTCGACCTGATATTTTCGATTCAAAATTATATTTTAAATACACAGCATCATTCACGCTTGTCACTCCGCTGTCACTACGTTGTCACTCCGCTGTCACACGCATCAGGCGTTCTCACATCACTGCATTTACGTTACCTGTTAGTGTGTGATATCAGTAACAGGCGGCATGGTGTGTCAATCAATCAATCAATCAATCACCAACAATCCAGTCCACTATCATAAAACCCGAAATTCTGTACGTTCAGTTCATTATTTCCTACCGTAAACTTCGCTCATTCGTATGACACACCATTAGCCAGACACAGACAGCAAATTGCTACACAACAGGCATCCCCTTTACAATCACTGTACTGAAATACATTAAATATTGCTCCAAAAACAGGAGTCATAAAAACATAAAAAATATAATGACCCAACCCCCGCACATTTTCAAATTAAAATTTTGTATTCCAATTCAAATTATCGTAATGTTCTGGAACTCACAGAGCTACTGTGGCTGCAGCAGCAGCAGCAGCACGCCATTGAGATTGGTGCAGCAGTGTAATGCAGCTGCACGTGGGGCACTGTATAGCTACTGTAGCTACTGGGGCAGCAATGTTGCTGTCGGCGTAATGCAGCTGCATGTGGTGTGCTGTGTAGCTAGTGTAGGTACTGGGGCAGCAATTTTGCTTTCGGTGTAATGCAGCAGGATGTGGGGTACTGCATAGCTAATGTAGCTATTAGGGCAGCAATGTTGCTGTCGGCGTAATGCAGGTACATGTGGGGCACTATATAGCTACTGTAGCTACTGGGGCAGCAAAGTTACTGTCGGCGTAATGCAGCTGCATGTGGTGTGCTGTATAGCTACTGTAGCTATTGAGGGAGCAATGTTGCTATCGGTGTAATGCAGCAGCATGTGGGGTACTGCATAGCTAATGTAGCTACTAGGGCAGCAATGTTGCTATCGGTGTAATGCAGCAGCATGTGGGGTACTGTGTAGTTACTGTAGCTACATGAGCAGCAATGTTGCTGTCGGCGTAATGCAGCTGCATGTGGTGTGCTGTATAGCTACTGTAGCTACTGCGGCAGCAATGTTGCTATCGGCGTAATGCAGCAGCATGTGGGGTACTGTATAGCTACTGTAGCTACTGGGGCAGCAATGTTACTGTCGACGTAATGCAGCTGTATGTGGTGTGCTGTAGAGCTACTGTAGTTACTGGGGCTGCAATGTTGCTATCGGTGTAATGCAGCAGCATGTAGGGTACTGTATAGCTACTGTAGCTACTGGGGCAGCAATGTTGCTATCGGTGTAATGCAGCAGGATGTGGGGTACTGTATAACTACTGTAGCTACTGGGGCAGCAATGTTGCTGTCGGCGTAATGCAGCTGCATGGGGGGCACTGTATAGCTACTGGGGCAGCAAAGTTGCTGTCGGTGTAATGCAGCAGCATGTGGGCTACTGTATAGCTACCGTAGCTACTGGGGAATCAATTTTTGTGTCGGCGTAATGCAGCTGCATGTGGGGCACTGTATAGCTACTGTAGCTACTGGGGCAGCAATGTTGCTATCGGTGTAATGCAGCTGCATGTGGGGCACTGTATAGCTACTGTAGCTACTGGGACAGAAATGTTGCTGTCGGCGTAATGCAGCCGCCTTTGGTGTGCTGTACAGCTACTGTAGCTACTCGGGCAGCAATGTTGTTATCGGTGTAATGCAGCAGCATGTGGGGTACTGTATAGCTACTGGGGTAGCAATGTTGCTGTCGGCCTAATGCAGCTGCATGTGGGGCACTGTATATTTACTGTAGCTACCGGGGCAGCATTGTTGCTGTCGGCGTAATGCAGCTGAATGTGGTGTGCTGTATAGCTACTGTAGCTACTGGGGCAGTAATGTTGCTATCGGTGTAATGCAGCAGCATGTGGGGTACTGTATAGCTACTGTAGCTACTGGGGCAGGAAAGTTGCTGTCGGCGTAATGCAGCTGCATGTGGTGTGCTGTATAGCTACTGTAGCTACTGGGGCAGTAATGTTGCTATGAGTGTAATGCAGCAGCATGTGGCGTAGTCTATAACTACTGTAGCTACTGGGGCAGCAATGTTGCTGTCAGCGTAATGCAGCTGCATGTGGTGTGTTGCATAGCTACTGTAGCTACTGGGGCAGCAATGTTGCTATCGGTGTAATGCAGCAGCATTTGGGGAACTGTATAGCTAATGGAGCAGCAAAGTTGCTATCGGTGTAATGCAGCAGGATGTTGGGTACTGTATAGCTACTGGGGCAGCAATGTTGCTGTCGGCGTAATGCAGCTGCATGTGGTGTGCTGTATAGCTACTGTAGCTACTGGGGCAGCAATGTTGCTATCGGTGTAATGCAGCAGCATGTGGGGTACTGTACAACTGCTGTAGCTACTGGGGCAGCAATGTTGCTGTCGACGTAATGTAGCTACATGTGGTGTGCTGTATAGCTACTGTAGGTACTGGGGCAACAATGTTGCTATCGGTGTAATGCAGCTGCATGTGGTGTACTGTACAGCTAGTCTAGCTACTGGGGTAGCAATGTTGTTATCGATGTAATGCAGCTGCATATGGTGTACTGTATAGCTACTGTAGCTACTGGGGCAGCAATGTTGTTATCGGTGTAATGCAGCTGCATGTGGTGTACTGTATAGCTACTATAGCTACTGGGGCAGCAATGTTGGTATCGGTGTAATGCAGCTGCACGTGGTATACTGTATAACTACTGTAGCTACTGGGGCAGCAATGTTGCTATCGGTGTAATGCAGCTGCATGTGGTGTACTGTATAGCTACTGTAGCTACTAGGGCAGCAATGTTGCAGTCGGCGTAATGCAGCTGCATATGGTGTACTGTATAGCTACTGTAGCTACTGGGGGCAGCAATGTTGCTGTCGGCGTAATGCAGCTGCATGTGTGGTACTGTATAGCTAATGTGGCTACTGGGGCAGCAATGTTGCAATCGGCGTAATGCAGCTGCATGTGGTGTACTATATAGCTACCTTAGCTACTGGGGCAGCAATGTTGCTATCGGCGTAATGCAGCTGCATGTGGTGTACTGTGTAACTACCTTAGCTACTGGGGCAGCAATGTTGCTATCGGCGTAATGCAGCTGCATTTGATGTACTGTGTAGCTTCCTTAGCTAATTGGGCAGCGGAACAACACCCGGTGGCCAACACTCACTGTTTGGTATTAGCGACTGTCAGCTGGTAAATGTGTTCGGACCGCTGTGACACTACGGAGTGTCTGAATGTTGTGTTTGAACTGTCTGCACAAAATTCATTTGTTGTGGCTGTCAATGATCAACAGTAGTGACACACTTTGCGTGCTGACAGAATGAACCTAACTCTGACGAACAGCTGGGGGTACCCGAGGGAAGGAATGGACTGCTACGACGGAGCGATCGGTCTGCTACAATGTGGCGACATTGAAATTGGAGCACTGGCCATTTTGTTCAGGGACACTCGCTTGGACAAAATAGACTACGCTGGAGAGACATTTACGTATGGGTGAGCATATCGATGGCAGTTGGCAGCAATATGTGAGTGAGGGCCAGGGCGAAGCTAGGTTTATTTTGGCCAGCGGCCAGCAATGAGTGAGTGAGTGAGTGAATGAGTTAGTGAGTGTACGTGTGTGCGTGTGTGAGTGAGAGTGTATGTAAGTAAGAAAGTAAGTAAGCAGCTAATAAAGTAAGTGGGTAAGTAAACGAGAAAGTTAGTAGGTAAGTAAGCGAGTAAGTAAGTAAGTAAGTAAGTACCTAATTTAAAAAAATAAGGTAAGTAAAAGAGTACGTAGTAGGTTCGCAAAAGTGTAAGTAAGTAGGTAAGTAAGTAACTAAGTAGGTAGCTAATTAAGTAAGTAATTTGGTAAGTAAACGAGTAAGTTAGTAGGAAAGTAAGCGAGTAAGTATGTAGGTAAGTAAGTAAGTAGGAAATTAAATAAGTAAGTAGGTAAGTAAGTAAGTAGGTAAGGAAGTAGTAGGTAAGTAAGTAAGTAGGTAAGTAAGTAACTAAGTAGCTAATTCAGTAAGTAACTAGGTAAGTAAACGAGTACGTTACTAGATAAGTAGGCGAGTAAGTAAGTAGGTAAGTAAGTAAGTAGGTAAGATAGCAAGTAGGTAAGTAAGTAAGTGGTTAACTAAGTAAGCAAGTAGGTAAGTAATCGAGTAAGTTAGTAGGTAAGTAGGTGAGTAAGTAAGTAGGTAAGTAATGAAGCAAGTAGGTAAGTAAGTAAGTAGCTAATTAAGTAAGTAAGTAGGTAAGTAAGTAAGTAAGTAGGTAAGTAAGTAAGTAAGTAAGTAGTTAACTAAGTAAGCAAGTAGGTAAGTAATCGAGTAAGTTACTAGGTAAGTAGGCGAGTAAATAATTAGGTAAGTAAGTAGGTAACTAAATAAGTAAGTAAACGAGTAAGTTAGTATGTCAGTAGGCGAGTAAGTAAGTAGGTAATTAAGTAAGTAACTAAGTAGGTTACTAAGTAAGTAAGTAAACGAGTAAGTTAGTATGTCAGTAGGCGAGTAAGTAAGTAGGTAATTAAGTAAGTAAGTAACTAAGAAGGTAAGTAAGTAAGTAGCTAATTAAGTAAGTCGGTAAGTAAACGAGTAAGTTATTAGGTAATTAGGCGAGTAAGTTAGTAGGCAAGTAGGCTAGTAAATAAGTAGGTAAGTAAGTAAGTATGTAATTAGGTAAGTAGGTAATTAAGTAAGTACGTAAGTAAACGAGTAAGTTAGTACGTAAGGAGGCGAGTAAGTAAGTAGGTAAGAAAGTAAGTAAGTAGCTAAATAAGTAAGTAGGTAAGTAAACGAGTAAGTTAGTAGGTAAGTAGGCAAGTAAGTAAGTAGGTAAGTAAACGAGTAAGTTAGTAGGTAAGTAGGCAAGTAAGTAAGTAGGTAAGTAAGTAAGTAGCTAATTAAGTAAGTAAGTAGGTAAGTAAACGATTAAGTTATTAGGTAAATAAGCGAGTAAGTAAGTAGGTAAGTAAGCATGTAGCTGTTTAATAAGTAAGTAGGTAAGAAAACGAGTAAGTTAGTAAGTAAGAAGGCGAGCAAGTAAGTAGGTAAGTCTGTAAGTAGGTAAGCAAGTAACTAAGTAAGTAAGAAAGTAAATAAGTAACTAAGTAGGTAGGTAAGTAAGTATGTAAGTAAGTAATTTGTTAAGTAGCTAATTAAGTAAGTATGTAGGCAAGTAAGTAAGCAATTAGGTGAATAAGTACGTAAGTAAGAAAAATTAGTAGGTAAATAATTAAGTAACTAAATAAGAAGTTAAATAAGTAAGTAACTAATTACGTAAGTATGTAATTAAGTGAACGAGTAAGTTACTTGGTATGTAGGCAAGTAAGTAAGTAGGTAAATAAGTAAGAAGTAGGTAAGTAAGTAATAAAGTAAGTAGGTAATTAAGTAAATAAGTAGCTAATTAAGTAAGTAAATAGTAAGTAAACGAGTAAGTTAGTAGGTATTTAGGCGAGTAAGTATTAGGTAAGTAAGTAGCTAATTAAGTAAGTAAGTAAGTAAACGAGTAAGTTATTATGTGTGTAAGAGAGAAAGTAAGTAAGTAGGTAAGTAAACGAGTGAGTTATTAGGTAAGTAAAAGAGTAAGTAAGTAGGTAAGTAAGTAAGTAGCCGATTAAATGAGTAGGTAAGTAAACTAGTAATTTAGTAGGTAAGTGGGCGAGTAAGTAAGTAGGTACGTAAGTAAGTAAAGTAAGTAGGTAGGTAAGTAAGTAAGTAAGTAAGCATGTAAGTAGCTAATTAAGTAAGTATTTAAATAAACGAGTACTTTAGTAGGTTAGTAGGCGAGTAAGTAAGTATGTAAGTAAATAAGTAAGTAAGTAGGTAAGCAAGTAGGTAAGTAAGTAGGTAAGTAAGTAAGTAGCTAATTAATTAATTAATTAGGTTAGTAAACGAGTAAGTTGGTAGGTAAATAGGCGAGTAAGTAAGTTGGTAAGTAAGTAAGTAGCTAATTAAGTAAGTGAGAAGGTTAGTAAACGAGTAATTTAGTAGGTAAGTAGGCGAGTAAGTAAGTAAGGAAGTACGTAGGTAATTAAACGAGTAAATTAGTAGGAAATTAGGCGAGTAAGTAAATAAGTAGGTAAGTAACTAGCTAATTAAGTAATTAAGTAGGTAAGTAAACGAGAACGTTATTAGGTAAGTAGGCAGGTAAGTAAGTAGGTAAGTATGTAAGTAAGTCAGTAAGTAAGTAGGTAAGTAAGTAGCTAATTAAGTAATAAGTAGGTAAGTTACGGAGTAGGTTAGTATGTACGTAGGCGAGTAGGGAAGTAGGTAAGTAAGAAGGTAAGTATATAAGTAAGTAAGTAAGTAGGTAAGTAAGGAAGTAATTAAGTAGCTAATTAAGTAAGTAAGTAGGTAAGTAAACGAGTAAGTTATTAGGAAGTAGTCGAGTAAATAAGTAGGTAAGTAAGTAAGTAACTAAGTAAATAATTAGGTGAGTAGTTAAGTAAACATGTACATTAGTAGGCAAGTAAGCGAGTATGTAAGTAGGTAAGTAAGTAGGTAAGTAATTGAGTAACTAATTAAGTAAGTAATTAGGTAAGTAAACGAGTACGTTAGTAAGTAAGTAGGCGGATAAGTAGGTAAATAAATATGTAGGTAAGTAAGTAAATAACTAAGTAAGTAAGTAGCTAATTAAGTAGGTAAGTAATTAAGTAGGTAGGTAAGTAAGTACGTAAGTAAGTAGATAGGTAAGTAAGTAACTAAGTAGGTAGATAAGTTAGTTAGTAAGAAGTTAAGTAAGTAAGTAGTTAATTAATTAGTTATGTAGGTAAGTAAACGAGTAAGTTATTTGATAAGTAGGCGAGTAAGTAAGTAAGTACGAAGGTAGGTAAGTAAGTAAGTAAGTAAGTATGTAGGTAATTAAGTAAGTAGCTAATTAATTAAGTAGGTAAGTAAACGGGTAAGTTAGTAGATAAGTAGGGGAGTAAGTAAGTAGGTATTTAAATAAGTACGTAAGTAAGTAAGCAAGTAAGTATGTAAGTAGCTAATTAAGTAAGTAAGTAGGTAAGTAAACGTGTAAGTTAGTAGGTAAGTAGGCGAGTAAGTAAGTAGGTAAGTAAGTAATTAAGTAGGTAATTAAGTAAGTAAGTAGGTAAGTAAACGAGTAAGTTAGTAAGTAAATAGACGAGTAAGTAAGTAGTTAACTAAGTAAGTAAGTGGGGAAGTAATTAAGTAGGTAAGTAAATAAGTAGCTAATTAACCCCTTAAACGCGGAATTAAATCCCATCTGCCATTTGCTGGCATTATTAGGAGCTCACCCTGTTCTCCATGTTAGCAGGATAAGGGTTAAGTAAGTAAGTAGATAGGTAAACGAATAAATTAGTAGGTAAGTAGGCGAGTAAGTAAGTAGGTAAGTAAATAATTAGGTAAGTAAGTAAATAAGTAGCTATTTAAATAAGTAAGTATGTAGTAAACGAGTAAGTTATTAGGTAAGTAGGCGAGTATGTAACTAGGTAAGTAAGTAAGTAAGTATGTAAGTAAGTAGCTAATTAAGTAAGTAAGTAGGTAATTAAACGAGTAAGTTAGTAGGTAAGTAAGCGAGTAAGTAAGTAGGTAAGTAAGTAAGTAGGTAAGTAAATAAACAGTAATGGACCGACCTGCCAGGTCCCACTAAAAGTGAACACATTTAAAAGAGCCACATTACAAATTATATAAGCATGCACCCTGACAGTAAATACTGTCTGCACAGTACAGTTCTGCCTGTATTCGTGTAATTACTGGTGTAGGTTAAAATAAACGTGCTGCTGTGAAGTTGGTTGGCCCAAATGTCTGTCAGCTCTGAGGACAAAACAGAAATGCAACATCACACTATTACAGGACCACCATTCGTAAGGGAAGTTGTTCACAACGTCGCTGCTATTAGCAATGTCCGTTCTGACCATCCTGCAGACATCGGTCGTTCTGTTGCAAGTTAACTTGCAAACTGGACACTGTGAATCATAACAGCAGCAGGCAACAGGCCTGTTTGTGTTGCTGCGTGCAGTAAACACAGTACAGGAAGGCATATGGGAAAGTGGAGGCACAGCTCTGTTCATTCTGAACCTCTGCACTGGACAGAGATGAGTGGTCAGCTTCACGCTCCGCTCGCTTTACCGCCGATGAAAGTTACGCCGGTACTCATTAAATGGGAGGCTACGTGGTCCCAACGGGAGACCGCGGTAGCACAGTGGTTAAGGTGCTGTGCTACAAATCGGAAGGTCGCTGGTTCGATCCCAGCTGGTGTCAGTGGATTTTTCATTGACATAAAATCCTTCCGATCGCACTATGGCCC
>Ga0123354_10016207_pt1 | contig 11674 bp, 5 predicted proteins | sample TergutLab28metaG_2_FD_97872 | JGI IMG/M metagenome (GOLD analysis project Ga0123354, IMG submission 97872) | Labiotermes labralis P4 segment gut microbial communities from Petit-Saut dam, French Guiana - Lab288 P4 | ecosystem: Host-associated > Arthropoda: Insects > Digestive system > Gut ... | reverse complement strand
CATGTTTAAAATATTCAGTACCTATATTTGTTGAATAGATATATAAAATGCAACTTTGGAGGTTAGCGGTGGGGTACGTCAACTATAGTTGACATTAGGCTTCTAAAGGTTAATAACAGCAGATAAAATTTTACAGTACCTTTTATAATAATTTATAATATCTAAATTATTACTGTTCCTGCTTGCAATAAAGAGTTTTCATTTATGTGTACAAGACGTTAAAGTTCCTAAATTAATCCAATTTTTTTTAACAATGTGAACTTGCTTTAGTGGAAAACTGGAATAAAAAATTTTCAAGTAAGAACCAAAAAAAGAGATAAACATTTTATTAATGTCATCTGTAGAGAATATAGTATCGCAAGTTTCGTAACTTAATTTATTGAGGAAGTCATTTATTGTATGTTTGTTTATAAATTTCTTTCTTCTTCAATTTATTGTATGTTCTCTGTTCACCACGCCTGTCTTGTTCTGATTGGCCCAAGAATACTGAGAAAATAGTACAAATTCTTATGTTTTTCCCTACATGTGTGTGTGTATGTATATATAATCTTCTTCCTCTTCCTCTTCTTCTACCTCTTCTTTTTCCTCCCCTTCTTCTTCCTCCTCCTCTTCTTCCTCCTCCTCTTCTCCTCCTCTTCTTCCTCCTCCTCTTCTTCCTCCTCCTCTCCTTCCTCCTCTTCTTCTTCCTCTTCTCCTCCTCCTCCTCCTGCATTTGCACATTGCTGTAAGGTTCAAATTTCTGAAAATTATGTACTATCTGTTGGGCCATATGCTTTGTGCATGGTAGCTTAGAACTTCTTGGTGCACAACAGAAATCTGAAACAACTTCAAGTACAAGAAAGTTTATCACTGTTAGTGGCAACTTCATTCTTGCTTGACAGAAATACTTTTCTGTTTATGGTGGAAAATAATACTTTTGTTGACATTGTATTCTTTGCACTGTAGTGATATAACACAGACAATTGTTACAACACGTCTTTGTGTTAATTATACAAACAACTTTCAAATGAATTGCAACACAATAGGCAACCATCTGTTACAGACTTCAGTCTGTAAACAGTACACAGTGAGTGAAGTAACAGTATTCGTGGATTTTGGCAGTCTGAAGTGTCTGCTTTTTGGTTCAAAATTTGCTCTGCTCTTTACGTGATCTGTAAGATCTCCAGGTAGAACAGTTTCAGTATGTTAAGGGGTTATTTTGATATCAGTGCAGAATACACTGAATAAAATAACGTAAAGTTTCAATTTGAATCATGGCTCATATAGTATTCACATTTTTTAAAGGATTGTGGACCTTGAGCAGTAAATGGAGGTAAGTAATTAGTGTTGCAGCTGGGTTACTGTATGCCTAGGGCAAGAACCCTCAGCATTACCCACTGTGCATACAGAATAATCTTTGTCCCCACTGTGAATCAAACCCTGATTCTTTGGTCATCAAGCCCAAAGCCTAATTGGTGTACTGACACACTGGTGCCCCATTTTATTTATTTTACTTTTATTCCTTTTGATGGTGAGGTTATAGGTAGATTTGGTGGTGATATAAATTTCACTGTAAGCAGGACCCAGTGGAACCATATGTGAAAACTAGATTTGCAGTTTTCAGGTAAGGTGATGTTCTTCTGGAATGTGACATTGCGTAGTTTGATAGAGACTTTTCTGCACTGAAGATGGTGGCAGTATCTACTATATTGGGACCTCTCAAAGCTTCACAGACCATATGCTGTCACATTTTCAAACTCTGTAACCTTAATTCCATGTGAAATTAAAACAGTAGATGTAATGGACTGATATGCCCCTGTACATGCCATCATTTGTTAGAAGAAAGGTGAACATATAGTTGTCTCTGTCCATGCTTTGAAGACGTATAGGTAAAGTATAGGTATAGCTCCAGTTTTCAGCTTAGTCAGTATAGTGACTAGGCTGTGGGCTCTACAACCAAGGAATTATGGTTTGATTCCCACCAGGGCAATAGATTTTCCTCATCTCCAGAGTGGCCATGGTTTGATGTAATTTTATTTATTATCATTTTGCTTTCTAATTTTCTCTGCAGTTTAACTTTTAACTCTCATTCTTTCCCACATTGTTTACTAGTGTGTCCTCAGTATGAAGGCAGTAGGTTCCTCCAAATATCAGTGTCCATGTACCAAACTACGTGGCATCACATCCTAGAACCTAACTCTCTGTATGGTCATCACCACGAGAATCTCAAACCCCACTCCAAATACTAGTTAAAAGCGGGCCAAAATCACTTCCATGTTGCACCATGTGACATCACAGCGCATAGGCAGTTTAAGTAACGTTCAGTAAACTAGAGTCAGTCTCCTCTGTTGAGTAAATTGTATGACCACTGCAAAATATGACATTTGTGATTATGTTAATTCAAGTCTCTGAAAGCTGGCTAATGTATCAGGAAATCTGAATGAATACAAAAGATGCAGGGCGTATCAAGGATATCTACTTCCACATTGCTGAAGGTTAACGGGTGTTAACATATTACTGTAACATTATTTGATACATTTTTTATAGCATGTAGTATTTTATTGTACTGTTATAAGCTGGTGAAACACTGCTTGGTCAATATTTTCACCTTGACACACTAGTGGTTGTATAAACAGTTCAACAGCTGATGTGTTGTTCCTCAAGAATAGTCTGTGTTTGTTAGTTTAGTTGTATAAAGTTAATAAGTGACCCTTAATCGGAGTTAATGTAGCATTTTATTTGATTTGGAAATATTTACTGCACAGCACAAACATTTGGAATAATTTTACAAATATTGTGCTTGTCTATTGTAAGAATAACAAAAAAGTTTTTCTGAGGTTTCAAGTTATGTGTGCAGTAGATATTCCAATATAACAGTGTTTTTACGTGTGACTCTGCAGTCAGATTGATAGGTATGATTGTTTTGGTGGAACCTTCTGACTGTCTTTTGGGTATTGTATCCAGAAGATTTAGCCATCAGGTTCCACCAAACCATTGGTACCTGCCACACTATCTGGTGTTTCTTCCCAGAAAACATTAAAGTATTTATTTCTGTCAAATTGCAACATTGTGTAATATATACATTCCAGTTACTGTATCTTGAAACTTATAGGGTGGAGAAGTGGGGAGAGACAAAGGAAGAGGGAGGGGCACAGGCAGTATTTGCTAGCCTCTCCAGGTGAATACCCTCCCCTCCCTGTCCGCATTTCACGAATACCTTCCAAGTGTCAAGATATGGGAACTGGACTGTAGAACTTTGGTCCATGACAAGAAGGATGACATGGGCACAGCATTTAGCATGTAGCAGGTAGTTGGAAGGATAATATGAAAATGGATCTTGGAAAAATTTTGATAAATTTCATGATCTTTTGAGTATCTGCTGCTCAGGGAAGGCACTGGAATGGGGCATTAGATGAAAAGACCATACTGTTGCAGTTCCTCAGGGATAAATAGGCGTAACTCATTGTAAGTTAGGTACGCAGTAGACATGTGAAGAGTTAATAACTGCCTTTAATTCACATGACAATCAAGACTAACTTGTGCATTTTATCCTGCTGATTTTATTGATAGTTGTAGCTAACCAAAGTACCTGTTCTTGTCATTGGTTTTGTAATAAATACGTGTCTCTAAAATGAGAAATATTTTGTTAGGCACAGCTTTTTTGTATGACATCTACAGGTTACGTAGCCTAGTAGTCAGCCATCATCAGGTCTAATACAAGGACATACACAATTGAATGTAATTTTTTACAAATATGGTATATGTGCTTGTATCAGACCTGATGATTGCTGACCACAAGTCTGAAACATGTAGCCTCAGTTGCATTTGAATTATTAATTTGCACAACAGGATTCAGTCTATCAATGTAGCTACTGAAATAATATTTGTGTGTTTGTTGCGTCTGTCTTCTGAATAGGTGTGTGTGTGTGTGTGTGTGTACATACACACATACATGCTGCATTTTCCTGTGTTAAAATACGTACTGTAATAATGAATGCCTTAATTGTCTGTAACATTTCTTCATACTTAATCATTTATTTTAAACATTAAACTTAGAATAGTGCAAGATATGGACACTGACTTAGTCTCCATATTGTTACGGTAAACACTAAAACAGTAGTTAATGTAGATTTGTTCATGCTCAATACAGAAATCACCTTTGATCACTGAACAGCAAAACACGTGATGGAAACTAAAGGAAACTGGAGGGACAAACAGTGCTCTAGTGTGTTACAGATTACTGAAAAATAGTCTAATTTTGAATTAAGATTGTTAGATGTAAGGTTCTGTGGCAGTGACAGAAGATTACCCTCTCTTGGTTCGTTACTTATAGTCCGATAGAAGTTTACTGACAGTAAGGTGGAGGCAGCATTTTCCTCTGGCACATCACTAAATCTCTCACAGAATATGCACTGCCATATCGTAGAAGAAGTGATCTTCAGAATTAAGCATACTTACCTCGGATGTATAGATTTGATATTGTGGTTTTACTTCTTACTGAACCTGATAAATGAATTTCTTCTATTTCAGGAATTGGAAGGATTATGGTGTATTTTTGACAATCGTGCTTCCTGCAATTGAACAACTGATGCTTCACTATGGCGTGATTACAGTAGTTTAACATTACAGACTAATTTATGTTCAGTGGCATCTATATTACATATCATACATGTGGTTGTGAACTGTAGCGCATACTGAAACAGATCTCAATGGCTGCATTAAAAATAAAGATGTGTTTATAGTGCACCTCATTATATAATTTGGACCAAAGTGCAAAATAGAGTGGTTAGGGGTGCACCATGTTCCGGACTAAAGTACGTATCCACACCTGCAAGGTAATACTTCTCACATCGCTGGTGTGGTTCCTAGTGGATGTAGTTGTGTTAACATTCTATTCAGACTGTGTGGGGGGTTCAGGTTGGGGTTGTAATGGTAACAGTGAGGCAGCTCAGGTTGAACATGTTGGCAGTTCTCAGGCATTGCAAATCACAGATCATGGTGCTGGTGGAGGAAGTAGTAAGGGACGGGGTATTCTTTATGAGCAGTTACATGATAGAGGGAAAGCAGAAATAACAGAAAAGGGTAAGTATCCAGTAAAGGAGCTGCGACGATGGAAAAGAGCCCCGCCAGTGCTGCCACAGCATGGACAACCTGGTGAACTTGGCAAGGCTGTTCGCATTCCACCTGATCAAGAAGGACTGATGAAAGAGAAGTTTAAGCTGAATCAGTTCAATCTTCTGGCAAGTGACATGATCTCTTTGAATCGGTCACTGGCTGATGTCAGACTGACTGGGTAAGTTTCAGTGGCATAATGTGCACACTGTTTTAAATGAGTTATAACTCCATTTTACATAATATTTCTAAGACTGAAATTTGTACAGATGTTCTGCTATCTCAAAGACATGAGAAGTAGTAATGGAAAACCTCAAGGAAAGAGACACCTAACAAGATGTAGTCATAAGTGGGAGTGTAAGTTTAAAATGCCATGTTGGGGCATCATGGTGTGGACTGTATTCAGCTGGTTCACAGTATGTTCAAAAAGGAAAGGAATATGTGACTTGTTGAAGAGCTATCAGTTTCATAAGAAACATCCTGCACTAGATGTTTGTTCTCCTGTTTACAGTGTTCTGTTTTATTTTATGTAGTTTTGTTGTAATTGTGTAAGTGTTCTAAGGCCACAGACAAAGTTCTCGTGTTTTGAGGTTGTGATTTTTCTTGAGGCTTTTTTGCATCCTGCTTATTGTTATTTCCTTCCAGCCCCTTCTGATTTGTCAACAGTGCCAGAGCACTTTTTGTTTGCAAAGGATATGATATGCTTATCAAAACAAATCTTTTGTATCAAAAGAGTGGCAAGACCATGGGAGCAGAAAGCATAACAACTTGAGGGGGTTTATCCAGAGGGTTTTGTTCTGTAGCCTTAGTATAATGGAGGAATATGTCTAGTTTAATGATAATCTTGTGTAGCTTAATGCAGTTTTGAGCAATAAATGCAATTGCAACTGAATGATTTCCAGTGAAATTTAATCTGAGTGAATTTGCTATGAATGATTTCAGGTGCAAGTCAAAGCAGTATCCAGCACTATTGCCAACCACTTCTATTGTTATTGTATTTCACAATGAAGCTTGGTCAACTTTGTTGCGGACAGTATGGAGTGTAATCAACAGATCTCCAAGGCCGCTCTTGAAGGAAATAATTCTTGTAGACGATGCTAGTGAAAGAGGTACAATTACAGTGATTCACACAGTTTTTTGTTCGTAGTGATGGTTAATTCACTGGAATACTGCCATGCAGGCCATGTTATAATGCAGGCAATTGCCATCTTCTCATATCAGTGATCTGGGTTTGATACCAGTGTAGTGTGTATAGGATTTGTGCTGGACAGAGCAGTACTGGGACATTTTTTTCTCAAAGTACTGCAGTTCTCCTTCCTTATTTATCATTACCAGTGCTCAATTCACATACATTCATGTACCATCAACAGCATATAGTCGTAATACTGACATCAGTGCATTGGTTTGGACATTCTTAAAGAAATGTGGTTATTCGAGACTAGTGGAGGCTAAAATACGTAAGTGCAAAAGTGGTGTGGATTTGATTTCCATTTCTGAAGTTTTGAAATGTGTGTGGTTTGTGTCATTTTGTTAGTACAAATGCAAAATAAATGAATTTTATGTGCTGCATGTACATGTAAGGTTTGTGGGACGATGTTCATAAACCTAAAGCAAAGAGTTTGAATAAAGGTTGACCAACTATATGACACTTGCTTTATTATATATTGCTCAACATGTTTCAGATGTTAATACGTCCATCTTCAGGAGCTAGCGAGTACTAGTTGTGTTGTGTAAGCTGACTTGAGGCGTGCTGGTGTTATGTGGCGGGATTGGCTGTTGGTGATGTGGTATCCGAGTGTAGGCTGAACCACTACTCGCTAGCTCCTGAAGATGGACGTATTAACGTCTGAAACATGTTGAGCAATATATAATAAAGCAAGTTTCATCTAGTTGGTCAACCTTTATTCAAATATGAAGATGATGCACGGTCCAATACGCATAAGATTCTAAAGCAAAGAGGTTTTAAACTGTGTGTATAACAGTCTTTTTGGCTGATATTTTGGATGTTTCCTGTTATTCCAGTTTCTTTTGAAGCACAGTGTTTCAGAGATGGTAGTGGTCTTTATCAGGTTACAAGATGAAATAAGGAATCCTACTCCAGTGGGTCCCTATAAAAGTTAATCTTAAACCCTCATTCTCCACCGTTATGCATTAAATGTATGATGTGCGCAGAACTTACAGAAATGAAATGTTCTAGGAAGTAAAGGTAACTTTCAGCGAGGTTTAGATTCTTAACAGCAATTGTCTTATGGGATGTGACACCAAAGTGAGTTCAGTAGGTAACTGCTGCCTGTTTTGGAGGAACATTGTGCTTCCATATTTGGGGTAGAAGAGTGGGGCAGATCATCTGTTTGCACCAAAATGTTACCTATCTACATAACTGCATGGTGGCACAGCATACAAGTACAATGGCCGCCAAAATCAGAAGATGCGAGTATCTCCACTACTGCTCATGTAATAACAGTTTGTAATCCATTAATGGTCATTTGTGTAAAGTGTAAAAAGTATTAGTTACTATATAATATTACCTGCTTGAACATCGAACAGTTCTGCCTCTCTGAAGAAGCAACATTTATCTGCATTATGGCATTGACCAACTTATTGTTGTAATGGAGATTCAGTTTGTTTTCTGTGAGGCAGAAACTGAATTAGGTGAACTGCAGGCATCCAAGTGTTAAAATGCCCCACTTGTAGTGGCAGTTTTACATATCTGATAAAATTTTTTCACTTGTTACTTCTTTCAGAACACTTAGGAAAGCAACTTGAGGACTATGTGTCCACATTACCAGTCCCAGTTTATGTTCTGAGAACTGAGAAACGATCTGGCTTAATCCGAGCAAGACTTCTTGGAGCAAAGCATGTGAAGGGGCAGGTTATCACATTCCTGGATGCTCACTGTGAGTGTACAGAGGGCTGGCTGGAACCTTTACTGGCCAGAATAGTGGAAGACAGGTAAGAGCACCATTGTGTTAAGGCATTGGTAATGGTGTTTGTGTTGAGGAAACATGCTTGGTGTGCTGTTCTGGGCACATATATCAATGTAGCAGTGTAATGCACAGTCAATACACATTTATCAGGCACTAGTGATTTAGCTGAAGTGGCAGGAAAATAGTCATGTACAAAGTTTTAAATGAGGAAACATCTTAGAGACCAGTCATCTAAGCCTTGGAAAGACTAGAGCACAGTATCAAAATGGATCATATGGACATTCAGTGAGAGGATATGAACTGGATCCGTTATAGGCTGTGGTATTCACAATAGGTTCTTGTATCAGAAGCGTTGTTGTTTTTTACTGTGGTTTACTTTGCAGGAAGACTGTGGTGTGCCCTATTATTGATGTAATATCAGATGAAACATTTGAGTACATCACTGCCTCAGATATGACATGGGGTGGTTTCAACTGGAAATTAAATTTCAGATGGTAAGTGTGGGTTATCTTCTCTTTTGAGTCCATAGAGAAAGGATAGTAATGCGTAGATTTTGATTGTAATTGGGTGTGAATGGAATATTATGGGATATACTGTGTACATTTTATAAGCGTCATAAAAATTTTTAAGTGGGTAGAACAGGTTGTGTCTGAAGTGAGGTGGGAGACCATTCATAAATTTTTTTAAAATATAAGTGGCCCAGAACAGTCAAATTAAGCCTTTGAAGTTTCATGTTCAACTAAATAATACTTAAAAATGTAATTCCTGCTGCACAGGAAACATACTGTAGCCCCTCTTTATTCTGAGAATCATACAAAATTCACAAATAGACTGTGTTGAATTAGGATCAGGAAAATGCAGCTTGAAGTGAAGACCCGTTTAGTGGAGAATTTCCACGCACAGTAAATTATTTAAGTGTGACTTAATGAAGATTGCCTTGGGGTGTACAGTACCATTTACAAATAAACAATGGTTAAACGTGTACCCAAAATATGCATCATTACTCATTTGACAGGTCATTTTGTCAAAAAGCAGTTTTACTGCACTTCATTGTTAAATATTTTGAAATAACAGAAAATGTGTCCATTTTCATTGTCCCCCACTTTCAACCATGACTGTGTCCAACAAGTTCTTTCTAGACATCAGTATGTTGGGCAGTGATGCATGATTGAAACCTGAATGCTGAATACAGTGGGCTATTAATATAAAACTTACAACTAATGAATTATTTATTTAAAATTTCTTGTTTACAGGTGATAGTACAGCAGTTACTGTGACTGTGACCAGTGGCATTTTGGCAACAGTGGTAGCTTATTAATACAGATGTAAATAATGACCTGTCGTAGAGTAGAGCAAAGAATCTAACAAACTTTACATTAGATGCCTTATTTATTTTCTTATTGTGTGCACATTGTGTACAAGTTTGTTTTTGTTGTCTTTGTTGATGTAAGTAACCGCTGTTATAACAGTTAACTTACCTCTCAGAGTTATTATTTGCTGTCCAGAAATTGTGTTCAAGAGCTTGGAACATGAACAGGAGAGTGGGAGACAATGGCAGATGGACATGATATTAAAATGTTTTCTGCTGGCAAGTTTGTTATATGGATTGATGTCTGAGAGTGCAGGGAATTTTTACATAATTTTTCCTGAAAATTTTCCCCCGTATGTGCACTGAAATGAAAATCAAAGGCTTCGCTGGCCCCCTTATTTAGCTGTTTAGGCTGGTATATACTAACAAAATTTATGATTTATACTAGTCATGTAGTGTTGTTAGGGCAGTGACATCTAGGAAGGTGCTGCACATAAAACTTGGTTGGAAGACACAGTAAAGTGTGCGGTAATCAGTAGGAAGCCCAAGAAGGGGATTAGTATAATATTAATTAATTTAATATTAAGATTTATCTTAATGGAACAGTTGATGATATGAGGCAGATGGATCTCACTCATAAGTGTGTTCATTGGTGTCTGTTATAGTTAGTTATGCCAAGAAGGAAGGTAACTGGGTATTTCATCCTCTCTGAACTTATCAGAACAATACAATTTTGATACTGATACTGGGTATAGGAGGAGTATTTCCACAAAGTCTCCAGCTTTGGGTGCAGGTAACATTAACAAGTCTAGGCTGATGTCATGAGTTGGGAGAGTGCACAAAGTCATGTGCATATAGATCAGTGTGTTTCTGCAGTCGGAATGGTGGATATGCCCATATTTTTCTGCGTACATAGTAGTTGCAGTCAATGACTGAAGTAAATGTACCAAAAGGTTTGTGAGATTCACCCTGAAGGGTGTCATGCAAAATGACAGCGATTTTGTGAATGTAATTCTGGTATACATGAGGGTAACCATCGCCCAACTAACGTGACTTTAGGAGTTTCTGTTTGTGACAGAATACTGATACATTGCTGTTTCAGGTACCGAGTGCCTCAGAGAGAGATGGAGAGAAGAGGTGGTGATCGAACTGCTCCTCTCCGAACTCCAACCATGGCTGGTGGACTGTTCTCAATAGATCGGGAATATTTCTATGAACTGGGAGCATATGATGAGGGAATGGATATATGGGGAGGGGAAAATCTTGAGATGTCATTCAGGGTAAGTTAGTTTTAATTAGTACAGTTGCTTTGTGGTGATATGATTGTTCATTTATTCGTGAAACATGTTGTGTAATGCACACAGGTTTCATGGTTTATGAAATATGAGGCATGACAGGCAAGTTATCGGAATGCCTGCACTTACATCACTTCAAGTAGCAAGTAAGCAGCAACAAAGGAGATGCATTTTGTGACATGTCATTGGTTTTGTCTTGTGTGTTTGTTCAGCAAATATGGCAGCAGTAGCAAGGCACTGAGTGTTATACAAGTGTACATGTTGGCTCTAGTTGAAAAATAATTACTAGGTGGTTGGAGCAATGCATTAACATCAAGTTGCATGCAGAATTAGGCAAAAGCACAAGTAAAACTTTGCGGATGTTGATCAGTAAGATTCAGAATTTGAACACCAACGTGTGCAACGGACATCAGTCTCACCATGGCCCAAAAATGCACACATGTTGCAAGTCTAAATGAAGACAGTGCTGATTAGTTTTCTTCTCATAAGGGCATTGTTCACTTGAGTTTCATGAACAAGTTTGAACAGAGAACAAACATTTTTACTAGGGAATATTGGCAAGGCTACAGGAGTCATCAGAGAAGACCCAACTTCAACCTGATGTTTGGATCTTGCATTATGGCAGTGCTCCTGCTCATGATGATCACACTGTTTGGGAGTTTCTTGACCAGAAGTTGATAATTAAATTGGACCATCAGCAATATTCCGTAGATGTGTCTCCATGTGACATTGACTCTTCCCAAAATTGATGACTGCACTGAAAGGCCACAGGTTTTCGGACAGTATCAGCCTTCAAGTAATATGTGATGACCACACTTAAGAACATTCTAAAAGAGGGGTTCCAGCTGTGTTCTGAACAATTAAAAGACCAATTCAGCAAGTGCCTTGTTCCACACAGATACTACTTTACCAGTGACAGGAACTGTGAATGTGTGACTAGGTACAGGAGTAGTTGGGGGGGGGGGGGGTCTGGGGAATTAATTTCCCCCCCTTTTTTTTTTTTTTGTTGTTCTTGAACCAGGAGGGTTTTGTTTTTGAAAATTTTTCCTAGT
>Ga0123354_10016205_pt1 | contig 11675 bp, 8 predicted proteins | sample TergutLab28metaG_2_FD_97872 | JGI IMG/M metagenome (GOLD analysis project Ga0123354, IMG submission 97872) | Labiotermes labralis P4 segment gut microbial communities from Petit-Saut dam, French Guiana - Lab288 P4 | ecosystem: Host-associated > Arthropoda: Insects > Digestive system > Gut ... | reverse complement strand
TTTATTTCATTATTTAATGCTCAACATGTTTCGGATGTTAATACATCCATCCTCAAGAGCTTGCGACTTATTTGTTGAGTTATTTCATGGGTTGTATTGCTCTGGTTCGATGTGTGTTGGTGTGTTGGCACTAGTGCTTCAGCCTGCATACGGATACCACACTACCCCAGCCAAACCACAACGTAACACCAACACACATCGAACCAGAGCAATGCAGCCCATGAAATAACTCAACAAATAAGTTGCAAGCTCCTGAGGATGGATGTATTAACATCCGAAACATGTTGAGCATTAAATAATGAAATAAAAAAGCAAGTGATATCAAGTTGTTCTCTCTTTATTCAACTATCAAGATGATGCACGGTCCATTAAACATAAGTACAAGCGATGTAAATGATCCCTAGGAATAACGGCACAACATGTCCTCCCCCATTCTTTCTGTCCCTTAAATAAACGGGAAAAAAATAAAACTAAGCGCCCCGTTAATCGGAACATAAGTAACTTATGTTTAGGCATAAGTCAGAGTTTCCCGAAATTTCTTTTACCACGGAACCCATTTCTTGGCACCTTATTGAACGATGCTTTCAACTACCATACAGAGTAGATGGTAGACAAATCAGATATGAGTAAGGAGCATTGGTGGAATGACGCTGACTGGAATAACCTGGAATAATAGGAGAAATCCCTATCCCAGCTGCCACTTTATCTATTACAAATCTCTCAGTGGTTTCCCTGGAGTCGAATCAGGGCCTATGTTTTGATTTTGTATGAGCCTGTCGTCTGTCCAGCTCAATAAAGACACGTATTAACAACTGAGTGCGGTCGAGAGGGTGTCTCAGGTTCTAGAAGCAAGAAAATGTACATTTAATCACACCGAAGCATCATGTAAAGGAACTGAGGTCATTGGGTTTAAATGAGGTTTATAATAACTTGTTTGGTTTGCGAAACATAGTTCTCAGCATTGTCTTCATTGAGCTGTGGCCCTGCGCGAACGTTTCTCAACAAATTTCAATGTCGGCAGTGTCAATATAAGTTACTTCGCAAGTTCAGCAAATTTCTGTCCACTGTAAGGAGGTAATACCCATTATTCAAGAATTATGTTAAATTCTAATCAGTTAGAGAATGTATCTAGAGCTGTTGTATAAACTCTGTGTGGAGCCGTTTGGTTCCGTGAAGTAGAGCTGGAAATCATTGGCCTGAGTGTTTACTCGCCGTTGGATTGGAAAATGGAACACAGTAAAAATAAATTATAGCATATAAAAAGGTAGTAACTGATTTTTCTATTATATGTATAGGGTCTTGCTGGGGAACCCGGAGGGAAGGAGACCACTGGGGAGACCTAGGCATAGATGGGTGGATAATATTAGGATGGGTCTTCAGGAGGTGGGATGTGGGTATGTGGACTGGATTGGTCTGGCCCAGGATAAAGACAGATGGCGGACGCTTGTGAGTGTGGTAATGAACCTTCGGGTTCCGTGAAATGCGGGGAATTTCTTGACTAGCTGCAAACCAGTTACCTTCTTAAGGATTCTATGTTATCGCCATTCTAGGATTTCTTCTTCCCACATCCTTCATTGTCCGCCCCAGAACGACGCGGTGCCCAAACGGCAATTCCCGTGGCTCTGCAGTACGCTGATACAATCAGTGACTAATGTCTGTGGGCTGGAATTTGAATATATTTTAAATCCCTTCTTTTGTATTAGCTTCTTGACATTTCTTTAGGAGCTGCCGATTTTTTTATTTGAAAGTAACCACTCGGGAGCCGGGATAGTGCAGCCGTAGTTGTGACTAGGCCACGGACTAGACTGCCGAGGAGTCGTGGTTAGATTCCCAACAGGTATAAGAAATTTTCCCCTTCTCTAATACTCTACACCGGTCCTGCGTCCCACACACCCTACTTTCTATTCAGTGGACACCTTGGACTCCTTCCTCAGGGGTCAAGCGGCCGGGACGTGAACGTGACCACTCCGCTCCAACTAGGGCCGGGGTTCAGACAGCGCAGAGCTCTATCGCGACTCCTCTCAAATGCCTTCATGGTGTGTACACAAACGACGTTCAATGTGACGCTTTCCTGTGACACGCTTTTATCGCTATTTTTCTTCAGTTTTTCTGCATTAATTTGGCACTTGCAGATTCCAGATTCCAGTGGGAACGCGGTCTAAGGCGTGGGTCTGCTGCGGTCTCTCGCTAGATGGGGTTGTGGGTTCGAATCCCGCCGGTGGCTATGGATGTCTGTCTCTAGTGAACTTTGTGTATTGCCACGTAGATGTCTCTGAGACGGGCTTATCTATCATCTAGAGGAGTCCTACCGAGTGTGGTGTGTCTGAGAATGATCGCGATTCCACGATAATGAGGAGGCCTTGACCCAATAGGGTCTGCCGCGCCATGGAGGAAAAAATTTGCAGTCTAAATAACACTAATTAATATTTTATAGAATTATACACTCTAACTTGCAATAATATTAAATTATTTCTGGAAAAACTGCTGTGATAATGATATTTGTTACTAGATTTTTATTGGATTGCGTCAAATGTGAGGATGTGTTAACTGTAGTTCGCTGAAGGATGTTGTTAGTAACTCGGATTATATGGAACTGGAGTTATGAATGGGTAACGATGCGGAAGTTTACACAAAGTCTTAGCGATAGTTAGTAACTACCCTAGCGTCTGCCTAGAAAAAAGACAAGTAAAACAAGAAATCTCAGTTAGACGGAGATTTGAAAGGGGTACCTTCTGAATACAAGTCGAGGACATTACTTCTTCAATATTTTTGCTAGAAGAAGATCGTTTTGTTAAGACAGTAATGTCGAATAGTCAGTTCTAATAGATTAATATCCAATTACAGGCCTAAAATTGCATTCTATTATGTTCTAACAATTTCAAATTAGCGGAAGTTGTAATAAGCAAAGATATTGTCTGTTTTGAGATATGTTTTGCAATGAAGATACCGGACTAGATCATGTCCGAACAATTGCCACGAACTAGATTACGTTTTAAACGTGGCTTCCCGAATGCCACATGATTGTGTCCCTCAACTCTGCAGGTTGCTAATAACAGCGACTCTCTTTGTTATCGGCGGCCTTCCACTCTTATTCCCCCCACCGGCAGCCTTCAGCTACATACAAAGATTTGTTCCCTGTGTGAATAGATACAGTCTGCCTGCAGCATAAGGAAATGTATCGATCATCGCGTTCGTTACCAATTTGCCATTAGATACATCTTAATGCCAACTCTACAGCAGGCCTATTATAACACTGAAGGTTCAGGATCTGTGAACCGAAACCCCACAGTTGGATACCGCCTTCTTCTATTCCATGTCCATTTCAATAGTAACTATTCAGTTATGTGCTTGTTGTTTAATGGTGCTATCAGTGTGTCAGATATTGTGCCGATTTTTAAAGTGGTTCCTGAATAACGAATTGGAGAAATGACGAAAATATCGACCGTGATGTGTAATTTGTGTTTCCTTCTAGGATAGAAATCGTCGGCAGGGAGGGAGAAAGGCTGCGGATAGTATCATTTAGGATAATATCTTAACTCTTCTTGGATGTTCTGTAGAGTAAATTGGCAGTTATTTGCCAACGTTTCGGGACAACTTATCTGCCCCAGAAGATTATTCTTGGACTGTTCCGCCCTTAAAGATGGGAGCGATAGGCTGTCCCGAAATGTCGGTAACTAACTACCAATTGGATTTCGGCATCTCCTGAACACAGGCCAAAACAATGTTTATACCAGATTTCTCGGTTTAATAGGGCAATCTTCATACACCTTATAATAGTTACTGGTCTTGCAAAAGGCACAATAAAAATGTCGTTCCGCGTTCTCTGTTGTACCCATCCGAGCTATATGTTCAGCCTATTGTGACCACCCTGGCTTCACAAATTAGCAGTGTCAGAAGAACTGTAAGAAGCACTCATATGACTATGTTGGGCTGCCTTTGGTATAATTTGCAACCATGTTCCAATTCAGTTGGTTAGAAGGCAGCTTTTCTCGGGGGTAAAGCAGTCGGGGCGTAAAGCTGAAAAATTTGTCTAGTACCGAGCTTAAGAATGAATAGAGTCGTATCCTTACAAGCACACAAGTCTACAGCTTGTGTACAGGGACGAATTTGTCGTTCTTTTAACCAGGAAGATTCAAGTAATCTGGGATGTTACCCTTTGTTAACCGGCTATTTAGTTCTCGACATTTCGAAAGATCTCAGGTGCCTTCAAGTTTACTGGCATACTTTGAATGCCGAAACATTTTAACCATTTTAAGCACAAATTTAAATAGAAGAAGTAGGAGGGGGTTGAAGTGGTAGACACTAAATTGATTATTCTAGGGGGTCAGAAAATTTAGTGCTCCAAATGTTCGCAGACCGATCACGGTGGCCGAGTAGACTGAGACGTAGGTCTACGGCCGCTAGACTGTTGGGATCGCGGGTTCGAATTCAGCTGAGGGCATGAACATCTTTCTCTTGTCTTTGTGGTGTGTTATGTTTTGCCTCTGCGACGGGCTGATCACTCGTTCAGGGGAGTCTTACTGTGTGTGTATGTGTGTGTCTAATTGTGTGCGATCTACAAACCGCAAAATGAGGCCGTCTAGGTCCGATTTGAGCTGTAGCGTCAAAAAAAAAAAAGTTGCTTCATGACTGCTCGTCCTTGTGGTAAAGCTAGGCAGCAGGCAAATCAGACAGCTGTGTAAGAAGACGGTAAGGTGAAGGGAATTGGACGGTTTGATTATGCAGCAGAGAAAACAAGTCGAAAGTGTTGGCGAAATTTTGGATTTTTATGAGGAATTTTGCGTTGTGGTGAAATGTTGATAATGTTTGGAGGGCTACGTCTGCTCGGAAAATTTGAACTTAATGTTGGGAGGTGTCAGATGAAAATACTTTTATATCTCGATGCATCTCGCTTTCGGAATAGCATCACTTTTACTGGAAAGTCCTCAGGCTTCGTCCGAGTGTCCTGATAGTAGCAGCGTAAAGATGAAGATGTGTATGGATCATCGATGGAATTATCTTATGGAAGAAAACCGAAGTGCTTGGAGATAAACCGCTCCGAACGCCACACTGTCCACCATAAAAGTCACGTGGGATTGTCTGGGATCGGTCTCGGATCTTAGCAGTGACAGGGCGGCGAGACATGTTCCTACCTTACAGTAAACACCCAGTCTTCATTACAATATCTAATCGGTTAAGGACTTGTGGGGAATTAATAGCTCTTTGTTCTGAGAATTACGCGAAACACGAAAGAACTCTAGTCGGCAAAATGCAGATTTTTAATGTAAAAGCAGATAATCCATTTAATTAAAACACTTTATTATCCAACACATACACAAATATATAATTCGTAGTAACAATTAGAATTATTATAAAATATCTAAAAATATTTAAAATTGCTCCAACATATTTCGGATCACAAGAGATCCATCATCAGGGTGCTTTATACAGTGCTTGGCTGAAATTACAGTAATGGTTCCATCGTGTCCGTTGACATGGACCTAGTCGGTGTTATGGCAGCATATTTGCCCGTGTTGCATGTGTGTACTGCACAGTCTAGAGAGGCAAATATGCTGTCATAACACCGACTACGCCCATGTCAACGGACACAATAGAACCATTACTGTAATTTTAGCCAAGCACTGTATAAAGCTCCCTGATGATGGATCCCTTGTGATTCGAAATATGTTGGAGCATTTTTAAATATTTTTAAATATTTTACAATAATTCTAATTGTATCTACGAGTTAGTATATTTGTGCATCAGTTGGATAATAAAGTGTTTTAATCGTCATTGATCACGGTACAAGCATGAAGATACATTTAATAACCACTGTGTTTAGTGTATGCGGTCCAGTGTATGAAAACTGATGCTAGCGAGCTTGCCTAGGTCTGGAAATTCTAGGATTCAAATTACTTAGTTTAAAAGAGAAAATCTTCCATGATAAGTGGGCCTCTGTCACACGACATGCCACGTCTTCTGGTTGCGGATGGAGGAACGACCTCCAATATGGAGGGTAGCTGCAAATGTACTGAATAAGCAGTACCGGAGAGCCGACGAGGGGTGGTCCTCTAGTTTGGGTGTTCGGCGAGATGCTTGAAACCGACCCTGTTGCGAAAGAGTTACATGTGCCTAGGACCTGGAATGATTCTTTATACGACCTAAGCAATGAAAAAAGACCATGAGAGTTGATACCTGCAATTTTAGGAGCCTGTATAGGGCAGGCCCACTTACAGCAGCAGCCAGGGAATAATCAAGATATAAATTAGATTTAGTGAGTGTATAGGAGGTTAGATGGGAGACAGGGGGCACTGTAAAAGCAGGGGATTATTTTTTTCTATGAAAAAGGAAGGCGAAAATCTTTAATTGGGAACAGGAAATTTATACACGACAGAACAGTATAAGCAATTAAGAGAGCAGAATTTGTTAGTTCTGAGAGTTCTTTTGTGTAAAGTAATTGTTTTGAATGCACATGAACCAGCTGAAGAAATAATTGATGACACAGAAGACAGATTTTATGAAGAATTAGAGCAGTTTTTTTTTATAATTTTCTTAAGTGCCATATGAAAATTATGTTAGGCGATTTTAATGCAAAATTGGGGAGAGAGGATATTTTCAAACCGACAACTGGGAATGAGATTCTACATGGGGATAGTAATGATATTAGTGTAATAAAGTAAACTTTGGCACATCAAAAAACCTGGTTCTTAAGAGCACAATGTTCCTGCATCGAAATATTCATAAATACGCCTGGGCCTCTCCTTATGGCAAAACTCACAACCAGACTGATCACATATTGATAGATAGGAGATGGCATTCGAGTACACTAGATGTGCGACTTTCAGGGGAGCTAACTGTAATAGTTATCAATATCTTGTGGATGCAAAATTTATGGAAATATTGGCAATACCTAAACAAGCAGCACAGAAGTCTGATGTGGAGAGATTAAGTCTCTGGAAGCTCAGTTAGCTGGAGTTTAGAAAACAAAGATCTCAAAGGGGGTTTCAGCTTTGGGAAATTAAGTGATGGCGATAACATAAATAGGACTTGAGAAAACATTAAAGATAATATATAAACCGCAGATAAATGGAGTATCGGTCTATATAAATTGAAGCAACATAATTCTTTGTTTGATGAAGATTGTTTAAGATTTTAGAGATCAAAGGAAGCAGGCTAAAATGCAGTGTTTACAGTATCCAACCTAAATCACTGTAGATAATCGTAACACTGTAAGTCGTGATGGTAGTTGAAATTTCAAGAAAAAGAAGGCTATCTTAAAGCTAAAATTGATGACCTTGAAACTAAGAGTACGACCAAGAATATCAGAGGCTTGTGTAGGGGTATCAGTGTTTTTAAGGATTACCAGTCTAAAACTAATATAGTGAAGGATGAGGATGGTGATTTGGTTCCAGTCTCCTACAATAGTTTGGCTAGGTGGAGGATCCATTTGTCTCAGTTTTCTGAATGTATATAAGGTTAATGATGTTAGGCAGCAGAGCCACTAGTGCCTGAGCCAAGTGCCTTTGAGGTTGAGATGCCTATTGAAAATCTAATAAGAGACACATCACCAGGTATTGATCAATTCCCAGCAGAATTTATTAAAGCAGGGTGTAGAAAAATTCGTTCTGAGATCCATAAATTTATAATTCTATTTGGAAAAAGAAGGAATTGCTTGAGGAGTAGAATGATTCGATCACTGTATCTGTATATTCGGAGGGTGATAAAACACGTAGTAATTATAGAGGCATATCACTCTTTTCAACTGCGTACAAAATTTTATCTAACATCCTGCTGTCAAGTTAAACTCCATGTGCAGAGGAAATTATTGGAGAACATCATGGTGGATTTCGCCCCAACAGGTCAGTTACAGATCACATTGTCTGCATTTGTCAAATAAGTGAGAAAAAAAATGGAAACAGATGAATAGTGCATCAGCTATTTATTGGCTTCACGAAAGCCTATAATTCAGTCAGGAGGGAGATCTTGTATAATATTCTCGTTGAGCTTGGTGTCCCTAAGAAATTGGTAAGGCTAATAAAAATGTGTCAGAATGAAACCTATAGCAGAGTCTGGGTAGGCAAACATTTGTCGGAAGTAATTCCCACTAAGAATGGTTTGAAACAAGGAGATGCTTTAACGCCATTGCTTTTCAACTTTGTTTAAGGCTATACCGTTAGGAGGGTTTAGGTAAACCAAGATGGCTTGAAATTTAATGGTACACATTAGCTTTTAGGTTAAGCTGACGATGTTAATATATTGGGCGGAAGCGTACCTACTGTAAATAAAAAACATATACCCTTTGGTAGTTGCTAGTAAGGAGACTGGACTGGAAGTAAATGTTGAGAAACGAAGTAACGGTTCATGTCTCGAGATCAGAATGTAGGATGAAGTCACATACAAAGATTAATAATAGTTCCTTTGAAAGGGTGGAAAATTTATAATATTTGGGAACAATCCTAACGGATCAAAATTCCATTCAGGAAGAAATTAAAAACAAGTTGAAGTCAGGAAATGCTTCCAGTCATGCGGTGTAGAATCGTTTGTTTTCCAGTTTGGTATCCAAAAGTGTATAGAGAAATAATATTTTGCCTATTGTTTTGTATGGGTGTGAAACTTGGTCGCTCACATTGAGGGAGGAACGTAGGCTAAGGATGTCTGAAAACAGGGTACTGAGGAGAATATTTAGGTGTAGGAGGGACGAGATGACAGAAGGGTGGAGAAACCTACATAATGAGGAGCTTAATTATCTGTACTGCTCACCAGACATTATCGAGTGATAAAATCGAGAAGAATGAAACGGGCAGGGCATGTGGCAATTATGCGAGGGAGGAGAGGTGAATACACGAAATTGGTTGGGAAACCTGAGTGAAAGAAACCACTTGGAAGACCCAGGCATAGATGGGAGCGTAATATTAAGATGGATCTTCAAGAAGTGGAATGGGGGACTTGGACTGGATTAATCTGGCTCAAAATAGGGACAGGTGGCGGAATGTTGTATACGCGGTAATGAACCTTGAGGTTTCATAAAATGCGGGGAATTGCCTGACTAGCTGAAAACCGGTTAGCTTGTCAAGAAGAATTCTGCTCCATGACGTAAGTAAGTAAATAAGTAAGTAAGTAAGTATAAGTAAAATCTAAGAGACAGCCATTAATGTCGAAATTTTTAATTAACTAATTAAGTGTAGTGAGTAGACAAAGGGTACCAACATTACACTGACAGGGGTTGCTTGTAATTTTAGACAGTGCTTTAGTCAAAACCTGGATAATTATTAATGCCGTCATAGACTGCCTTCTAGATCATTCAGATTCATAATTCAGTGGTTATGCTGCCAGTCTGCATTACATAACTTATAACATTTGTGAAAGTAACGCTAAATGAAGCAAGATTCAGAGGAAAAGTTAGTAAGATGCTTCGAAGCAATTTAATACCAGCTGCTGTGTTCTGCAGAAAGTTCCATATGTCATTCTGATGTGTTCCGGACACTAGACCAGCTTCTTGCAGGATACATATTTGAACTAATATTTTTGCATACTCTTTACTATCACATCACGCCTGACTATAATATAATATTTAGAAGAGCTAATCAAACATGGAATGCAAATTTGTGCACACCGCTGATTGTGTAACGGTACCAGCTGGTGTTTAGTTTCTTTGAAAAAATATTTTTATAGCGGCCCGAAGTCTACACGCTCAAAGTCTAGAAACTCGACTCCAGCAGAATTTTATTAGGAAGGTCAACATTTATTTTTGGTGGTTTTTATTTAAATATATTAATGAATATAGTCGGTGGAAAATGAATCACTCTAAAGTCCATTGTTAGAATGAACTCCAAAAAAGAATGGGTCGCGTACCCTGGATAATATTATAAATATGACGCACATGTCAGATATCCAACCTGGGTTATGTCAAAATGTTTATCAGTGATCAAAATTTTGAATGCAACTGGACTAACATTGCGCCGAGGAGAGTAGGATGGTTTGGTTTTTTGGATATATTTGTAATGTTCAGTCTTACGGTTTGCTGCATTCAGGTCAGAATATTTTACTCTCCAAACTCCCAAACGAAATACCTGTAGGTTTTAGCACCATAGCCCTGTAAAATTACGACATTACATGTCAGTGGAGTACCGAGACGGGGGGGGTTGTTCAAACCCTTCCCCCCCCCCCCGAAATTCCGAAGGCCTTCCAAAATCGTGCCAAACTCAACCCGATTGTGAAAACTGTTAAAAATTGCTGAATTTAGGACGTCAACACACCAAGATGTTCGAAGAAAAGGCAGTAAAATTCTAAAACTACCTAGATTCGCAACTGTTTTACATTAACAATGACAAATAAATTGGTTGTTATCATAAATAGTCTTAAAATACCAAAAACTAAGAAAATTTTACTATACGAAATGAAATTTGTTGTACCAAATTACAGCGCCTCCAGAATCCCTGACTAGGGGGCTACCGCCCCCAGATCCCCGTTCTCTCTGTCTTCTGTCCTCAACTGAATTTGTTGAACCCCCCCCCTCCCCACGAACAAAATTCCTGGGTACGCCACTGTTACATGTTACTCTGTGTGAGTAAGACCGAACAGTTTTGATTGTGGTACTATTACAAATCTGAATCAAGGAAGTATCGCTTTATAATATCGGACTGGGCATCTGCCGTTATGATTCGGGTATCTTGTAGTTTCCCTCAGTGTGTCCAGGCAAACGACAGAACATTACCTTCATTAGGAAAGGGCTATGTCATTATTGTTTCCATAAAGTTCATACATTTTCACACAACGACACATAGAATGAGCAAATAACAGCATCGTAAAATAAACTGTAAAAATTATATGACTGTGAAGTTTGGGTTTTCGCTCTAAGAAAAGAGAATATTTTAGACTGGGGGGGGGGTGTTTGAGAATAAAATGCTAGGGACAATGTTTCGATTTAAGAGAAAGAAAGCACGAGAAGGGTGGAAGAAATGCATAATGAGGAGCAGCGTAATCTGTTTCTCATTACAGTTAAATTAATGAAAATGAAGCATACAGAACACATGGACGAAATGAGAGAACATTTTAGGCAAATGAAGTGATGAGAAGAGATCACCTAGAAGTACAGAATAAGATAATATTAAGAAAATATTTGTGTTTTGTCATTTTCGAAGGATTTCAGGTGACCCGTGTAGACGTGAATTGGCAAGCTATTTTGAATTCAGTATTCAATATCCGAGTCATGAAACGGGCGCGCCGTTTGTTGATTAAAGCATGAGAGCGGCTGTCACTACACTGAATTAGTTGATTTAAGTTTCAGTAGCACAGGGTGCCACACAAAGCGCTGAGCACGCCCGCAGAACGTACATCAAGAAACGCTGAGCTCCCATTTACTGTCAAACTGAATAACACAGAAGATCTGATTTCCTGGATTTTATCATTTACAATCAGTGCATTGGTACTTAGAGTTGTGCCAAATGAGGCGTTCTTTACGAAATAACTTAGAGGTCCTCTGAAAATCGTGTTTGCCTGTATATGAACTAATGATTTATCAGCTCCTAAAATGTCAAGCAGATTTCCTTTAAGATTCAGTATGGGAGACTTATTAAAATCTGACCCATGATAAAGTTCCACTGTTTCTGGGGGGGGGGGAGGGGGGGGCACAAATTTAATTTTTTTCCCTTTAAAATTTGTGTTAACATAAAAAAAAATTGGTTAATTAGGTTAAT
>Ga0123354_10016204_pt1 | contig 11675 bp, 6 predicted proteins | sample TergutLab28metaG_2_FD_97872 | JGI IMG/M metagenome (GOLD analysis project Ga0123354, IMG submission 97872) | Labiotermes labralis P4 segment gut microbial communities from Petit-Saut dam, French Guiana - Lab288 P4 | ecosystem: Host-associated > Arthropoda: Insects > Digestive system > Gut ... | reverse complement strand
GCAATGACAGGGCTTCTTCATCCTCGCAATGACAGGGCTTCTTCATCCTCGCAATGACAGGGCTTCTTCATCCTCGCAATGACAGGGCTTCTTCATCCTCGCAATGACAGGGCTTCTTCATCCTCGCAATGACAGGGCTTCTCCATCCTCGCAATGACAGGGCTTCTCCATCCTCGCAATGACAGGGCTTCTTCATGCTCGCAATGATAGCCCATTTATACTTTTCCTTACAGAGCTTGCCTTAATCATCAAAAAGACTTTAAGGCTGCTTCGATACTTTCCCATTCATTAAGCAGCTCTGCCTGGCTGTTTTTATTTTGCCGCAGGTTTTCTTTGAGTTCTTTGATCTTTTGCCCATCTGAATAAAATTCCACTTTTCCCATCATCTCTTCGATCTGCTTTGCTTTCTGATCAAGATCATCAACAAGAGCCATAATTTCTTCTGCTCTTTTTTCCAGCCTTCTTTTTTCTTTTTTTACAGTTTTTTCTTTTTCTCTATCTTCTGCCTGATCCTGTCTGCTTTCTTTTGGGGATACAAAGTCTTTTGAAACATTCCCAACAAAAAGGGGGTCATCCTGCTTCCCGGATCTTTCACTTTCTTCTTTTTGCTTTCTAAAAAGATAATAGTCATATCCTCCCGGATAATCTTTCGCAATTCCATTATCAAGCTCTAATACCCGCGTCGCAAGCTTTTCAATAAAATATCTGTCGTGGGAAACAAAAATAAGAGTGCCGGAATATTTTTTTAAAGCCTCAAGAAGAATATCTTTGGAGTTAAGGTCAAGATGGTTTGTAGGCTCATCAAGTATAAGCAAATTTGAAGGATGGAGAAGGAGCTTCAAAAGCGCTATACGGTTTTTTTCTCCTCCGGAAAGATAAGAGATCTTTTTTTGTATATCATCTCCCCTGAACAAAAAAGCCCCAAGAAGATTTCTTAAAGATGGAATAAGCTCTGTCGGAGAAGAAGACTCAATCTCCTCTACTACAGAATTGTTGTTATTAAGAGTTGCCTCAAAGTCCTGGGAAAAATAACCAATGCTTACATCTTTGCCTGGTCTTATATTTCCGGAATACTCTTTGTCTGTCTGCGATAATATTCTTAACAAAGTTGATTTTCCTGCTCCGTTTTTTCCGGCAAGAGCGATTTTCTCTCCCCTGGTTACATAAAAATTTATATTCTTAAGAGCCTGAAAATCTCCATAAAATTTATTTAACTCTTCAATTACAAGAACTTCTTTTCCTGAGTGCGGAGGAGAGGGAAATTTAAAACGCATTTTTTTAAGGCTTTCGGGAATTTCTATTTTTTCAATATTTTCAAGCTGTTTTATTCTGCTTTGAACAAGAGCTGCTTTTGATGCATTATACCTGAACCTGTTTATAAACTGTTCGGTTTTTTCTATCTCTTCCTGCTGTCTCTCATAACGCTGGATAAGAGCCTCAAGCTCCTGCTCCCTTATTTTTTCGTACTCTGTGTAGTTACCTTTATACCTGCTGAGCTTTCCGCTAAAAAGTTCTATAACTTCATTGCATGTTACATCAAGAAAAAATTTATCATGCGATACGATTATATAGCCGCCTTTAAATTTATACAGAAAATCTTCAAGCCACTGCCTTGCTTCTATATCCAGATAGTTGGTTGGCTCATCAAGGAGCAGAATATCGGGTTTTTCAAGCAGAGTCCTTGCAAGCGCAATTCTCATCTGCCAGCCTCCGGAAAAACTTTCTGTCATTTTTTCAAGATCTGCTCTTGAAAACCCAAGCCCCATAAGAACTGTTTCTATCTCCCCTTCCCTTTCATAATATCCGCTGTTTAAAACTGCTTCCTGAAGTGTATGATGTTCTTCGAGAAGAGAAGAAACATTTTTCTCCCCCTCTTTACAAAGAGCCAGCTCTTTTTCAATCTCTGTTATTCTTTCAATCATTTTTTGGAAAATAATAAATGCTCTATCAGCTTCGTTAAAAAGGGTCTGCCCGGAATAAACCACTCCGGACTGGGGAAGATAAGAAATTCTTGTCTCTTTCTGCATTGAAACAGAACCACTGTCAGGCGTTATCTGTCCAACAATGACTTTAAGAAGAGTTGTCTTGCCGCTTCCGTTTGCCCCAGCTAATGCTATTTTTGAGTTTTCAGATATATTGAGATTTATTTTATCAATAACATCTCTGTTGCTATACGCGACAGAGATACCTGTTATATTAACAAACGACATTTTTTGCTATTCCGCATCCTGGGGCCGTAAATTCTGTCTGAAAAATAACACAGGAGAATCATCCGGAACAGAGGATATAATATTGTTCTCAATGTTCTTTTCAGATATATATGTAAATTGCACACCATTATCAACATAAAAATAGGCAAGTATTATCTCTCTTACGCTTGTGTCAAATACAAATGATAAAACTCCGTCGAATTTCTTATTAATGCTATTCGATAAAAAATAATTATTTCTTACTGTTCCGGAGCTCCCATAACCAAACGGAATAACATCAGGCACAAGGTTCACATATCCTGTCCAGGAAAATTTTCTTCTATCTTCGAGCCCTATTGAACCATAAAGATCGCTTGTAAGATACCTTCCCCTTTTGTAGAACAAATCCATAACTTTATTTCTGCGATCAATCTCCGCTTCCACATATTGATCTATATGTTTTTCAAGTGTTGTATAAAAAGATAAATAATCTATCCCCATATAAGTGTATTTTACATAAATTTTTTCTGCTGAATAGAAAATTACTTCAACAGGAGAACCCTGAAAAGCAATAGTATTATTGCCTGAAAAAAGTATATTGCTAAAAGAAAATTCGATCCTCTCTTTTCCTGTCTGGACTACTATTTTTTTATTATCCCTGTCCGGAAAAAGCCCCTCGCCTGTTCTTAGTTTTTCTATAACAATTTTATTGCTATTTATTATCTCTATATAGGAAGAAGGGTACCATTTATTATCAAAAAAACTGTTAACAAGCTTTTCTGTATTACCTTCTTTGGAAAGAACATTCTCTTTTTTATATATTGTAAGATTTTTGTCAAAACAATAGCCATCAAATCCATCTTCTGTTAAAACTTCTATCCAATATCCGGATACATTGTTTATAACAGAAGGGTTCGGCAATTTGTTTATTACTTTTACAACCTGGCTCGGCCTTAGCCTATATTCCCTGCCAGAAGAAACATCCGGAGAATTTCTTACATTAAGGCTTGCCTCGGAATATGCAAACATATCAATATAAGGCTCGTATTGTTTAAAAAATTTTTCAGCTTCTTTCTTTTTGCTAAAAAATCTTCCTGTATATCTGGGAATTTCTTCTCTTATTTTTTTTTCTTTTTCTATAACATATACATTTCTTATTTCTGATTGGGAGATTACTTTAATGATTTCCCCTGATTCAAGCGCAGACTTCTCCGGCGGCCATATTACAACAAGATACCCTATTGCCCCTTTGGAACATGAAGATGAAAAAAGCAATATCAATAGCATTAAAAAAGCTTTCAAAAAATCCTCCGGCACTTTGGCTCTTTTTAGATTATATCAATATAGAGCCACCTTGTTAAGCACCTCTGTTTTTTATATAAATTTGATTATATCTCTTTTAAAATATCTCTCAAAATTCTAATATATAAATCAGGAGATACAATATGCAGGAAAAAAAGTTGATAAAAAAATATATAGTTTCAGCAAGAGAAGAGATAATAGAATTTCAAAGGCTTTTAACCTCAATACCGGCTATCTCGCCTGATTCAGGGGGAAAAGGGGAGCTTGCAAAAGCAAAAGCTCTTGAAAACTGGCTTGAATCAAAAAAAATGGGAAAAGTAAATTGGTATAATGCGGAAGATACAAGAGCCGAAGGGGGAATACGGCCCAATATGGTGCTTGAGATCCCGGGCAAAAAACATGACAGAGCTTTCTGGATCATGTCTCATATCGATATTGTTCCGCCAGGAGAACTCTCTCTATGGAGTAACGACCCTTATCAACTAAAGGTTGAAACCAACAAAATCTACGGCAGGGGTGTCGAAGATAACCAGCAGGGGCTTACTGCTTCTGTGTTTGCGGCTCTCTCTCTTATGGAAAATAATATTGTGCCGGAATATGATGTAAAACTTCTTTTTGTCGCAGATGAAGAAATGGGGTCTGAATACGGCATTAAATTTCTTATAGAAAAACATGATCTTTTTAAAAAAGAAGATTTTGTGCTTGTCCCCGACTCCGGAGATAAAAGCGGCACTCTTATAGAAATCGCAGAGAAAAATATTTTATGGCTGAAAATTACAACATTGGGCAAACAGTGCCATGCATCAAGACCAAATCTTGGAAGAAATGCTTTTGCAGCTTCTGCGGAACTTATTCACGCGCTTGCGGAATTTGAAAAAAGCATTGGCGACCATGACCCTATTTTTAATCCTCCGGGAACAACCATAACTCCGACAAAAAAAGAGGCAAATGTGCCAAATATAAATACAATACCCGGAGAAGATGTTTTTTATCTTGATTGCAGAATACTTCCAAAAACAGGGGCAGACAAGATCCTCTCGGGCATTAAAAAAGTTATTAAAAAAATTGAAAAAAAATACAAAGTAGAAATAAAATATGAAATAGTGCAAAAAGTCTCTTCACTCTCAACTTCCAAAAAATCGCTTATTGTCTCTCTTCTTAAAAAAGCAATCAAGGAAGTGTATGGCAAAAAATCAAAAGTTATAGGAATAGGAGGAGGAACTGTTGCGTCATTCCTGAGAAACAAAGGGATCGATGCTGTTGTGTGGAGCAGGATAAACGAAACAGCGCACATGCCCAATGAGTATTGCAAGCTTGATCATCTTGAAGGAGATGCTGTTATTATGGCTTATCTGATGGCAGGGTGCTTATAATCACAAATCTTCCTTCTGTTATAAGATTTGCGTTTTGCCCTTTGTAAAATATTTTATCCGCATCTGCGGCAGTTATTATTATATCCGAACCATAACGGCCGAATATTTTCCTTGCTGCAGTGTATAACGGCTTATCACCAACCCGGTCTTTAATTCCAGGATCATTGGGATCGCTAAAATAGCCGGCACTTCCCCATTCCAAAAGATATGCAGGCGATACCATCTCTACAGATAAAACTTTTCTCATTTTTTCATCATATACCGCGGGATAGATGGCAGGCTTAAGAGCGCTTACACTGTTTTCCCCATGCACAGGATAGGAGCCATCTGCATAAATTACAATCCCGGTATACTTGCCAGACGGAGTCCATAAAATTCCTTTCTCTGATTTCGTTGCCCGTTCATGTGTAATAAAATAACTTCCAATATCTTTAAAAATATCGAGCTTATACTGCATATTCATCCCCGTAGTATCCCTGGTGTAGATGCCGAATATTTTTATTATATTATTATAAATATCATCTACATTGGAAAGGATGTTAGGATTGACCTGCATTTTTTCTTCTACAGTAAAAGCTGAATTAAAATAGAGCTGTCCGTATTTGTCTTTTTTGATTGAATCCATAAATATTTTAAAAAAATTTGTTTTAAAAATATCTTCGCTGTTATCTCTCATCCTGACAGTGCCGCTGCCCGGAGGAAAAACTGTTTCAACATTTATAAGCATTTCCCCTTTGCCCCAATCAACAATTGAGTAATAATCGAATTCAACGCCTTCTGCATAAACAGCAGCAAACTGGAAAAGAAAAATAATTATTAAAAAAAGATAACGCAGCATAAACTATACTCCTACAATCGGCTTTTTAAGCAAAACCTGCTTTGTGGGCAGGCTAAATATCTGTTTCAGGCACCTTAAGTTTCATCCCTATTGAAAGAACACTATCAACCAGAATACCATTATGATGCGCAATATTATAGGGGTCTGTTTTATACATTCGGGCTATTGACCATAAAGTGTCGCCAGATTTTACAATATAACTTCCTTTATATTTTTCAGGGTCATCCAAAACCTGCTTTGTTGCTTCGGCAGATACTCTTCTTCCTGTATACGGAGGGACATCTTTTAGAGCAGGGATAACAAGTTTCTGTCCTATATGGAGAAAAGAAGAATTTAACCCTTTATTATATCCTTCTATCATACTGACAGAAACACCGTAATGGCGTGAAATATCGTAAAGAGTATCCCCTTTTTTTATCTGATAAAAATAAAACTTCATAAGTTTGCCGTCAAGCGATGCCATTGCTTTCTGCACAGCAGGAGCATATCCTTCGGGGACTTTTAAAAAATAATCCCTTCCCGAAGGGGTTACATCATAATAAAGTTCCGCATTTCCTTTTTTAATTATATCAATGGGAATTGCCGTTACTTCCGAAAGCCTTGATATGCTTACGGAATGAGTCAACTTTACCCTCTCCCAGCGGTAAGGAGGCCGCCAATATACAGGGACTCCATTTCTGCCCATGTGAGAAAGAATTTTCGATATTGCAAGAAGTCTTGGGACATAGTGAATTGTTTCATTTGGAAGAAGCCCTTTTTCGCAAAGCTGCCAATAATCCGCTATACCTGTTGCATCAATTGTTTTTTTTACCCTGTTGAGTCCGCAGTTATAGGCAGCAAGCGCAAGCAGCCAGTCTCCATTAAGCATATCGTAATTATACCTTAATTTGGCAATAGCGCCTTCGGTGGCTTTCCAAAAATCGCGCCTTTCATCTGCGAAATCATCTATTTTCATATCATAGGGGGAAATGCTGTTTTTCATAAATTGCCACATCCCCACAGCGCCTGAACGGGAAACCGCGCTTTGCCTGTATGCGGATTCTGTTACAGGAAGATAAAGAATTTCGGGCGGCATATCATTTTTATGAATAAGGTCATCAATAAAATCAATATAAACATCTGCGCGCTGCATTACTGTATCAAGCCATCTTATTTGCTCGGGAGAACTATATTTTTCCAGATAGAAATTATAAAGCTCGTTAGACGAGTAATTAAAGGTAAATATTTCTTTTCCCGAATGAGTTTGCGCAGAATCAAGCCAGTCTTGTTTTTCGGTAATACTTTTTACAGTATCAACGTTTATAACTTTATTGTTGATATCCCCACGAAAAGGAAGTGGGGCTGAAAACAACAGAGAGGGGGAAATAAGAATAAATAGCGCAAAAAATAATTTATCTTTCATTTGTAATCTTTTATATATAGCGTGCAGTGTTCGCAAGGTAAAGCGAGCAAAACAATTTGCAGTGTTCCCATGAACACTGCATAACAACGCTCGCAAGGTAAAGCGAGCGTTGTTATCTTTCATCTGACACTGCAAAAGGTTTTTCGCCAAAATATATACCTGCCCATTCCCAGTTTCCATGTATCTCCGAATCTGCGGGAAAATTTACCTTCCGAAAATAAAGATACCAGGTACTTATTCTGTATGACCAGCCTGTTGTTTTTAGATACGCTTCCTGCTGGTTAGAAGCTTTATCAAGAACTTTGCTTGCATAAATTCTTGGGGAAAGGAATGTGCCTAAACTTGCAATAAACTCAGGATCTGCTGTTGTTTCTCCCTCTTCCCATGATATGGCAAAAAAATTAACTTTTGACATATTCGACCTAAGCAATCTGGCGTCGTTCCTGAATTTCGCATCATTAATATTATTTACTACTTTATCGACAAGTAGCTCAAGAGACTCAAATGTCCAGTTCTTATCTGTGCTGTAATAAGCCAAAAGCTCCATTATTCTTTCTTTAGTATAGGAATCGCCGCTAATGGAATTGTCATAAGAATCAATAAATTTGCGGTATGATTGAATTGCCTGTTCCCACTCTCCTGCCCGCGCGTATGTGTCGCCAAGATGATAATAAGTTTCATTTATATTTATATAGTCGCTAAACCTTGCAATCATATCCTGATAATATACAATTCTTACTTCATCATCTTCGATCATATCCAGCAGATCCCGCAGGCACAGAAAGTGTATTGAATTACCCATATATTGGAGATCATTATAATTTTTTAAAATTCGTTCATAATAATTTATTGCAAACGGATATGCCATATCCTGCCGGTAATTCCGCGCAACAACCATAAGATAATAGGTATTAAAAGGGTCATTCTGATTTTTTTCAACGTATGTTGTAAGAAAAAGGTTTATCTCTCCATTACTTGCCCTTCCGGAGAGGAATTCAAGTATTTGTCTCATTATTATAAACTTTTTTTCATAAGAGACTTCTTTTTCAAGCTGGGTGTGTAGTTTATCAAACCTGGCTCTTTCATTTCTTTTTAGGGAAAGATAATGCCCCTCTTTATAACATGCTGATATTGAGAGCAATAGTGCTATAATTAATATAAAAAGTATGATTCTATTTTTCATAATAATGGCATCCATCATTATGCAGTATAAGAATGAAAAGAGTGTCTGTCAAGAAACACAGATGACCGAATCATTACCAGGCGCTAAAGAGCAAAGGAATATGACAGGGTGTCAATCACAATTGAAAAATGACCAACACCCTGTCAAATGTATAATCACGGCGCTGCAGTTGGAACAACCGCTGCGCTGACAATGCTTCCGCTATTATCTGCACGATATACCGCTACTGTAATATTTTGTCCAACATCAGCAGCCTGAATAACGTATGTAGAACTGTTCGATGATGGTATATTGGTGATGCCTCTCCTCCAGATATATTTAATAGTACCGGATCCATCCAGACCAACAGCAGTGGCTGTCAAGGTTTCTCCCTCTACAGCAGTCCCTCCAATTGTAGCACTGCCTGCTGTAAGTATTGGCTTCCATCCGCCGGCAGTTCCGGTTAAAGAAGAACTCATATTGTCCGATATATTTGAGGTATCATCCCTAACTTTGTGGCCATCTGCGCAATACACAGCATATCCCTGACCATAGTACAGATCAGCAGGAGTTGGATTATTCGTGATCCTGTTCCAGTTTGGCGATCCTGCATTACCACCATAAATGGTCCCGCCGATCTTGTTAAACATACCACCATCTGCAATATACACTCCGCCACCAAAGAGGGCATTGCTTGTTATATAATTACTTCTGATGGTTCCGTTGGTCATAAAAAAGCTAGCGCCGCTAAAGACATACACCCCGCCGCCATATCCGGTACTGGCATAATTACCAAAGATGCTTCCTCCATTCATGTTAAAGGTTGCTCCGGTACCTATTCCTACTCCTCCAACACTTGAGCTACTGTTATTATTACTGATTTCAGCATCTCCTTCCATAGTAAAAGTGCTTCCGGTTCCAGTGACCCAAACTCCGCCGCCTTCATGACCTCCTTGGGAATCTACGTTTTGAGTGATCTTCCCTCCCGACATAAGGAAACTTGCTCCGCTCAGAATCTCTACCGCGCCATTGCGCCGGTGACCAGAGAGCTCCCCTCCTGTCATGGTCATTTTACTGCCAACTCCTGTTACCTCTATCCCGGTTCGGGAATTGCTTTGGGTATCACTAATTTTAACACCATCGTTGATTACGAGTTCCCCGCCGTTATTGACAAGTATAAGAGCATAACCGCTGCTCGCAGTATCATTGTCTCCTTTTATAGTGAGCACTCCCCCTGTACTTCCAGTAAGCACAAGCTTTCCTCCGCTCCCCACTGTAAACGCCGGAAAGTTTACACCTGGCCGCGTTAGCGCCACAGAAGCGCCGGGCGCAGTTGTAATAAAAATCTCTTTACCGGCAATTGTTACTGAATCATCCATACCGAAATCTCCTCCGGCAGGAAGAACGATCTTTGTCTTTGTCGGCGCGCTATTGATGGACGACTGCAGCCCTGTTGAAGTAAAGGGTCCTCCAAAATCGAGTGTTATTATTTCAGGTATTGTCTCGTTAGTAGTAACAATAGCGCTGTTGCCATAACCTCCGGCATACTGAGCAGTTGCTCCTGCTACAGCATGGAAAGATGCGCCGTTTGGCGCTGTGTTTCTAATATTTATAACACCCTCGTTATCACCGTAAATAGTTCCGCCGCTCATGGTAAATTTTCCGGTACTCCCTCCTATACTTACTCCGCCGCCATTGCTGGTTGCGATGTTACCTGATATAATTCCGCCAGTCATGGTAAATTCGCAGCCGCTATCTACAGAGACACCGCCGCCATCAATTGCGATGTTTCTTTCTGTTCCTGATCCTCCTATTGTTCCCCCATTCATGATCATTTTTGCAGCGCCCCAGGATAAGCGAACTGCTCCGCCTGCTGTACCTGTGCCGCTTGCATTATTGCTCCTTATTACAGCAGAGCCGCTCATGGTAAAGGTTCCTCCAACAAATACTCCGCCGCCATGCCATGCGTCATTTCCTTGTATAAATCCGTTGCTCATTGTAAAAGAGCCATCAGTGCTAACAAGGACTCCTGCGCCGGATATACTCCTGCCAACTCTCGCCTTGTTGTTTTCGATAGTACCGCCTTGCATATCAAAGAGAGCCGAGGCAGATATAAATACTCCTGCTCCTCCGGAACCTGCTGTGTTGTAACTTATTACTGCATTGTTGGTCGTTGTCCTAAAAGTTCCTCCCTCTACATATACTCCGCCGCCATCCCATGCATCGTTTCCGTTTATTGTTCCACTGCTCACGGTAAAGGTTCCGGCAGATACAAATACTCCGCCGCCATGACCATTAGTATAGGTTACAGCATTATCATAGATAACTCCGCCGCTCATGTTCATTGTGCCTGTACCGGCTTTAAGAACTCCGCCACCATAATAGTTTGAAGTGTTACCTTCTATATTTGCTCCGCCGCTAATATCAAAGGTACCGGTACTATAGAAAAGAACTCCGCCTCCGCCCAATTCCATATTAGAAGCAGTTCCAGTGCTTTTGTTTCCCCGTATTGTGCCGTTGCTCATGTAAAAGCTTGCACTGCCGCTTATACACACTCCGCCTCCGCCAGCAGAAGAGCCAGAAGCTGTTGCTGTATTTGCATCTGCGGTAGTGCCGCCTCCTATCACGCCGCCCGACATGGTTAAGGTTCCGGCTGTTACACGGATTCCGCCGCCGCTAAGCGCTGTATTGCCTGCTATAGTTCCGCCGTCCATAGTCATGGTTCCGCTGTTCACGAGTACTCCGCCGCCTATTACGCTGACAGAAGTGTTATTGTTTCCTGTAATTTTCGCATTCGCGCTCATCATAAGGGTTCCGCCGTTTACTGTAACAAGAGCCGCATTGTTGATGGGTACCCCATTAAGAGTCAAAGTATTTGTTGCATTTTGCCCTACAAGTACAAGTGTCCCTCCGATGCCTACTGTAAACAAACTTCCCTGCCCTGTAAGATTTATTGTTCTGGGGCTGTTGCTTACTGTAAGCCTGATTGTTTTGGTGCCAATATTTATTGCAGGCGAAGATGTGTTGTTAAGCATTGTAACAAGCTGCTCCCCTGTAGCAGCAGCAGCAGTAATTGCTTCAGCCAAAGTCGTGTAATAAGTTTCCGAGCCTGTGGTTCCAAGCATTGCAACAGCCATCTGCAAATATCCGCTTGAATCTATAAGCCACTGCGTACCTGCATCCGGAGTTACATCAAACCTTGTATTATCATTGCCTGTTGCTCCGGACAATACAGCCCTTACTCCATAAGGAGAACTTGGAGTTATTCTTCCTACTTTATCTGTTCCTAAAAATCCTTCGCTAACATCAATTGTAAGGGTTGATCCAAGATATATATCATTATTCGAGGCAGATGGAGTTACCCTTGCATTGCCGCTCATTTTAAAGATTCCATTGTCTAAATAGACTC
>Ga0123354_10016202_pt1 | contig 11675 bp, 4 predicted proteins | sample TergutLab28metaG_2_FD_97872 | JGI IMG/M metagenome (GOLD analysis project Ga0123354, IMG submission 97872) | Labiotermes labralis P4 segment gut microbial communities from Petit-Saut dam, French Guiana - Lab288 P4 | ecosystem: Host-associated > Arthropoda: Insects > Digestive system > Gut ... | reverse complement strand
CTTTAGCAAGGAACAACGTAGCTCCCTGAGGATGATCTTAGGATCGAAACATGTCGGAGCGATTTTAAGTGTTTTAATGTGAAATTTTATGTAAGTGCATTTGGTGGTTAATAATTAAAGTGATATTGTACAGGTTTGTAGACTAGGAGCAATAGGCTATACCATAAAGCCTAGGTGTGTAGTAGGCTATACTATACTGTCTAGGTTTGTGTAAGTACACTGTATGACGTTCGCACAACGACGAAATCGCATTTCTCATAACGTATCCCCGCCGTTAAGCGACGTATATCCGTTCTTAAGTCTTACGTCGTGACACTATGTCGTTGGGCGAGTAGTTCCACTAGCCGAAAAGAAAATACAGCCAAGTTCTTGCACTGGATTGCTTTACCCTGAACATGTAGGCACTAAATTCGTTCGAAACGTCGAAAACCATACAACCATCGACGCAGTGTTCCATCCCAGTACACCTGAACCCACAGCACACACGTCATATTATACATCTGGTAAATACTGAATTTAAGCCACGGGGTATTTGCAGTGACAGTGGAAGAGGTGGAAGAGAAGGTCCCCTTCTTCTAAAGCAACCCTAAGATAAATCGCCGTGTTTACAAAAGCGGGCCAAATCGATATCATCCTACGGCAGCTGGCACACGATCTATCCTCCGGAGATCTTCAGACATAAACATGAACACCTCATTTCTCCAGGACATGATACAGACTCCACCTATCTAAATCTCTGCCACTTAATAACCCACATTATTAAACGACTCTCTTCATTATATTGTTTTCTCTGTTCTCCATTCACTGTCTCCTTACTGAGCACAACTGTGGCCCACAGCATTTCGTTCCTAAACGCCTCAGACTGTGTCCTCACATCAATACGTTCATATGCTCGTAGTGCACTAAAATAAATTCAGAATGGTACTGTGAAGAACGTGGGTCCCGTAGCTCAGTCGGTATAGCGACTGAGCTACGGGATGGACGGTCCGGGATCTAATTCCGGTGGGGACGAAATTTGCCGCCCGTCCAGACCGGCCCTGGGGCCCACACAGCCTCCTGTAAAATGGGTACCGGGTCTATCCTGGGGGTAAAATGCGGCCGGGGCGTGCTGCTGACAACTCACCCCCTTCTAGTGCCGCGGTCATAGAAGAGTAGAGCTATACCTCTGACCACCCTCTGGGCCACACCGGGACCGTAACGGGAAAATTTAACTTTACTGTGAAGAACAGTCCTTGGGTTGCTGGTGTGGCAATGTTGTCTAGTAGGCTGTGATGTGCTCATGTTACGGTTTCTCCTGAGGCAAGTAGGATTGCTGTGTTTATTAAAGGGACTTGTATGGGATTGAATGATTGAATTACTGCACGTAAAGTAAGTAAAGTGCACCCTTGTACAGGCACTGAGGCTCTGTACTGGTCGTACGGCCCATAGGGGGAGTAGAGTTATAGCTATACTCTTTCTTGATCACGGCACTAGAAGGGGGTGAGGGGTCAGCGTCACGCCCCGACCGCTTTTTACCTCCGGGAAAGACCCGGTGCCCATTGTGCAGGAGGCTGGGTGGGCCCCAAGGCCGGTCTGGACAGGTGCGGAAAATCTCGTCCCCACCGGGATTGGATCCCCGGACCGTTCAGCCCGCAGCCTGTCGCTATACTGACTACGCTACCCGGCCCATAATTCCTGTAGGTGGTCAAGTTGATACTAGTTCAATTGTTGGTGATAATCTTGTATGGAAGAATGGTCAGAAAAATTATACGAAGGATAGGATTTCTGAGACAATGAATAGAATTATTACTTATTTTAGATATTTTGTAAGTAACTTTGTGTGTAATCGTTTGGTATGTTCCTTCCCGAGTGACGTCTTGTCAACATTGGATTATGGTTAATGAGGTGATGATTGCTCCGATTCATATTAGACTGTTGTCATATCGATGGAATCATTTAAGTAGTCCTGTTACGGTCACTATAGCTCCGATAGCTCCTGTGAGTGGTCAAGGTCTTTTGTTTACTATGTGGAATGGGTGATTTTTGCGTATAGACATTAATTAACGTCTCTAGAATATAACGTATTTAAGACTGCAAATGCGTATAAGACCTCGCATCCGCAACCACATAAAGTGTAACCTAAACTCAGGTTATAAAATTTGGATCCGTAAGTTTCAAAAAGAGGACAAGGAAGGAAACAATGTTATAAACTAAAAGCGGAAATATTTTGAAAATAATAAAATCTCTTCCAGAGACGTTTCAGATTTTTATCAGTTTCCCTAAGTAATTCTAGAATGGTAACATGGCAAGGATCGCACGTAAAAAGACCCACTGAGGCGCGTTGGTGTAACCATTATTGCAGTGGAAATTCAATAAGTGGTCTTATTACATACTGTGTGTGTGTGTGTGTGTGTGTGTGTGTGTGTGTCTGTAGTCATTCATACAGCACGCAAAGCACATGCGTCGTATTACATTGTCATCTGTAGCCACAGTCTGCCTCTATCGTAATTTTCCATATTAACTCAGAGAAGGCATGATTTTCGGAAACAAATTTACATAATTACTCAATTATTATACCAACCATTGCACATATATAAAATTTATAAAATTTACTCATTAAAACATTAAAAACACTCCGACATGTTTCGGTCCTAGGACCATCATCAGGGAGCCATATCGTCCTTGCTAAAGTCACACTATAAAAAGTCGCATTAATTTCGTTGTACTAGTAGGGTATTGTGACAGCATGCCGTGTTGTGTAATGTTATGTTGCGAAGAGTGCCCTCCTATAGCTATAGCCTAATCGCCATACGGAATGTACTATGTCTGCACCATCCTAGATTTGAGTTTATCGTAACTGAGGTTAAGATCATTTCCTCCTACAGTACCTATGATTCTGCATCATAACCTTATCAGCTGATACAGCAACCTACGAACGAAGTCGTGTTGAATTGCAGTTAGACTGATACCGACGGCAGTTAATGCACTGTTACATGCAGCGCTAGGACACAATAAGCAACCATCGGACCGTGGCACCATGAAGGTCTCTTTATTGTGGGTAGCGAGGTTACGCCCCTTCCTGATACCTCGCGAGGTCGGGACCTACACAGGCGCGGTTCCCAAACTTTTTGTTGCAAAGCCTCCTTTTCTAAATTGAGGCCCGCTTCGCTCCTCTGCCGCAATGATTTCCACAGCAAAGCGATAAAAATCAGATCTAACTGCAAACGCGAAAAATGTAATGTGACCAGGAAGACGTACCGGTCTTTTGCAGGAAGTAGGTAAAACAGTGTTAGTCAAAGATAGGATTATGATGATTATTATTAAAATAATAACAATAATAATGTCGCTTTATTTAATTAAATAGCACGCCGTGAATACGTATGGGGAGCGGAAGTATTACTCCACCCATTCTGAACATGGGAACTGCTAGGCGATTGGTTAGCTTCATGCTCCGGCTGCTTTACCACCGTACAAAGAGCCTTCTGTGCCCATTGGATAGGCGATTAGGTAGGCCCTAGAGCCAGTCTAAACGCTGTGGAAAATATACCATTTCTGGGAACCGAACCAAGGTTCCTCGGTCTTACAGCCCACGGAATAGTGGATATACTGACTGGGCCATCCCGGCACAGAAATAATGGTAATGACGGTGGTGGTCAATTTGGTGATAAAGAAGATGATTATAATAATAATATTACTATTTCACTGACATGCTGATTTAAAATACTCTTGGACAAACGCCGTCATCCCGAATAAAATCAATAGAATGAAACAAAATATTCGTTATCGGTGGTCTTGAAATAGGGTTGTAGAAAATATAAATGTGGATTTGCAAAGTGCAAGAGCTGCAGAATTACAGCGATTGAAAATACAAGCGGACACAGAAAAGTTGCGTCCAATGAGTCAGACGTGCAGCATGTCTTCTATCACGACTAATACTAAACAGAAGAATAACAATTGATAAGCTGAAAGTCACTCGCCTGTTTCACTAATTGTATGCATTTATGAAGTCTCAGAGTTCACACCCAGGATCACATCAGCCTGTCACCGGGTGTTACTGGAATGAAAGGACAAATTAGCGTCATTTGAGAAGTGAATGAAGAACGTGGCATCAAAATATTGACATCTGGTCAGTACTAATAAACAGCACGTGCCACATGACACTGAAAGAAGTAGCCAATGACTGCAAACGTCACTTACAGGGCGTTCCTAAATTAGTTACACAAAACTAGGGTGTAACAGCACAGAGAGTAGGAAACTTATAGTATTATGACATAAAGGTAAAGATAAAATGTTCCCGTTACAGGCCCGGTGTGGACCAGAGGGTGGGCGGAGATATAGCTCTACTCTTCCATGACCGCGGCACTAGAAGGGGGTGAGTGGTCACCAGCACAACCAGGTCGCACTTTACCCCCGGGAAAGACGTGGTACTCATTTTACAGGAGGCTGGGTGGGCTCCAGGGCAGGTCTGGACGGGCACAAAGTCTCGTCCCCACCGGGATTCGATCCCGGACCGTCCAGTCCGCAGCTCAGTCGCTATACCGACTGAGCTACCCGGCCCCTACAGTATTGTGAAATATATCACAAAACGCAGCATATCTTGAAGTTTATCTGCAGATATTCACAGGTGTTCAATGTGGTTTCCTCTTGCTACGCAGCACATGTACCAACTGTAGGCAGTTTCGTCCCAGATTCTATGAATAACGTCCACATCTACTGTCGCAACCGCTTATGTTATCCGTGCTCGTTGTTCTTCCAAACTTGCAGGAAAATTCAGTGGTGTTAAATCAGGCGATCGTGGTGGCATAACTATCGTTCCTCCACAACCAATCCAAGCTACCGTCTGCCATGAGGCACGCGGAATCCACACTGTATAAGAGATGCATAATTCAGTCAGTATTATGTTGTTCGTCAGTTCGCAACAAAAGCACGATGCAAGCAGGCACAGCATCAGTAATTTATGTAGGTGGAAACAACAGCGCTAACAGCAACAGAACAACAACAACAACAGAAACACATCTGTTTAGTAACTTCAATAAGCAGAAACCTGAGAAATTGATAGTCCCTCATCCAGTCATCAGTTCTCACAGTTTTATGGAACCGGGGACTTCAGTTACCGTAGCCCATCTCTCGACTTCGTCCTGAGCCATTTTAATCCAAATGACGTTCTCACTTCATATTTGGAAAGTGTAGTTGTCCCTGTGCCTAATTAAGCTATACACATACTCAATTTCGATATCAGATAGAGGATAGTGGTCAGCAATACTTAAGGATAAATAACCCCCTCCCCCAATAGCCACTCCTACTCCCGCCGGGAATTGAATAACGGTGTTCAGGCCATTAGCCTAGTTAAAATACTGAGTTATCATACCTTCTTTACTTCCTGAAGATTCATATTAATGTTACCCTAGATGAAACATTGCACTCGAGTCGTTAGCGCTTTTGCTTCAATTTTAGAAGGCCCGCGGTTCAAATGTCGGCTCGAGACAATCTACATCGCCTTACATTTCCGTGGTTTTCTTTAGTCCTTCTATGAAAGTGGCGTGCTAATACCCAAATAAGATGACAGACGCTTCTTGCCACATCCTTCCAAACACAATATTCAGTGATTATTCTAAGGTTTGAAGTCACGAAGTTTTAATACCGAGCACACATACGAGTACACACAAAGTGTCTCTTTTATCGCGTCTCCGAACACGGCAGCTGTAACCGGCTGTCGCAGCGAATGTAGGTTTTATATGCGACAAAGCTACTGTGCTCGGGGCACAATAAAAGGCACACACTGTAGATAGAGAATAAACGACTATTACCTTGTCGCCTACGTTACTTCTCCAAATTCAAGGTTGTCCAAAAAAAATTTTTGTGTGTCTTTCTGATCTTCCTCTCGCGTGCTTCATTTGCCAACATCCACTCTTCCTACATTTTCCAAACATAAAAGTATTTGGTGCCGATCCCAGTGGCCGCGCGGTCTAAGGCGTGGGTCTGCGGCCGCTCGCTTGCTGGGATTGTGGGTTCGAACTCCGGCGGACACATGCATGTCTGCCTGTTTTGAGTGTTGTGTGTTGTCAGACAGAGGTTTCTACGACGAACTGATCACTTGTCCAGAGGAGTCATACCAAGTGTGGTGTGTCTAACTGAGTGTGATCTTGAATCCTCGACATTGAGGAGGTCTTTGCCCACTGGGGGCTGTTGCGCGATGGTACATAAAAAAATTGGCGAGTTAGTAATTACTTACGCATAATCTCACTGTAATAATGGCCCTTCTTTACTGAAATAATTTGCTCTTTTAGGATGGCAGAACACATTTCAGATCCTCTTCAACAGCCCGCTCACCTTCCGTTACATACATTAACCGAATATTTTTGCCTGGTAATTATGTATAACCAAATCATGTAAAATATTACAAAGACAGTCACGATTATATTTACAATACTCCGTGCGATAACTCAACGTGTAGTCACGACACACCACAAATATATTTGTATTCTTGCACTTACCACCCTGAAGATGGCCAAATGATTAGCCGTAACATGTAGGTGTTAGCTATATAATAAAATTATATTCACAAAACCAAACTGTATTTGAAGGCCTTTTCAGCAAATATAATAAACAGTCACGCGTTCCTAACATATATATATATATATATATATATATATATATATTGTGTCATTACCCCAGTCGAATAAACAGCTAACCTGTGGCAGTTACACAATTTGTGTCCAATACAACGCAGTTCATGTGTACTTTACTGGCCCATACTGATCTGACGGCCAGTTGTCACTCACTGTCCAGCACAATTCACCCCATCATTACTTTGTTCCAGCAAACCGATACAGCAAATAACCTGCCTAATCACCGAGTACTGTTAACGGGTTGCCCAATTAACCTTTTAGCGCCGGAATTATTTTTTTTTTAATTTTAGCACACCCTGTATATAAAATGTGAATAATACAGGAACCAAATATGTTAGAATTATGAAACAAACTGCATTTTGAAGAGAAAGAAACGGAGACTATATACCATGTTTAAAATATTCAATACCTATATTTGTTGAATAAATATATAAAATGCAACTTTAGAGGTTAGCAGTGCGGTACGACCACTATAGTTGACATTAGGCGTCAAAAGGGTTTCACACATCAACTCGCCTTTATTATGTGCCCATGTAACCAAATACGTAATTCCCAATGCTATATCGTCACATAACGCTAAGCTATTGCGTTTATAACAGCTGATTTTTATTTTAAAAGTTCCGAGTTTGAATTTCTGAACACAGAAAAGTTATTCTGTCCTAAATCGTGGTTTTTCTCAGTCCCTCGAACACTGTCGTGTACCGACATTGCAAGTGTGCCTTCATAAAGACCATGACAGCTTCTTTGCTAGCACTTTTTTAATTCAGTTTGAGACTCCATATAAACTACGTCGGTAAGTAATGCTCCAACAGTTAGCTGTGTGACAGTAGCAAGTTATCGTACAAGCCCTAATACCAGGCGAAGGTCTTTTCAAATATAACCGTGCAGAAGGGAAGGGGTTCGATTTTACACGACAATCTTACAGGAGCTGATAATTCTGAATCAGAACCTCACCTACCAAATGAAATGTCAGTGTTACAAGGATGTACTGTGTTATACTACACGTTCATAATGTTAGTTACTATTCTTAGCTTTGTATCGATCTTTCTGAAACTTCAATAATGTTCTTATCACATTTTCTAAATTTTCTTACTTCTTCTTCTCCAAATACCTTAGAAGGAAAGATGGGGTCCCCTTACGTTCGGTTTTATACGACTTATGACACATCGGAGGACGTGGGTTGTTCCCCTTTTCAAAATTGAACCCAGTAAACACTCCATACGAAAAAAATATCAGAATCCAATTTAATAACTGTCCAACAAGATGCGACTTATTCAGTTTATTACATTTCTGTAGGCAACTCTACATGTTTCGGGTGCTGACACCCATCATCAGGAGCTTGTACAGCTGTAATTACAGCTTCTGGTATTGATTAACTGCAATGAGTAAAATACAATGCTACTGATACTTATATATAGTTTAAAATTCTAGATTGGTTATATTGAATGTTACCGACATTGACGAATATGATATATAAAATGATGGTGGATGGTTAAAAGCAGTACTTTTATATATGTACAACAAAATATAATATATATATATATAATTTAGGTTATGTTGAAGTTCTATCGGAAAATGCAATAAACAAAGTCAGTTAATGCTGTTGTGTGTATACCTGATTTAGTTATTATAACATACGTTGGGAATAAGACTATTGAGAACAAAAGAATACCCGGTGACGCTGATCACATATTTATGTAATGATGCTCTATCAAGTGATGACGTTAAACATTGTACAGTGTGATAAAATGATAGGGAGGCGTGAGTTAGGTTGTTTTTCCCCCGAGTCTTTAAACTACATAGCCGGCACTCAGCACAGATTCAATGCCACTAGATTTCTGACGTGTCAGCACCTTAATTATTGACTCTTGAAGATGGGACTGATGGGTTGTCCCGAAACGTCGGTACGGAATTACCACTCTACGCTGGGTAACATCCCAGAGGAGAGTGGAGCTCAGCTACGTAACGATGGGAGCCTGAAATCACGCAATTGACGGGCTGTTTTGAACAAGGCAATGAACATTTGGCTATAGCAAAATACGAGGGAATTGCTTGACTAGCTTAGATGTTCAAGCACCAAACCATAAAAACTGTCGCAGCAGTGATGATGGATGTCCAAGAATTCTTAACCTCGACAACGACACTGTAAACCACGTTCCGGCCATATTTACGAAGAGGAAAGAGCAAGTACCCAGTTCCCATTGCAGCCAATTATTATTCCCAACCTAATATATAAGATCCGTATTAACAGGCCCGTTATCCTCACATACATTCCGGTCTGATCTGGATGTTGCCCAACCAAAATTAGACAATAATTCCCCCTTTGTCCTATGCGTGCTACACGTCCCGATAACTTCATCGTCTACATTAAAATGCTACAGCAGAAGTACACAGATAGTAACACTGGCAATAGCCAAGATGTTATAGTGGTTTGTTAACCTTTTGACGCCTAATGTCAACTATAGTGGTCGTACCGCACCGCTAACCTCTAAAGTTGCATTTTATATATTTATTCAACAAATATAGGTACTCAATATTTTAAACATGGTGTATACTCTCCGTTTCTTTCTCTTCAAAATGCAGTTTCTTTCATAATTCTAACGTATTTGGTTCCTGTATTATTCACACACAGGGTTTGTTAAAATTAAAAAAATAATAATAATTCAGGCGCCAAAAGGTTAATTATTCTCCATTAGGTTCATATACTCCACTCAGCACCCTATAGAAAAGTTTCCTTAATTTCCGTTCTTAAATAGAGGTATAACACCGATTTTCAAACTCACACAAAGTAACAGGTGAAAGTCAATTTTCAAAACTTCCTCTTCACATATTTTTGTTGTTCCTCCTCTTCCCCTCGTCATCCACTTCCTCCTTCTCATCCTCGTTTACAAATCAGGATTTCTGTCCCTTTCCAATTCAGAACTAAGTGAATACTTTAGCCACTCAAAGCGAGTCACTGTAAGTCCTACCAGCTCATCACAAGGACCCTACTACGCAAGACAAACATATCCTTCAATTCCCTCCACCCGCAACTGAATTAGGCCCACTGTCCGTCCACTCGAGGCAGACTGTCTTGACGTATCATCAAGGGCTTGACATCCGCGAAACCCGACGCCAGAGGAGCCTATTTTCTGACATTTACTTTTTGAGAAACAAAACAAATTGCGAGCCGTTCGCAGGGCATTTAATGACGTCTGATAACGGGCGACGTTGGCACTACGATATATGGAACAAGGCCGGAATTGAGACGTTCGCCATTGCGTCACGTTTAAAGAGATTATAAGGTGCGAACAGGCTGTTTAGGAGAAGCAGCCACCCGCAAAACACTCAGACCAAGTGCCTCTGAAGCCATAGGGCCACGAGGATCTGCTACTAAATCAACTAGTTAAACCAATCGAGCAAGTAACGAGGTAAACGATTACAAAGCAAATTATTTTATAGAGAGTATCTTTTTTTTAAAACCTACTGCACGTTTCGGCTTAACATTTATAATAATAATAATAATAATAAATTGTTAAAATAGCAAAACTTAAAAATGTGGAAACTTTTAAGACAATAAAAGAAATTCCTCAAAAGATATGTTTTTTAAACACCAATACACCTTAATCAGTCAGTAATAAAATAATACAAACAACCAACTAGATGCAACACTAACAAATTTTGTTGATAATTACAATCGGCTCAACATGTTTCGGGCGATAATTTCGCCCATCCTCAGGAGTACTATTCTGTGTTTACAGCTTGTGGTATAATGCACTGACGGGGCTGTCTGCTGGTGACAAGGATGAGGTGGAAGGCCTCATCCTTGTCTAGTTCTCCTGAGGATGGGCGAAATTATCGCCCGAAACATGTTGAGCTGATGGTAAATATCAATAAAATTTGTTATTGTTGCATCTAGTTGGCTATTTATATTATTGTATCAGTGATGCACGGTTACACAAACATCAAACATCATCAGTCATGTAAAAGAGCCGTACACAGTAGAATTATAAAATGTTACAACACTGGATAAAAGTTTCTTCCTCCCTCGTCCAGTGCCTCATGACAGTTCACTAGAATATTAAGCCGAAACATACAGCAAATTTTTAAAAATAAAACTGTCTAAAAATAGTTGTTATTTATGGCCATCTAGCCTGTTTGTTGTGTTGGATTCATAACGAGAAGTTCCATTTTAAGGGCATAAATTCGAAACAACGAAACTGCCTTAAGCATCTCATAATGAGCTGGTCATAGCATTGCCTGCTTTTAGGCAAGTCGAAATTTTATCACCTTCTTCACAAAACCTCGCCCCCTGACGTAGTTTTAGGCAACATCCGCGAAAATATTTTATCAGCCGATACAGTACAAGTATCTTCCTATATTGTAAGCGCGCGCTCTTGCAATAGTGTATTGAAAGGAAGCATGAACTAACGAATAAACCGCACTCTGCAACTGAATCGTATAGAACTGCTCAACATAAAGTCACATGAGAATCATTAAATCAGAAATACTGCATACTAGCAACTTCGCATGAGAGTCCTTCAATCAGAACTACTGAAATCAACAACTTCACATTACATTCCTTCAATCAGAACTACTTTACATCAACAACTTTGCATTACATTCCTTCAATCAGAACTACTTTACATCAACAACTTTGCATTACATTCCTTCAATCAGAACTACTTTACATCAACAAATTTGCATTACATTCCTTCAATCAGAACTACTTTACATCAACAACTTTGCATTACATTCCTTCAATCAGAACTACTTTACGTCAACAACTTCGAATTACATTCCTTCAATCAGAACTACTTTACGTCAACAACTTCGCATTATATTCCTTCAATTTGAACTACTTTACATCAACAACTTCGTGTTACTTTCCTTCAATCAGAACTGCCTTACATCAACAACTTCGCATTACATTCCTTCAGACAGAACTACTTTACATCAACAACTTTGCATTACATTCCTTCAGTCAGAACTACTTTACATCAACAACTTCGCATTACATTCCTTCAATCAGAACTACTTTGCATCAACAACTTTGCATTACATTCCTTCAATCAGAACTACTTTACG
>Ga0123354_10016201_pt1 | contig 11676 bp, 9 predicted proteins | sample TergutLab28metaG_2_FD_97872 | JGI IMG/M metagenome (GOLD analysis project Ga0123354, IMG submission 97872) | Labiotermes labralis P4 segment gut microbial communities from Petit-Saut dam, French Guiana - Lab288 P4 | ecosystem: Host-associated > Arthropoda: Insects > Digestive system > Gut ... | reverse complement strand
TCACTTGCTTTATTATTTCATTATTTAATGCTCAACATGTTTCGGATGTTAATACATCCATCCTCAGGAGCTTGCGACTTATTTGTCGAGTTATTTCATGGGTTGTATTGCTCTGGTTCGATGTGTACGGATACCACACCACCCCAGCCAAAACACAACGTAACACCAACACACATCGAACCAGAGCAATACAACCCATGAAATAACTCAACAAATAAGTCGCAAACTCCTAAGGATGGATGTATTAACATTCGAAACATGTTGAGCATTAAATAATGAAATAAGAAACAAGTGACATCAAGTTGGTCTCTCTTTATTCAACACGTTCCCGTTAGATCAGAGGAAGGACAGATAAGACGCTCTTCATACAATTTATAAAACGCAGAAAGGGTAAAAAAAAATCAAGGAAAACTTACGCATGTAGTAACAAATCTGAACCTTATATCTGTCGTTAATTACGGAAAATATGTAAACTAATTGGCATAAAATTTGTGTTCCATATTTAGGCGCATTCGCAAATTTGCCAAGAGCTACTACTAGTCTCGTTAAGCCTGTCCGTCCGTCCGCATGGAACAACTCGGCTCCGTCTGGATGAATTTTCATGAAATTTGATATACGAATATCTTTCGAATGTCTGTCGAAAATAACCTAGTTTCATTAAAATCTGACAGGAGTGTCAGGTACTTTACATGAAAAACAATGCGCATTTATTAACAATATCGCACTCATTTCTTCTTAGAACGAGATATCTTTCAAACAAGAGTCGTAGAGAAAATCAACACGCACAGTCTACGATAATTTTTTTCGATAACAATGCCGTTGATGAAACAATGTGGAAAAATGATTAGAACCGGACAGGCCACAGACGACAATATGGCGCATATGCATTGCATGCTGGATACCTAGGTATTATGATATTAATAGTGTACGTCAGCACAACTGTCTTTTATTACACAAGGTAATTACATAGGCTACATGTTTCGACAATTTAACAGTCATCTTCAGGCCTATTCCGTACAGGTTAAGTCACAGGATGCTGTGCACACATCGGGATCCCAGTGCGTTGTGTGCACAGCATCCTGTTACTTAACCTGTACAGAATAGGCCTGAAGATGACTGCTCAATAGTCGAAACATGTAGCCTACTTAATTACCTTGTGCAATAAAAACAGTTGTGCTGACGTACAATATTAATATCATAATACGTATCAAAGCACATCGTGATGCCTCCATTTAAGTATGGATACCTGGGGCTACAAACACACACAGATTGTGTAATAATCATTGCTTTTCCATTGCAACAATGGTTACATGAACGCGCTCCGATGTTACGCTATACGACAATGCCTGCCGTGTCCTTGCTTGTTTGCATTAACTTCCTTCGATAAATATTTTGGGCTGTCAGCAAGAAGCAGGCTCGATAGGCATTCGCCACTATAGGCCTTCATGCAAAGTAAAGCGCCCTCTCTATTGGTCCGATTTTAGACACACACTAGAAGAACTCAACAGATTTTATGAAAACTGTCCTAATTAATGTTTAATGAAAAGTCGTGCAGAATTTTTCGAATGGTTTGATGGGGACAAATGCATGACGAAGCTGAAAGAAAACCAAACAGGGTGGGAGGAGAGAAAAACTGTGACCAGCCCACTTGTGTTTCTGTTATAAATACATAATTATGCCCTACTTCTCAGGTCACACGAGACATGAATTTTACACAAATTTATACGCAGAGGCGAGTCTTCAGCTTCTCACGGCGATGAGACAGAGGACCCCGTTGTTCTGGTATATGACATCGTACCGACGAGTAATTAGTTCCCGAAGTTCGAAGAAAAATTTCCTTTCGCAAAGCAGGAAAATAATTGCGCAAAAAACAAGGCGTCATATCCCAGATAAACGGATTCTAAAGAAAGTTGTGTTGTGGTCTCGTTAGGACCTTGCAATATATATCACATTCCTTGACCTTAACCTTTTGACGCCCAATGTCAACTATAGTGGTCGTACCGCACCGCTAACCTCTAAAGTTGAATTTTATATATTTATTCAACAAATATAAGTACTGAATATTTTAAACATGGTATATACTCTCGGTTTTTTCTCTTCAAAATGCAGTTTGTTTCATAATTCTAACGTATTTGGTTCCTGTATTTTTCACATTTTATATACAGGATGTGCTAAAATTAAAAAAATAATTCCGGCGCCAAAAGGTTAACAGACTTCCAAACGCAGCACAACAATTAACTGCACATACGTTCGCATTAAATACACACCATTTCTAAAAAGTGAATTTAATTGGCTTCTCTCTTACTTTCAATGTGTTGACCTCCTCCTACTATCGTTGTAGCCTCGGTCTATACTCCACAGGTTGAAAGAAACTCCAATTATAGTTAAACATTTAGCTCGTACCGCGCAGGAAACTTTTTCCTCATTAGTTATAAAAATCATTCAGTGTCGTACATTTCATTCTGACTGTCGGCAGGTCCACGGCCTTTTCTAAGGCCAGTTCCCCAAACACTGCGATCTAAAGCTTCCTCTTGTAATTTCCAGGCTCCTGACTTTTCCTTAAGGTCATCCACTATCTGCTTACGTCTTCTTCGTCTTCTTCCTCTCATTCATATCCCTCTCTTTATCATTCCTTCAGTAACGTGTCTTAGATGGCAGTTCCTACGCAAGATGTAAACAATGCAATTAGGCGTCTTTGATTTTATTGTTTGTAGGATATTCCCGTCTCCCTTTACTCTTTGTAATACTTCTTTATTTCTTATACGATCGATTAACTTATTTCTCCATACTTCTCCGGCATCAAATTTCAAAACTTTCCATTTATCAATGTTGTATAGTAAAATAACTGCTGCTTGTTCTAAGAACTGCATGAAACACATAAATGTATTGTGCGGGCAGAACTTAAATGTATGAGTGTTAAACTCAGTGGCATATAAAGTAACAAGCAGGTTATAAAGGATTAACCAGTTCTATGTAAGTACCAAAAAGGCATTTACTCATAAAATGAGTTTAATACCGCGAATATAATAATAAAAAAAAGAGAGGGTGGCCTGAAATTCTTAAGCCCGCAAGTTCTCGACCTTACGAGGAAAAAAAAAACCGATAAAGCAAGCCGCTCTAAAATAAAAAGAGAAATTATGGAGAATACGAATGAGCAAGCGAGACAGAGATAGAGACCATATTACCTACGACTTTAAACATTTCGACCGCCTCTTTGCCGACCAAGCAAAGTTACGCCTCTGCCTTCAATCATGCTGCTTACTGTCTCTGATAATTATTCTTTAAGACACATCACGAATAGTATCGGGGAAAACATGTTTACGCATCAAGAGGGCTTCCTTAATGGAAAGTGTCTATCAGAAGACTTCAGGGTTTTTCGTAAAGCATTCTGGAAGGATCGCACTTAAGCAGTGTATGTAACTCTTCTTGTTAATCACAATACTACGTACCGATATGGTTACACCAGTCGATGTACCTCTGAAAGAATGTGTCTACATATAATAAACGAGAATGGGGAACAGACGTCATATTTGGACGGGATTCTACAGTAATTTGTCAGTTTCAAGTTTTTTTTTTTTAGAATAGAGCTATGCAGGATATGTATGTCCTAAAGGAAGCGAGAAAATAAGAGGACTTTGAGAGCAACCTATTGAATAGCGGCATAACTTGTCATCTCCACCATGTTCCATTCTTTCATTTCGCAGTCTGTCATAGACAGGTCCATAGCATGTTCCAAAGCAAGTTCCCTATACCCTGCGATCTAGTGTTTCCTCTTTCAGTTTCCAGGTTCCTCTCTTTTCCTTGAGGTCATCCAATAGCTGATAACGTTTTATTCCTTGTCATCAATTCACTTCTGTCCTACCTTATATATTTCCTTCAGTAACGTGTTTTAGAAGGTAGTTGCTAGGCAAGATGTGGCCAAGCCAATTAGCCTTAGGAATGAAAAGCCACAGTTTAAAGTAACCCTAAAAAATTCTTATGTGCACACTCCGTTTACTCTCTGGATGAAATTTTTGCATGTACAGATGATATGTATTACTGACTTGCATGACTGTGTCAATTCTTACACTGTAATATTTTATGTCTTGGATGCTTTTGTACGTTTTTGACATGTTCCACATCCTATTGTCTGGTGACAGCCTCAGGGATCTATAGAATTTAGATATATATATATATATATATATATATATGTGTGTGTGTGTGTGTGTGTATGTATGAATGAGACATTTACTCTACTAAGATGTTACGCAGCGTTGATTGGTAGTTAGCTACCGACTTTTGGGGCAACCTATCAGCCCTTTATTCAAGGGTCAAGCTGTCCAAGAAGACTGCAAGCAATTTCTTAATCAGGTCAGCGACTAGCAGTTTCTGAAGGGCTCTTCAATAAGAAACGTGGTATCGGTAACTGAAAGGAAGCATTAAGGAACGAGGAACGAAGACACGGAAATAGTACGGACTGATAAGTTGTCGATGATAGAAGGCACAAGCGTAAATGCATGTCGTTCAGGAAAACAGACACACGAACAATACTCGGTGTGGTGCGAGTCACGTGAAATAATTACACTATGTGTTATGGAAAATTTTATAAAATGTAGAACAGCAGTATAATGACGATATGAAAAATGTTGCCTCGGTTAAAACGAAAGGATTGCAATTCAATATAGGTATTGCGTGGTGAATGATAGAGTCACATTTCTTGAAACACGTGTCGTCATCGGGAAACCCAGAATACAAAACTGCAAAACATCCCATTCATAAGATGATTAACACTCATTTGCCACAATATTTTTGTTATATCTTTTGATTAACGGAGCTATCAGTATAACGGACTAATAATTTAGATTGAGTGGATGATGATGATGATGAACAGATTCGAAGGCGTGAGGAGGAAATTGGTCGTGGCCTAATTTAAAGTATTTTAACGGCGCAAAACACCTGTTATGATAATCGGTGTAGCGGCGAAGATTCGCGCAGGAAACATCCCCAACAAAATACAGAATCACAATCGTTTGAGCAAATTTGAACCTTCTTCTTTTTATAAGCTGAAAAGCAAAAATCAAATTTTAGCACGAATAGTAGCAATGAGAAAGAAACACATTTTAGTTGATTTATTTTGCCCATTGTGTAACATTTAAGTACGATGGTCGCCGGACAGTGATAAGTAATGCAGAAGCATTAAATTATCAGCAAAGGAAGTATCAGTGCTGGCTGTAAGCTTATACGCAATAACCTAGATAAGACGAATAATGGATCCCGACACACCCTCCATATGTAGAGCCATACTGGTCTTGTCATCAATCTTGTGCAATACAAAACAATGACTTTTCACTTTCTACTCATATTAATGAGGCAACAACAGGATCTTAATTATCAACATTACGGTTATTAATCAAGGAGGGTAATAAGGATATGGCACGATGTAAGCATGGGAAATGAATACAAAAGTTTGGTCATAAAAGCTGGACGTAAGGGGGGGGGGAAGTGACGAGATCTGAGTGTTAAAATCGGAATGTTACAGTCTTCTTCTTCTTTGATTTTGGCCTGTAGAACAATGTCCTTCCATTTTTTCCTATCTGCCACCAACTCTCTCCATCTTCTCACTCCCAGCACTTGAAGATCTCTTTCTACTTCCTTTTCCATTTTTCCTGGATCTTCCCCCTTTTCTCGTCCCTTCCAGTTCTTGAGTGAAGATCTTTTTGAGCATCCTATCCTCCTCCATTCTCTCTAGGTGACCTAATCAACTTATCCTTTGCCCTTTTATCCATTTTACTATATTTTCTCCTTTGTTCTTCTCTTCTAGTTCTCGATTCGTCCGACATTTCCATTCCCCGTTTTCATATTTAGGACCTTATATTCTGCTAAATATTTTCCTTTCAAAAATTAGCAGAGCTTATTCTTCTTTCTCCGTCAACGTCAATGCTTCCGCTCCACACGACACTACCGGTTTCATTAGTGTATTATATAATATAATTTTAGTAGCTCTGGATAAAAGTATGAGATCTTAAATAAATGTAACAATTGGCTAAAGCTTTTCGCGACTGGGGCTGGTGGTGTTTTCCTTAACATGGTAACAGCATTTCAGGTTCCATAACGACGGGGAATTCCTTGACACGCCGAGCGCCCGTACGTTTCGTGCCGACTGTGTGACGTTTGTGTTTACTTATAAGCTTCATTATTGTTGTCATTAGTCATTATTCTTATCGTTGTCATATATTATGTGTTATTTCTGTTTCCTCCAATTAGTTCAAATTTCCTCCTTTTTAAATTTAAATTTCGCCAAGTGTGTTTGTGTCCCTTGCTTGTACGACACAAACTTTTCGCTGCTGTCATGCAGTATAATGAAGTATCTCAATTGAAGCACAATCATCGTGTTATACAACTTTAAGAGAATTAAACGCTTTCTTCTAACACCACATGGCGTCTTGGATTTGACACAAGAATCACGTAGTTAAATTGTAATGACTTATGGCCAACGTCAATGATAAAATAAATATAACTAAATCAATAACAGTGCCGGCTGAACGTACTTCCCTACGTACGTAGATGAGATATGTATATTGACTCTACAAGACCATTAGAATCTTTAATATTTTCCTTACGAAAGCTTCTGGACTGACTTATATTCAAACTCAAATGTGAGAATTTTTAAAAATTTTCAACGAATGGAACATATCAAAAGAAGAAGAAAGAAAGAAAGAAAGAAAGAAATACAAACGAACAAAAATCCAACGGACAAACCAGGAAGAATTAGGAATAAAGTTAGACCTAGATCCTATTTACTTCTATGTGTAAAGAAACTGTTCTATTTCAAGAACACTTCGAAACCTTGTAACTCAAGTGACCTAAGTTATGTGGATAAAATTATACTAATAGATTAATTTTCAGTAATGCTGACACTCAAAATACCCAACAAGAATTAAACGTTGTAATTCCACCGGACATTAAAGGACAGGTAGATAAAAGTGCTCCAACAGTAAATTTACTTTTCTAAAATCCGCTGTAAAAAAATAGCCACGTTCAGTACAGATATATTGTCATGTCAATTAATTTTAATAATTAGCATAATGACTGCGCATTCCACATTTGAATACCTGCAAGCACTGCAGCCCAGTCATTATATTGGTGGTCGACATTTACAAACATCCCGCACAGATACACTTCTGATAATTTTCCCCTAGAAACATTTGAACAAATCGCGCTGGGCGGAGCGAATCAAGTCGCGGTTCAGAAATACAGAATATGAAATGAAAAGTAAAAGACTAGAATTCAAAATGTGGGGATGTATTTCTCTTGGTCTTAAACGCCCTTCCACCGTAATCAACCGAACGTACATAACAAAGCCCATGACAGCAAATGTATTGCCTTTGAAATATAGACTGGATGGACTTACCCCGCTTCTGCATGAAACTGAACAGGTCATCCAGGAATTCCTTCCTCTTTGGGTCGTCATTTATCTCGTACAACTGAAACAAGCAAACAGGATTGTTGTTGAAACTGTCACTATAAATATTGTCAGCGTTGTATTCAGTAGTATTGGGTCAAAAGGGTGTTACAGTACAACATTAGACACAAATGCACGCTCTCAATGATCTGGGTATAAGAGTGTCGTTTTCCAGATACGCAAGGAATAAGCACACAGTCGCATCTCCTCTGACTCCGTCTAAACTCTTTTTACCTTACTCCATAAAACAAGTTCTTTGAAATACTACGCATAGTTCCAAAGCTAGTAAAAGAATTTCCACACTAAATAGAACTCGAGACCTTAGAAGAGACCGCCATTTTTCCTATTCTTAGAACTATGAATCCAACTCAAAATCTCCCACCCCATTTTAAGACCTGCGTATTACTTTTCAGTTATGTCCATCGCTTACAAGCTATTATTTTCTTTAGATATTTCACCCACAACTTTCTACGAATTTCTCTCTACACGCCCCACCCAGCTCTCATTCGCCTTTATTAGATTACCCTAATAAAATGTGGCACAGATTAGAAGCTCCTTACCATACAAATTTCTTCTTTCCTCTCAGGCCCTGATGCTCATCTCAGCCCTATCCACCCAGTCACCCTCTACCCATGAAATTTCCTTAATACGAGATACCCATCTCCACACAAATGACAAAACAGCAGGCAAATTTCCAAACTTTCAAAAAGTCACTGTTCATGATCATCCTCCTACCCTCTTACAGTTGATATAATTTTAAAAGACAAGACATCGCCACCAAACAACCTACGAATCAACACGCCTAAGGAGTCCACTGATCGAGAAGAGTGAAATCCTTACACACTCGACTCCCGTATTAAAAACAATGATGTAAGCAAGACCGCGTGACACCCTGGAACTGCGAAGAGTTGTTCTTATCGCGAAACGAAACATGACTGGGCATTGTGTAAGGGACATCACTGGTCCCTACGCAGCAAAAATATCGTCCGCTCTATGACTAGGATTTCCGGAATTAAAAAACGCCCTGTATAATATGGGTTTTTAATGTACCTTTAAGAGTAGCTTTCTAGTGAGAGAGAAAACCAACAAGATGCAACAGTTAGATGTTTATTATCAACACTTTCTCAACATGTTTCGGGCATAATTATGCCCATCTTCAGGGCAGCACACCACGTGCAGTAACACACGTCTTGGTCTCCTGAAGATGGGCATAATGATGCCCGAAACATGTTGAGAAAGTTTAGATAATAAACATCTAACTGTTGCACCTTGTTGGTTTTCTCTATCACTTCACAATTTGCTCACGATGCACGGTCACAGAAACCTAAAGCTGGCTTTCTAGATTCTGTGAGCGGGTTCCGCTGTAAGTTGGACACACTATACCACAGCCGACACCCTTGTTGAACATAATTTACTTTTCGCCATTTTCTAACCAGCCAACAGAAGGGTTAGGGCCCAGGCCTCCAAATTCAAGACCGAGGATAGGATAAATGTTGCCTGTTCTTGGTTACCGAAAACATCACTGATGGCGAGCGGGGGGGTGGAGGGGATAAAATACTCTAAAACATACCGGAGTAACAATTAGCGGCGAAAGAAGAATAATCTCGCCGAAGAACCTGCCGCAGTACCAATTCTTCCACCAAGAATCGCACACGAAAACGCTGGACTAAACCACGAGGTTCGTTGATGCAGCCCACCACAAACAACTTTACGCAATAACCATGCAAATCAGCCACATTTAGTGACACCGCTGTACAACTGATTGCTTCTCGGTTTTTTTCGCCTTCTCTCTCTCTCTTTCTCTCTCGCACGTCATTTGTCTCCTTCTTATTCCTTCTTCTTCCAATACTTTACTCTCTCATTCTCGCTACTTTCCATCCACTGACTTGCCTTCATTCCCCATCTTACGTCTCATTCCCTCTTCTAACACCCCACCTTCAAGATATAGAAAGGAGTATGAAATTAATTGTTTGCCATCAACAAAAAATATATTTCTCTAAAAAGCTTGACCCATTTGCACCCTAACTCGTTGCAATCCACGTGATTGATCTACGTAAATAAACAGGATCACAGGTTGCAGCAAAACAAAGGAGAGAGATTAAACAACGGGCCTGTCTTAAGCAAAACAAATGTGCAGTCCAATTTTAAGGCGAGTGATGAACGCAGATATTAGTGGTAAAGCAGCCCCTAATCAATTCCGAAACTAGAAGACCCAAGCATCCCTGTTTATTTTTCCACTATCGACTGTCATTAACACAATATGTGAAAATAATGGTTGTTCGTTATAATAACAAACACTCGAATTTTTTATACCCATCAGGGAACGCACCAACTGCCAAATACATCATAATCTGAACCACGTTTCTTTCACAATTTCAGCGCTTAGTTAGAAACATCTCCTCGTCAACCGAAAAAAAAAACCACCCATTAGTACATAATTTTGGTAAATTTTCTGTATTTGTGCTTGCAAAGCTTATTTAGCTTTTACGTTTAAAGACGGTAATTTTTCTGAGAAAGTACTAACCGACACTAACTAACTTACTTATTCCAGGGAGTAGTCCTTCTTGAGAAACTAACTGGATCTCAGCTAGTCAAGAAATTCCCTGCATTTGATGGAGCCCCCAAGGTTTAAAACCGCGATTACAAGTGCCCGCCACCTGTCCCTCTATTGAGCCAGATCAATCCAGTCCATGGCCCCTTCCCACTTCCTGAAGATCCATCTTAATATCATCATCCCATCTACGCCTGGGTCTTCCAAGTGATTATTTCCTTCAGGGTTTCCGCACCAAAACCCTGTATACACTCTCCTCTCCCCCCAAGCGCGCTACATGCCCCGCCCATCTCACTCTTCTCGATTTTATAACCCGAAAAATATTGGGTGAGGGGTACAGATCACTAAGCTCCTCATTATGTAGTTTACTCCACTCCCCTGTTACCTCGTCCCTCTTAGGCCCAAATATTCTCCTCAGCAACCTATTTTCCAACACGTTCAGCCTACGTTCCTTCCTCATTACGAGCTACCAAATTTCACACCCATAACAAACAACAGGCAAAATTATAGTTCTGTATATCCTAATCTGTATGTTTTTGGATAACAATAAACGATAGCAAGCATTCCCTGACGTCAATCTGTTCTTAATTTCATCCTGAATTGAATGATTCATTATCAACATTTACTTCTACTCCCTAACTTTTGCAACCACCAGATAGTCATCAGTATCACAGTCAACTCCCCCAAAAGGTCGTACATCTAGTATGCTCAAATGCCATCTCCTGTGTATCACTATGTGATCAAACTGTTTGTCAGGCTTAACATCATGTGAGCTCTGGGTGTATTTATGAACGTTTCGGTGCCCGAACATCTTGCTTTCAACAACTAGATTTTTTTGGTATGGCAATGGTTACCGTTCGTTCTAACATGCCGGTTTGCATTCCTTCCGTCGCTAAAACAACTACACGCAGCAACCTAGTAACTGTTCAGCTCCTCGACTATGAATATTTAAAAATTAATCTCTCAGTATAAATATCAGTTAATCGCTTCAGTACAAAGCATAGTCAACGTCGAAAATACGCGAGTGTTAGATACACTTCAGACGATGTACCATGTCGAATGTACCAAAATTAAGCATAAAAATATTTCCACGTTACAGTACGGTGTAACTTACAAATCTCGCATAAAAGTAAGACTGACTATTACAAACCAAATCAGTGAAGAGGATTCTACCCAAGAATGTACCGGAAAACTTCTGTGAACATAACGAATTTCTTATCCTGTCTGTAATGGTACTGCTACTAACAAAGGCTGAAAACTGCACGGCTGCCATTAGAATGACATCATACTGTTTTCACACAATGTGTCTTATCAGCACTGTTCTTGTACCGACCGCGAATTCTAACAATTAAAAACTCAGCATTTTTGCACGTGTGTTTAGAACGATAAAGGTATAGAACTTCCCTTGTCCTTCACCCAGTACCAGGTCCAGAGGACATCTGGGAGATTGGAGGTGTAGATCCACGCGTTCTTAACTTCGGCACTAGATGGAGAAGAGTGGTCAGTTGCACTCTACTCTTCCAGCCAACATACCCCCCGCCCTCCTTCCGTAAAACAGTCTAGTACCTTTTTTTACATTCATTGTTCCGTGCATCATTGTAATTGTTTAAAAAATAACCAACACGATGTCACTTGTGGACTATCCTTTATTTTCGTGGGTAGTCGTCATTCACTCTCTACATGT
>Ga0123354_10016197_pt1 | contig 11677 bp, 11 predicted proteins | sample TergutLab28metaG_2_FD_97872 | JGI IMG/M metagenome (GOLD analysis project Ga0123354, IMG submission 97872) | Labiotermes labralis P4 segment gut microbial communities from Petit-Saut dam, French Guiana - Lab288 P4 | ecosystem: Host-associated > Arthropoda: Insects > Digestive system > Gut ... | reverse complement strand
CGACAACTCAGGAAAACAAACCACTTCCGCTTGCCGTTGATTGGCTTCATGAATGAGTTTCTTGATTTGCAAGGTATTATACCCGCAATCGGCAACTTTCACTTCCGGAATGGCTGCCGCTACTTTGAAAAATCCTGTATATAACATAATTTGCTTGGATAACAGGACAAAAGTATAAAATAAATTCGAATTTGAAAACGAATAATCTATTTTACATCGTTTTAAATGGAAATCTAAATTTATTTCAATTGATCATTTTTCAAACTCCACAAACGAAAACGGATACGGATTTTTTTCATCGGCGGGAAAAGTCTCTCTGTCGGTTTCTTTCCATCTATCCTTATCGATTAAAGGGAAAAAAGCGTCTGCTTCGGGAAAAGCGGCATGAATCCTTGTGATATACAGTTTATCGGCAACCGGTAAAGCCAGCGCATAGATCTGAGCGCCGCCAATAATAAAAACTTCGGATTCGTCGATACATTTCAGCAGAGCTTGATCCAATGAAGAATAAACTTCTGCGCCTTCGATTGCCAAGTTGGCATTCCTGCTGATGATAATATTTCGCCGGTTGGGCAACGTGCCGTTCGGCAGCGATTCAAATGTTTTGCGACCCATGATGACCGCATGTTCCGACGTGAGCGACTTGAAGCGTTTCATGTCGGCAGGCAGCCGGCAGAGTAATTCGTTACCCTTTCCGATTTCGTTGTTTTTCCCTATTACTACAATAATTGATATTATCATACCCCTTTTACCCCTCAATTATTCAATTATTCAATCACACGGCAACGACTCCCTGAATATGCGGATACGGATTATATCCTTCCAATTCAAAATCTTCATACTGAAAATCAAAAATCGATTTAACTCCGGGATTGATTTTCATTACCGGCAAGGGACGCGGTTCGCGGGTTAATTGCAGTTTCACTTGCTCCAAATGATTCATGTAAATATGAGCGTCTCCCAACGTGTGTACAAAATCGCCGGGCTGAAGACCGGTCACTTGCGCCATCATTTGCAATAACAGGGCATACGAAGCGATGTTGAACGGAACGCCAAGAAAGATGTCGGCGCTTCGCTGGTACAATTGCAAGGAAAGCCGTCCGCCTGCAGCATAGAATTGGAAAAAACAATGGCAGGGAGGAAGTTTCATCAAAGGGATAGCTGCTACGTTCCACGAATTAACGATAATTCGCCGCGAGTCGGGATTGGTTTTCAGCATATCGACGGCTTGACTTATCTGGTCGATGTGCCCGCCCGAATAATCAGGCCAGGAACGCCATTGGGAACCGTAAATAGGACCCAAGTCGCCGTTTTCATCCGCCCATTCGTTCCATATCCGCACGCCGTGTTCATTTAAATAGCGGTTGTTGGTATCGCCTTTCAGAAACCAAAGTAATTCGTAAATAATGGATTTCAGATGCAGTTTCTTGGTCGTCAGCAACGGAAATCCTTCCGACAAATCGAAACGCATCTGATGTCCGAATACGCTGATGGTTCCGGTTCCCGTCCGGTCTTCTTTTTTTACGCCTTCGGAAAGCGTCCTGTTTAATAGATCCAGATATTGTTTCATCGATTAACCGCTTTTTTCAGTTGAGTAAAACAGAAAAGGAATAATGCCAATGAAGCTACTGCAAGCCACCAGGTTGAACCGGAGCCGATAGTATCTATTTTTTGCATCTCATCCGGCGTGTTACGAAATAAATAATACAAGGCAACGCTGTAGAAATTGTTGGTAAAGTGCGCCAGTATAGGAATCCAGATTGTTTTCGTGTAATACGCCAGATAGCCTAACCAGGCGCCCAAAATCATACGGGGAATAAATCCGTAGAACTGAAGATGAACGGCGCTGAACAGAATAGCGATTATCCAGATTAGTACATGCGGATTTCGGAACATTCTCCCCAAGACTGTCTGTAATAATCCCCTGAACATAAATTCTTCACAAATGGCGGTAATGACGCAAACAGACAAAAAATTAAATATTATTGTTGAAATATTTTTCGTATCAAGCATTACCTCAATCGCTTTATCGTCTGCATCTTCCGCCCCTCTTATCCAGGTTTCCAAACTTTTGAAGCTTTCCGGAAGCGTCATTTGCTGATTGAAAGAATGCGTCCAGTTAATAAAAGGAATAACTACAATCATACCGAGTATTGCCCAAACGGCTACCGGAATATGGATAGGCTGGTCGGCTTGAAGGTATTCTTTATAATTATCGCTATACAGCCAGGCGCAAATGATTGCCGGAAACAGGAAGATTACCAGGGTTTGTAAAAATTGCATTCCCCGCATCAGCTCCGGATAATCTGACAAATTTTCCATAATATCTTTGAGTACATCCGGCGAAGTCCCTTCTTTGACGACAATCAAAAGAGAAACGGGTAGCATGGAAAATAGCGTGCAAGCGGAAACAACTGCGAAAAGCATCACAATTTGCACAAATACAGAAGCATTTTTAAACGCCGCCTTTAAAAACATTCTAATCTTTAATTCTCAATTATTAATTCTCAATTCTTTCAATCTCTATCCGAAAAATATTTTCGAAATTGAGTACGCTCATACACAGAAGGGTCTTCCACAGGGACCCTGTTTAACCTGCCTTTAAACTCTTCAATAGAACGAAAATTCATGACATTCATCCATTCTTCTATTCCCCGCTTCATAACCGAAATAATTTCATTCCCGTGCTGGTAAACCGTACTGCATATTTCAACAGCCGAAGCCCCGGTGAGCATACACTTGACAACGCCTTCCCAGTCGTGAATTCCGGTGCAGGAAGCAATGGAAAGATCCGGATTTTTACTGCTGACAATGGGCGTCCACCGCAACGTGTCTGCAATATCGGTGCTGGAACTGAAAACGTCGCCGGAATGAATTTGTAACCGGTGAATATCAATATCCGGCTGGTAGAATCGACTGAACAGAACGACGCCATTCGCTCCTGCCGCTTGCAAGTCGGCAGTTAATTGCACAATGTGGCTGAAATATTTACTGATTTTCACAATAACCGGCATTGAAACAAGTTCCTTTACTTTTTGAGTAATCTTTAAATACAGATGTTCGAGGGAATTATCATAGCCTTTATTTTCAGTGCACAGGGAAAAGATATTCAGTTCGATTGCATCGGCGCCTGCCAATTCGATTTGCTTTACAAAATTAATCCAATTACCGACTTTATGGCAAATGATACTTGCTATTACCGGAATATGGCATCGTTTTTTTGTTTCTTGAATTAATTTTAAATAATCGGCTATCAGGATGCTTTTTTCAACGTTCCGGTTTTTATTGCCGGATTCAGGAGAAAAAACTCGTGTGGTTTTATTCGTTTGTATTTCAATCTGATCTTCAAATATCGATTGCAAGACAATTGCTCCCGCTCCCGCTTTTTCAAGCTCTTTGTTTTTCTCTGCCGTGCTGGTCAAGCCCGAACTTGCGATAATAATCGGGTTGGGCAAACTTAAACCGGCAAATGGCGTCTTAAAAAAATTCATCATAATATTTGAGTGAATGATTATTAAGTGCAAAACTATTAAAATTTACAGAAATATATCACTTTTTTTTGTTAATTATTTATTTTTTTTATGGGTTGATAGGTTGACTTAACTGCAAATTCCGTTTATTTTACTCTATTTATGAAAAACTGTGCCACTTTTTGATTTTTTTTAACGCGAACCGAACAATTTGCTTCCAATCCGAATCATCGTACTTCCTTCGTCTACGGCAATCTGATAATCGTCGCTCATACCCATAGATAGCTCATTGAATGAATCGTTAGCGGCAAAATATTCATTTTTCAGTTGTTGGAAAAAACAATGAAGCCGGTGAAATTCATTACGAATCTGCGACTGATCGTCCGTCAAAGTCGCCATTCCCATTAAACCGGCAATATCAAGATTTTCCAACGAGCGGAAAGCGTCTTTTTTCAGTAAATCCATAATTCCGTCGTACGAAAATCCGAATTTTTGTTCTTCCTGCGCAATATGAATCTGAAGCAGCGCCCTGATTTTCCGCCGGCATTTTTCTGCTTCTTTATTCACCGCCTCAGCCAATTTCAAACTGTCGACACTTTGAATGGCATGAATAAAAGGAACAATGTATTTCACCTTATTGGCTTGCAGATGTCCGATAAAATGCCATTCGATGTCTTTCGGTAAATGCTCGTATTTAGGAAGCAGTTCCTGCACGCGGTTTTCCCCGAAAATCCGCTGCCCGGCTTCGTATGCTTCCAGGATTACGGATTCGGAGTGAAATTTGGAAACGGCAAGCGCCCTGACGTTTCCAGGCAATTCACTTTTTAAACGATATAACCGTTCTGCAAAATCCATCGCCTATTTCTTTGATTGAGGCGAAAACGGGAAAACATCCATAACCGGCGTTTCTGAAATTGAAGCGATGGCATAATCGGCTAATGTTCCTTTCATTCCATTTTCCAAAACGGCAATAGCCTCTTTGATATCCGACGCTTGCACCATCATTTGCGCAGCCGTCTTTTTTTCTGCGCCGCTCACTTCGTCCAACGTAATGAAAAAAACTTTGACTTTATAATACCGGTCGCCATTTTCATTAAAAAACAACTCTGCAATCCGCGCCCGCTTAATATCAGTTACAATAAACTCGCCGCTGACATAAGGCTTCATTTCTTCGATTATCCGGGCTTCAGCCTCCGTAAAAGAGAGCGCATCGACTAAATACGGTTCTGTCACTTTCTTCTGAACCCCGTTTTCCATCATCTTCTCATACGAGATTTTACATTCAAACCAATTCATTGTTTGTCCATTTTAAATTATCCTTTCAGGTCGTCAAAGATAATGATTTTAAAAATCTAATGAATGAATTATTAGAGATTTTTAATATCTTTGCAACTCAAATGTTCAAAACAGACTTAACGTGAACAAACAAAAAGTAATCATTCTTATTTGTAACTGATGGCAGAAGCACGGTCGCTGATAAAAGACAGTACCATTTACGGCGGAAGCACGATTCTGGTGAAAATGGTCGCTTGGTTGTTAACCCCGCTTTTAACTTATACGCTTGCTAAAAGCGAATACGGTATGATGACCTATCTTTATGTATATGTTGCCATATTCCTCGTTATCTTGACTTTCGGGATGGAGACCGGTTTTTTTCGCTTTGTTTACCAAACGGATAAATACAAACCGGATACGGTGTATGCCACAAGTTTGATAAACGTCACGGCAATTGTAGGCTTGTTTTTGATTGTCATGCTGGTTTTTTTCAATCAGTTGCGACCCATTCTCTGGAGCGCTGAAGTTCCGAATATTTACATCCTGTTAATAATAGGTATTTTATGTCTCGATACAATCTGCGCCGTTCCTTTCGCTTATTTGCGGTATAAAAAAAAATCGTTCCGCTTTGGATTTCTTAATATTCTGAATGTCATCCTTTATGCGCTATTTTGTTTCTTTTTTTTAATCGTATGCCCTTGGATTAATAACCATCGCCCGGATTTAATTTCATGGTTTTGGAGAGCCAATTTCAATTTGGGTTACGTGTTCATATCCAATTTGCTTGCCACAGGCATACAGACCGTTTGCCTCTTGCCAGATGTAACCGGATTCAAATACGTATTCGAATGGAAATTGGCAAAAGAAATGCTCAAATATTGCTTTCCGCTAATGCTTATGGGTATTGCCGGAATGAGTAATCAAGTCGTTGATAAACTGGTATTTCCGGCGGTTTATCCCGATGCAGGCAAAACATTTGACGAATTAGGCGTTTACAGCGCTTGCTTCAAGATTGCATTGGTTATGATGATTTTCACTCAAGGCTTTCGCTATGCTTACGAGCCTTTCGTTTTTGAGAAAAGCAAAGAGAAAAACGCCGCCCAATCTTACGCCGCCATCATGAAATACTTCGTCATTCTGGGATTATTGATTTTTCTCGGGATTACGTTTTATTTAGATATTATCAAATATTTTATCAACCCTGCGTATTTTGCAGCGCTGCCGGTTGTTCCCATCGTATTGATGGGCGAATTGTTCTTTGCCGTATTTTTCAATTTATCTATCTGGTATAAATTAAAAGATAAAACGTGGTGGGGAACTGTTTTTTCGTCCATTGGCTTTGTTTTGATTATTGCAATCAACATCGTTTTTATTCCCAGATACAGTTATATGGCTTGCGCCTGGGCGTCGTTCGCCGGCAACGGTTTGATAATGCTGCTTTCCTATTTTATCGGACAAAAATATTTTCCGATAAAATATGATTTGAAAAGCATTTTCCTCTATTTGGGCGTAGCCATGCTGTTATATGTCATAGCTGTACTTGTTCCGATAGAAAATTTAGGACTTCGATTGGGATTTAGAACCGTTTTAATCGGAATTTACTTATCTTTGTTAATTATTCGGGATTTGCCTTTAAAGAAAATTCCGTATATTAACAGGATTATTAAGTATTGAAAAATAAATGAATATTGCAGCTTTGGTATCGGGAGGAGTGGATAGTTCGGTGGTCGTTCATCTTTTGAAAGAAGCCGGATACGACCCTGTTATCTTCTATATAAAAATAGGAATGGAAGACAAGGAAGGATTCATTGATTGCCCGTCTGAAGAAGATATAGAGATGACGACTTTCATTGCCCGGAAATACGGCTGCAAGATGGAAGTCGTTTCGCTGCATAAAGAATACTGGGACAATGTGATCAGTTATACCATCGACGCCGTCCGGCGCGGACTGACGCCCAATCCCGACATGATGTGCAACAAGCTGATTAAGTTCGGCGTGTTCGAACAAAAATGGGGACATGAATTCGACCGCATTGCAACCGGACATTATGCAACAACTACCGGAATAAACGAAAAAGTATATCTTTCCACTGCTGCCGACAAAGTCAAAGACCAGACCTATTTTCTCGGTCAGGTGAATTATTTACAGGTTTCCAAACTGATGTTTCCCATCGGTCGTCTGTTGAAAAAAGAAGTGCGCGCTATCGCCACGGCGCAGGGACTTCCGAGCGCTACACGGAAAGACAGTCAGGGAATTTGTTTTCTCGGGAAAATCAATTACAACGATTTTATCCGCCGTTATCTGGGCGAACGCGCCGGCGAAATCGTCGAATGGGAAACAGGTAAAGCGCTTGGAAAACATAAAGGTTATTGGTTTCATACCATTGGGCAACGTAAAGGTTTGTATCTGAGCGGCGGTCCCTGGTTTGTAATTAAAAAGGATGTTGACCGGAATATTATCTATGTTTCCAACGGATACGATCCGGAAACGCAATACGGTAAAACGGTGAATCTGCAAGGATTCAGCTTTATTACCGAAGATCCTTGGGGCGATTTTTCCGGCGAGAAAGAAATAGCTTTCAAAATCCGGCATACGCCTGAGTTTACTTTCGGGACAATCCGGCGAATCGGCGATGTTTACCGCATCGAATCGGACGATAAAATACAGGGAATCGCCGCCGGACAATTCGGCGTGGTCTATGACCGGAATTGCCGCTTGTGTCTGGGAAGCGGAATGATTATTGACGAATAAATATTAAACTATACTTTTATGATGCAATTGATTGAAACTTACAATTTAACGGGAATCATCATCGGTCTGATGACCTTTTTGATTATCGGGCTTTTTCATCCCTTAGTCATCAAAGGCGAATATTATTTCGGCGTAAAATGCTGGTGGGTTTTTCTACTCTTGGGAATAGGCGGGATTGTAGCCGCGTTGTTATTTCACAATGTCATCCTATCGACTATCTGCGGCGTTTTTGCTTTTTCATCGCTCTGGTCGATTGGCGAACTTTTCCAACAAAAGAAGCGCGTCGAAAAAGGGTGGTTTCCGAAGCGGGAAAAATAAAATTTTTTTTGTACCTTTGCACCGCATATTATAAAGGGAATGGAACTTCCCTGTTATAAACCGCTAACTAATTAGCTGATAGTTCCTACTCAGATTAATCGATATGGATTAAGGGAGTAGGATTTTTTATTTTTATAACAAATGATTAAACAGGTAGTCTTAGTCGCTTTAGGCGGAAGTATGGGAAGCGTTTTACGCTATCTCACTTCCTTATGGATTGTGAAACGGTTTCCATACACGTTTCCGTTGGGCACTTTCATCGTGAATATAACCGGATGTTTTATTATCGGTTTTCTATTGGGGTTATCCATTTTTTGCAATATTCCCGATAATGAATTGAAACTGTTGTTGATTGTCGGTTTTTGCGGAGGATATACCACTTTCTCGGCATTATCTTCCGAAAGCCTGCAACTATTCGAAGCAGGCAATTATTGGACGCTTACTTTGTATATCGCCGGCAGTATTGTATTAGGACTTACTGCCGTATGGGGCGGAAATGTATTGTCGAAAGCGATATTGCAATAGCGGACCGGAATACAGGGCTTAATTAATTCATTTTTTATTAATCGATATGGATTAAACAAGTAGACTTAGTCGCTTTAGGTGGAAGTATGGGAAGCGTTTTTATGTTATTATCATAATTAACATTTATTAATATTAATTTAGATATATAATAATATAAAATGACAAAGTTTTAATTATCTTTGCGTCATAAAAACATTATATTAGCATGGTAAAAACAACTATTTTGCTAATTTTTGAAAATAAAGAGAGTGTGTAAGAATTAAATATCAAAAATGTTTTAAAAAATCAAAAGTATATGTGTATTAAAAGCAATGAAAGACGGTTATTAACCATATTGTTGATTGTTGTGTTTTTTGCTTTGCCAATCAAGGCACAGGTAACTATGGGAAATCTGACTAAACCTCACAACTTTTCCATTTTAGAACTTATATCGTCAACAAAAAGTGTGGGGGGACTTCGTTTGCCCGAATTGACAACCACACAACGGGATGCTCTTGGAATCGACAAATTAACGGATTCTAATCTTATCGAGGCAGCCAAAGGACTTACTATCTATAACACAACGACCGGTTGTTTGGAATTTTGGAATACTACCCAATGGGTGAGTCTCTGTACCGATCTTTTGGTCGCTCCTATAAGTGTAACGGTAACGCCGCCTGTGTCGACTATTCGCGTACTCTCAACAACCCCCCTGACGGCAACGGTCAATCCCTCCAACGCAACAAATATTCAATACCAATGGGAATGGTCCGACGATGAAAATCATTGGACTACTGTTTCAGGAGTGAACATCAATGTCCTTGCTGCACTGGCGCGTCGTGAAGGCGACACCTGGTACAGGGTTATCGCTTCCAATAGCGCCGGATCGGCACCCAGCCCCCCCGTCAAGGTCATCGGAACGGCTCCCGAACCCTTCTTCCCAAGAATTCAAATGTATATAGGCGCTTTTTGGAGAAATGACCAAACAGGCGAGCGAATTATTCAATTTGGAGTAGGTACCTCACAAGACGGCTACTCCGGAAATTGGACGGCTGCCGTTGTTTGGTACGACAACCAATGGGATCATGACAACACGACTGATCCCGATGGCATCGTGCTGGCAAACAGTGGTTTGGTTAATTTACCATTAACCGATAACGCCGAAAACCATCAGGTAACCAATGGTTCCGAAATCATAAGCGGTACGGTTGCCGCCGGCGGAACCATCACTTTCCGTATCGGATTGAATAAAAAATTTACGAATTACGATGCAACTGTTCGTCCCGCCCGCTATGCGGTGGTGGCGATGAGCTTCAACAACGGAGAAATAATGCAAGAATTATATATACGCCAGGGCGAGGGAGACGATTATGTGATGAGGCCTACGGATACAGGACCCGGCGTGCTGTCGAGCGGCCGTCCGAATGCCGTCAAGTTCTCGCCATTCAACCTAACCGACACCTTGAAACGTTTGCCGACTGCTATTGAGAGCGGGAATCAATCTTCGCGTGCCGTTGCTTTAGGCACAAACGGGGCTGGATTTACGGATTTTCCAACCAAGGCAGGCTATGAGTTTGTATATAGCGATACGTATGCTGTTGGAGCGGATAATCCAAGTACCAATATTTCCGGATGGAATCAAAATCTTGGCGGCTACACAAAACTCAACCCCTCTTACTGGAATGCAAGTTGGGAGACCTGCCCCAACGGATACCGCCGACCCACCGATGGACCCGCAGCTCCCGCAGGTCCCACAAGCGGGTTTGGCACCGGCGTTGTTAACGGTTCGGAAATGCGTCAATCGTTGTGGAGTAATCCGCCAACCGGCATAGCTTACAATTCGGATAATTCTACATGGGGTTATTATGCCGATGGGTATTTTGATCGGAGAGTGCTGGAAGATTCTCGATATAGTAACGGTCTTATTGGTGCAGTCTCCACTCCAAAATCGGCTGTAAATACAGGTACGGCTGACGTGGCTTATATAGGGAGGTTATTCTATAATCCCGTCACCAGGGCTTCGCTGTTTTTCCCAGCCGGAGGACACAGGGATTATAATAAAGGAGAACTCACTGAGGCGGGCGCTCGAGCATTTTATATGACCAGCACGTCTCAAGACAATAAAATGACTTGGTATTTGAACTTTTCCAGTAATGCCGGCGATGCGAATACCTCAATGAGCTATTATATAAACCAAATACAAAATGAATACAGCAAAGCTTCAGGTAACTTTATACGTTGTGTGAAACAGTAACAAGCGCTGCAATGTTGTCATAGAGGCTGTCTCAAAAGTCTGTCATCCCGCGCTTGACGCGGGATCCCATGAGAAAATATTACTTGTAACCATGGGATTGCGGGTCAAGCCCGCAATGACATAATCGTCAAAAAGGCTTTTGAGACAGCCTCTTTTTGACGTCTGATTAATCTTTCACACGACTTCAATTCCCTGCTTTTTCAGCAGCTCCAAACTCAAATCCTTCAGTTTGTATTTCTGTATTTTCCCGCTTCCGGTCATGGGAAAAGTATCCACAAAGAAAACATATTTGGGGATTTTGTGGCGGGCGATTTTACCTCGGCAAAAATCGCGCACATCTTCTTCCGACAGTTGGGCGCCTTCGCGAAGAATAATAAAAGCGCCGACTTCTTCTCCGTATTTATCCGAAGGAACAGCGGCAACCTGCACATCTTGAACGCCCTCCAGGTGATAAAGAAATTCTTCAATTTCACGCGGATAAATATTTTCGCCTCCACGGATAATCATGTCTTTGATTCGTCCGGTCACGCGGTAGTTGCCGTCTTTATCCTTGACGCCCAAATCGCCGGAGTGCAGCCAGCCGTCTTTGTCGAGAACTTCGGCGGTGGCGGCGGGATTATTGTAGTAACCTTTCATCACATTGTAGCCGCGGCAGCACAGTTCGCCTTGCTGCTCCACTTCCAAATGCTTGCCTGTTTCGGGGTCGATAACCGTTACTTCGGTAAATTCATATTCATGCCCTACCGTGTTACAACGCACTTCAAAAGAATCGTCGATACGGGTTTGCGTCATACCGGGCGAAGTTTCGGTCAAACCGTAAACGCTGGTTATTTGGGTGTACATCTTTTCGTTAACCTGCTTCATCAGTTCCACCGGACAAAGAGCGCCGGCCATAATTCCGGTACGCAAACTTGTAAGGTCAAACAGGTTGAACATGGGATGATTCACTTCGGCAATGAACATCGTCGGTACGCCATAGATTGCCGTACACCGTTCTTTGTGAATGGAAGCAAGCACTACCAACGGGTCGAATTTTTCCACCATCACTTGCGTGCAGCCATGCGTCAGCACATTCATTGACGCCAACGTGACGCCGAAGCAATG
>Ga0123354_10016196_pt1 | contig 11678 bp, 6 predicted proteins | sample TergutLab28metaG_2_FD_97872 | JGI IMG/M metagenome (GOLD analysis project Ga0123354, IMG submission 97872) | Labiotermes labralis P4 segment gut microbial communities from Petit-Saut dam, French Guiana - Lab288 P4 | ecosystem: Host-associated > Arthropoda: Insects > Digestive system > Gut ... | reverse complement strand
GCTCCTGATGATGGGTGTCAACACCCGAAACATGTAGAGCTGCCTACAGAAATGTAATAAACTGAATAAGTCGCATCTTGTTGGACAGTTATTAAATTCGATTCACGATGCACGGAACCATGTACATAAAAAAGCTCATGTATTACTTCTGCACGCAAATAAAATTATATTTACGCGCCTGCCATAAAATATAGTGACATTCTGACGGTAAAGAAAGCCTTAGTGGAGTCTGTGCAATATATCACTGAGTACACCATTGGCAATGTTACTTAAATTCGAAGATACATAATTCGACAAATATTCAGAATGGGGCCCAACTTTATATGACCCGTAACACTAAAAATATTTTCCCACATTCTGACCTTGCACCTTGAATCACTATATTGCCAAGATATTATTTAACGATAAAGTATCGAGTAATTTCATAAGGTAGATGCATAATTTTCCCTATGCAGGCCACGGAAACGTGTGGAGTTTGGAGGTGTAACTCTTTCATTTTTAAACCCGGCACTGGGCGAATAAAATTTCAGCTTCGCTTCTCGTTAGCTTTACCCCGTTTGGAAAGCACCTGATTTCGTTCTCCGAAATAACACAAACTGAAAAGGAAGATGAAAAACAATCGCTTAAAAATTCGAAAGATCTACGTTGCTCCCATCTTATCATAACAATTTGTTTCTCTTCGCACCGCAATCACAATCATGAAAACCCAATACAATAAATAAGCTACATTTTCTCCCGGGACGAACATATAAATTTTCCTTCCAAAAAAAAAATTCCGAACGGGAGAAAATTTTACAGTCACAAACAATTCGAAGTGCAAAAACCGCTCTTGATCTTACCGTCATTCCTGAACAGGTATAAACACTGAAAATCCCGATCAAAGAGAAAATCTTACGATTAAATAGAAAACACCGTCATTGCCACTATTCTAAAAAAAAGTACAAGTGCCAGTAAGTGTAGGAGAACTTAATGCACTTAGTTTGGGTTCTTCTTTTTCAGCTCGAATGAGAAGGTTTTAGATCTAATTACTCTGCTATCCCACTATCATCCACACACATTACAGACAATGAGGAACAGTTTTCCTATTTCCTGTAGAGAGGAGTCCAGGTCCTATGTTTTCAGCCACCGTGTCAAAACCTCTCGCACGTCGCGACCATCTTTAAATTTGTAGCCGCCAATACTTTACTTCAGCGCTGGAAACAGATGATAAGCGCTTGGCGTCTAATTTCCCTCATGCAATCACAATCAGTGTAGGTTTTTTGGGAGGTTAATAAATTGCATGCGATGTGAACTTATTTTGTGACTATCTGTACTTCAATCGCTCCAATTTACTGTGAGGAAAATTTGTGCATGCCAGAACTATAGATGTTTAGTTTAATCTTTTATGACGAAGAGACTTATCGTAACAAACACGAATAAGATAAAATAATCCTAACAATTTGAACCAAATAATATTTTTTATAACCAGCCCTACCGATAACCAATGTTTTACATTTCGTAATGTGCCAAATTAACCCCAAACTAAACTTTACCCCAGCAGTCGTTTTCAACGAAAAGATATAATATTAATTAACCAGACGCAACACAATTTCATAATCTATGTGAGATGTAAAGTAATTGATGTAATTAGTTCTACAGAAAGGTCGTAATAACCTTCACAAAACTTTTCGTAAATTCACCAGCAAACACTACTTGCTTAAATAATCGTAAAACATTAAGCAGGAATTAAAACTCCTGTATATATTGAATTCATACACGTCATTCCTACCTTGATAGTTCATAGAAACATTCACCACATCACAACGAGTGAGAGCTCTGAAATAAAATATTAATTTGAATGGCGGCACACTAAGAATATGCCAATGAAGTCAATGAAATATAGGTCACTTACACAAATCCTCTTCTTCACAGTTCTGTGTGACCTAGCGTTATAAAAGACGTAAATGTTTACTGGAAACTGTGACCGTGGGCTGAGCACGTCTGTATCTTGATCGGAAGGTCCATGGAAGAGCCCGGTTCCGAATTCTCAGATGGTCCACATGACCTCCAAGAAGAGGCTGGTTCTAACACCCGCAGACACGGTGCCACTGCGAGGGGCTGGCGCGCGGCTGCCTGGACCGATCGAAACTGCACCCAGCAGTTGCTAAGCAACCAGAAAAAGGTTGTGGCATCGCATCACACGTGTCATTGTTGTGAGATGTGCCCTCACGTGGCCATACATCGATCAATTATAAATTTTGACATCCTCTTTAATATTGGCAAGTGATAATATTACCTTGCTACAGTGATAAGCATCTGCAGAGAATAATTTTGTATTTCTGTGTTTTACTCCGGCTGTCTTGAAGGGTCATGACCAGTCAGCTATAATAAACCAATTATATTACAGCGTCTCACTGTATTTTATATTTATTTACGTAAATCGTCGCCATCAAGAATCCCTTATGAAAAGTTATATTGGAAAATGAGATTGTTTTACCGGTGACATTGCAGCCACCGTTTTCCAAAAGCACACTAACATTTCATTCTCATTTTGTCCACTTAAGATAAAACAATGATCCTCTGTCCTATCGCAACTCTCCACACATATTTACGCCTTGGAACAATGCTGTCTGAGTAGATATATAGGCACTTCAAACGCGCGCGTTGGTTTATGTGTGTGTGTGTGTATTTGTGTGTGTGTGAGAAAGAGAGATAGAGAGAGAAAGAGATCTGTGTGTCTATGAATGTTATCCTTAATGTATGTTCTCGTACAATTGTGGGATACAAATGGATATTAATCGCTAATACAAAAATATAAAGAGAAGTGCTTTCTAATGCGTTGCTTAAAATTGCCAAATGCCTTCTCTTGACATTTATTTTTTCCTTGTAGCTCGGCAGCTTTAGTGGGCCTAGGTCTATTCTATGAGGTTTCTCGATCACACTCAGACACACTACACTCGGTAGGATTCCACTGAAGCAGAAACCTCTGCCTGAAAATATTCAGTATACGTAAGAGGCACATATCCGTGCTAACGACGGAGTTCGAATTAGTAATCCCAGCAAGCGAGCGGCAGTGCACTCAAGCCTTAGACCGCGCGGTCACTGGAATTGGCTTTGATATTTGTTAGGTTAATTAAAATGCGTATAATTAAATACAAATTAGAGAAAGCCATATTGAACTACGAAGAATATGTGGAGGTGTCTAGGCTATAAGGAGAAACCCATTAACCTTTTGGCGCCTGAACTATTTTTTTAATTTTAGCACACCCTGTATATAAAATGTGAATCATACAGGAACCAAATACGTTAGAATTATGAAACAAACTGCATTTTAAAAAAAACGGAGAGAATATACCGTGTTTAAAATATTCGGTACCTATATTTGTTGAATAAATATATAAAATGCAACTTTCGAGGTTAGCGGTGCGGTGCGTCAACTATAGTTGACGTTAGGCGTCTAAAAGTTAATTGTCTTGTGCCCACTAGAATTTATACGCTTGATTCTATGTGACTAAAATTCAGAAACAACTGACAAATTTAGTAAAAGTCTTCCGCATCGGATTTTAATAAAATCTGCCAAAAATTTATCGTACGCGTGGAAATGTCTTTTTTTATAATAGATCAGTACTGTTGCATATTTGACTATACTGTCAATTAGTAGTGGAAGATCCTGTTGTTGAAATGCGTCAAACTACAAAACGGTTTTGGCGCTGTTACAATGTAACCTTCACAATGGAACAATTTCTACATTCGGATCCCTTATATTTTGGAGCTTTTTAAACCGGCGGATCGCCTATTGAAGTCCCTCAGTCCTTCCTCCTTCCGGATACTTGCTTCGAAAATGGCTACAGAAAGTTCCTACAAGATGTCGGTAAATTTCTGTCCAAGTACAAGCGGCGATTTTCCAAAATATCATTGACTAGTTTTAACTTAACATTAGTTGGTACGCTGTAGAACCGTAACATTTTTTAAATCACAAGTACTGTATGATTGTACGAAATACGTAAATGCCTCTGTCTTCATAAACCTGAAGTTTGCAGAATGTGAACGAAAATATGAAACCTTAACTGCTACCCTGGAATGAACAAATGAGCCTCCTTTGCTTTTAAATCAGGGGTTCACAAATTTCCCTCAAACCTATTCCGCGTCAAAATGGTAGGAGCCTTACGGACTGAAAGACGGGAGATCCACACTGTAGATACACAAAATTATGGGCCACCACATAAAATTTAATCGCTATGGCCAGCTGGCGCGTGGGATTTGTACATATGTGAGATAAACAATTTGTTAGGACTTTTCGAAGGGACAAGTCTCCATGTTCAGTGCGACCGAATTAGGTTCAAGTGATTGCTGAATTGACTGGGCGAAGGGACTATGTCGATTACTTTGGAAGGTAGCAAGGATTGTGACGAATTTGAGTGAAGGGAAGAACAAATATGATAAATCTTTTACCGATCGAATGGAAATTGGCTGTTCGAAGTTAGGCAATCAGGGTAAGAAACGATAATCGTGTTTGCTCCACCCCCTTATTTTTTATTAAACGTTGTAAGACCAAACAACATGAAAGTACTCCTATTTCCAAGGACCCCCCCCCTATCCCATACCCAAAAGAGCATTACGAGGTGTGTTGGTAAATTCTTAGCTCGACCTACTTCCCGATGTCGCAGGACGGAATCGATAGTGTCTTTGGAAAAAGGGGTCTGTTCATGTGCTGAATTGCAAATCGTTTCTTGTTACAAAGGCTGAAAGGAAGCACGTCAGGCGACGCGCACGACTTCACCAACATGGAGTCGCGAGCTGTCATCAACTTTTTTTTTCTTGCAAGGCAAGGCGCCGAACGATATTCACGCCAATCTGATAGAAACATTAGGAGAACATGCGTCATAGTTCGCCACCGTAAAAAACTAAAGGGCCCAGTTTAAACGTGGTGATTTTTCCACCTGTGTTGCGCCTCGTCCTGGACGACACAAATCAGTGACCACCCCGGAGATTATTGATCAAATTCACGAGCTAATATTGAAAGACAGTCGGATTTCGGCTAAGTCAATAGCTGAGGAACTGGGCATCTCACGTGAGCGGGTTGGGTCCATCATTCCTGAAGATTTGGACATGCGGAAGCTCCGCAAAGTGTGTATGAACGCGGATCAAAAACGTCAACGTTGCCAGTCGTCGAGTAAATTTGGAATTTTTTCGACTCCATCCAAATATTTCTGTGGCGATTGTTGACCCTGGACGAAACCTGGTTATATGACTATGACCCGGAGACAAAGCAACAATCAATGTAGTGGCGGCATAGCGTCTCACCCCGCCCCAAAAATTCCGAGTGCAAAAATCCACTGGAAAAGTTCTCGCCTAAATTTTTTGGGATCAAGACGGCATCGTCCCTATTGATTGTCTTCCAAGGGGTCAAACTGTCAACGCGGAGTATTACTTATCTCTGCTGGTGTAATTGAAGGACACTTTGAAGGAAAACCGCTGCGGGAAGGTCACCAAGGTGGTCTTGTTCTTGCATGACAATGTCCCAGTTCATCGGGCACTTGCAACCCAAAAGAAACTGACCTACCTGGGCTTCCATTGTCTTCATCACCCACTCTATTCTCCGGATCTGGCCCCGTCGGACTACCACCTGTTCCCTGGACTGAAAAAAAAACAATTGAACGTTCGCCATTTTTCGTACGACGCGGAGGTCATTGCTGCCGCGGAGACCTGGTTGGACGGGCAAATTTCTGAATTTTTTTTAGTGGTTTGCAAAAGTTAGAGCAACAGGCTAAGAAGTGTACTGAGCTTCGTGGGGAGTGTATTGAATAAATCCCGAGTTTGGTCGCTGTAGCTTGTTTTCTTCCCGATCGGGCTAAGGACTTATCAGCGCCCCCTCGTACTATGTCTGAAATTTGCCAGATTTGTTTTTTGCTTATTATTCTGGAAGGAAGTTGAGTATGGAGTAATAGTGGAATAATACTGACGGAAAAAACTGAGCCACTCGCAGAAAACCCTGTTGCAGTGCCCCCGTGAAACCACAAATTTTATATAAACTGACTCGGGATCGAACCAGTGTCCTCGCACTGAGAAACCAACGATTAACCGCCTGAACCAATGAAGACTAACATTAATGTACTTTAGATCATACACTATTTAGTTCTTACCTCGCAGAGAACACGCGATTTTGCATTTAAATTACAAACTGTTTAATGTTGTTTATGGAAAGATTCTCGTCTTTTTTCCCCATAAATCACAAGTAACGCCTAATCTTCCAGAGTTCCCAGTGTGCAGTAACCGCTAGCCTTGTAAGTGTTAAATAATATGATAACTTTCAAAAAATATAAGGTACTTAACTTTCTGTAATTATTCATCAATGGCTGCTGTTACATTTCATATTTGTGGACTGTTATCAGTTAATGTAAGAGGTGAAATCCTTTATTTTAATTCCGTCATTTTTTGCGAGATTCGATCGGATATGCTTTCAAGATATTCATACTGAGGTACCCCATAATACAATGCACGAAACTGCCATCATCAACAAACTAGTCCATAGAATTCTGACGACTGTATATCACGTGTAAAATCATTTCCTTATTTGCACCTTGCACATTGTCACATGTAGATATTTTTTAACTCCTGGCAGTGGAAAAAATCGAAGGAGTCAATAAATTAAAATGTTTTTGGTTCAGGTCAAGACACTTTTAATCTCAACACTAAATGGGTGTGAGTGGTCAGCTTCACTTCCCGACTGCTTTACCCTCCCGGAAATAGCCCCCACTAACCACTGGTTAAGAGCTTTTTACCTTTTCGCAGCGACCCGCATTAACATAGCCGTCATCGTGGATGTGATGTCGTATAGACTTGTAGATACATGCCTTCATGTCAGAGGAACATGACAATGACAGCACCAAATTCGTTTGAAAAAAAAATATCTACCACATCATAAACCAAAGCTGATTTTCTCCAATAAACAGATAATTATGGGGGCAGGCTCGAGGAAGAGAGTTAGATGTGACTCTGTAGCGTTCGAAACCCGATTTGTTGTTCGTCGAACACATAGCCTTATTACTGTTCTTACTGAGCTACCCTAGGTCCTTTTTAAAATATCTTTACGTTTGTCAGAGTTGTCAGACACGTGTTCCATTCGTATGAAATACGTTTCGCAAAAAAAAAAAGTATTATTGATAATCTAGCAGCAGTACTAATTTCAACTAATACATAAAATAAATTATTTTATTTTCTGATGCTTATTTTATACCTGCATCCCCTTGGCACCTGTACCTGTAGCACTTCACCTTATCTCAATATCGCCATAAATATCACGGTATTGGATGAATACTTTTTACTAGGAACCATTCCATTCCGGTAGAAATGCCTCTCCACATCACCATGTTCATAACTTTATTTCAGAGATGGCATTTACTGCTTTATTGGTTCCAAGAAACCGGAATGTTCCAGAACAACCGGAAGGTCATTCGGACTTTACACTTGCTCTAAGCATCGTGGAACTAAGAGAAACCTACTACTAAGATGCGCCATACTTTTCTTTTCAAATTTTCTCCTTCCGGAACTAGGTTGAGAATTTCTACGTATAGTAATGTTTATAACCAAACTCGACATTTTCTTAATTTCCTTTTCCATTTCAAAATGCAGTTTGTATTCAATATAACAGTAGAATAAGTCCTACTACTACTACTTTAGTAGTATTATTAATAGTAGTAGTGGGGCAAGCGGTGGCGCAGTTGGTTGAGGTACTGCGCTACAAGCCGGAAGTTCGCGGGTTCGATTCCCGATTGTGCCATTGAAATTTTTTATTAACATGATCCTTCCGACCGCACTATAGCCCTGGGGTTGACTCAGCCTCTAACAGAAACGAGTACCAGGGTTATTTCCTGGGGGTGACGACGGCCGGTGCGTATGGCTGACAATTTTACCACTTTCATGTGCCGACTGTCTTGAAATTTGTGAGCCTCAATCTCCTGGAACCCGCAGGGCCTGGCCAGGCCTGTAATGGGATTGCTTTACCCTTTTTATTAATAGTAACAGTAATGACAAGCACATTTATTGTAATTTTGCTGCTTTAATAAATTTGTAAATATTAACTTCAGTTTACTCTAAAAGATATTACAAATTATTTCAGGTGAAATGGTTAAGTATTACTAGTTCTGTTTCTGGTTAATTTCTCTTGACTGAATAATGAATTGTACAGAAAAAAGCCTATGCAACTAACTGCTCATCATTTTCCTCATACAATCAATGTGCATTTAGCAATGGTGTAACATCAACAATAATTGTTTAAATCTAATTCACTTTCCTAAAACTTTTTCCAAGCAACTGATATTGACATCTACCAGCAGTAGTACAAATTTCTGACAGTTCCTTTTCTACAGCATCCTTTACATACGAGGCTTATTCAGAAAGTAAGTACCGTTTCGCTGTAAAGAATCGATTATGGTTTCCTATAAAATTTTATTGTTATCAAATTCTACATTCTTTAAACTATATTTCCACATATTCGCCGCCATTATTGAGGCACTTATCGTAGCGGGGCACAAGTTTTTGTATACCCTCCTTATAGAATGCGGCAGCCTGCGATGTTAAACAACCAAAATGACTACTGACAATGTCATAGAGTAGAGTCCTTGAAGTCTGAGGAATGTGCAGGGACAGATAAGAAACTGTGAAAAGTCTGTCGTCTCGCACGCTTTCGTTGACCTTACGCACCAAATCATCATTCACAAAAGATGGACACCCACTTCGCGCCTCATAGTGCATATCCTCTCGTCCTTCATTGAACATCCGAACACATTTCCTAACCATGCCATCACTCATCGCATTGTCACCATACACTTGACAGATCTGGTGATGAATCTCACTTGATAGCACAATCCTAGCGTTCAAAAATCGAATTACAGACCGTATTTCACAGTCGGCGGCCCTCTCAATTGTCTTAAACGTGTTTAACGCACAAGAACAAACATAAACATAACACGAATTTCACGAAATGGCGTCTGTGGCTTCTCAATTGATAGAGGAAATCAGTGCACATGCCTAAAGTGATAGTCTCGAGGATGCGCGAGAGATATGTGCAGACGGTACTTATTTTCTGAATAAACTACGTATTACTTATTGTGTCTCATTTTCTTTTATCTGTTTGAACTCTTCTATTGCCCTCTTAACTCTCCTTCCTCGGGTTAAAAAATGAACCAAGCATTATTTCTGAATTATTTTGAATGTATGGCTACCTCATTCGCTTGACGCTCAATAGTAATTCTCTATTCAAACAAAGTTTTCACAATTGTTGCGTGTTAAAAAACAAAATATTTATTTATTCTCTGATAGTCATTATTATGTTCAAAAAATCCCCCATGTATTGTGAAACCCGAATGTTTATTGCCACCAAGAATAAGTCCAGCTTCTCCTCCGCCCTGAGCCAGTTCGGACCAGCCTAATATCTCACATCTCATTTCTGTAACAACTTTAACATCTTTATCCCCTCCACTTCGTTTTTCTCAAACGTTCTCGTATTTTTATATGTTCCCACTAAAGCCTTGTATGAAAAATCCCTTATCTCCAAAGCAAGCTATCCTCCCAGTCTCACTTCAATGTTATAACATTAAAAGAATAGCATAGTTTACAGATTTCCTCATTATGCGGATTTCTCCACATTACTGTTGTTTCCTTTCGGTAACATTCCATTGTTTTAACATTCCTTGAATATGGCCCTCTCTTGGGACGAGGTGCAAATTTTCGCGATAATATTAGGCAGAAAGTGGGATATATATATATAATATTTTAAATGCTGCATTTTTAAACGCGAGACAAAACAAGACAATTCTGATCTTCGTGACCAGTAAATATTCCTCGAAATTAATCTGAAATTTCTTCGTGAACGTAATTCCTATTTGTTAGTTAGTGAGGTTCTTAAAATTTTAAACGTTAATATAAAAGGCTGGCCTGCTAGACGAAGTTTACGAGTTGCGCTTCAGCAGGCAGTTTAGAAGAGAACCACGTATTAATAGAGAAAAATATTTTCCCCCCTTTAACCTTTTAAAGCTTAATGTTCGCGCTACCTACCACCAGGTTTAACATTAAAATATTCTGCATGCGGATTGCAGTGCATGTAAGTATTTTGTATGGGTTTCAGAACAGACATTATATTTTGTGTTATACATCTTTAACAGATTGGTTTTTATAACCAAAGTGGAGAGTGTTTACTGCGCGATAATCACTGAGTCCCTATCTAACACAGATCCGTTTCGTCCTTAAAGGTTTAAACAGCCTCTGATTTCAGTTCATCCATCGACAGTAAGTTACTCTTAACTTAGGTATGACCCTCGGCTTTAGAAATTTTAAAGCACCGTTCACGGTCAAACTCGTGTGCATGTAAGCAACCTGGGTATTGTATTTTACGGACACTTTGACCGAGACGACCACAGACATGCGCATACCGCATGGAACTCGAGGGGCGCGTTGTGGCAGTGCTGACGTATACGGTCACATTTTAACTGACAACTATGATTTCAAATTCCTGTCGGCTCGTAGCGGAGTGAAGTGACAAAAGTTAGTTGTTACATTAAATAAAGCTACTGCACATAAACACCGACATATCTGTGTGTGTTCTTAGATGCCATTTATTATAATTTACAGAAATGTAGAGGACGTCAATTTTTCTAACTGAAAAATAAGAACGTTACAAAACCTAATTTTGTGTCCTGCCTCACACTGCTGATGTGCACCTACAAAATGCAAAACCAGAATAGAATTACGATATTGAAGGTAGCACTCGTAGATGTACAGAAGACCAGGATTTGACCTTTGAACAAGGTATCCGCGTCTGATGACAGATATTTGTTAGTTCTGTCAGTCTTCCCAATAAAATAATCAGATTGTGAATACTTAGCATGGACCGAAAACGTTTCCTTCAGTTTCCTTCCGAAATACGATTCACAATCCTCCTTCGTTTATGTAATCAATTCAGGTAAAAATCGCTGTTGAATGGAATTGAAATTTTGGTACTATAATAAAGTGTTACCAAAAATTCCTGCATTATATACAAGGTCTTTAAAATTTATCTAATATACGAACGCAATTTATATTCATGCTGAATTGTGGTCACTTGCTGTAACAGCTTTATCCTTAGCAGATTACTTGATTTCACGAAGAGATATCGCTCATGGCCGTTAATTATATTATGGATCATGCAACAAATTTATTGACTCCTGGTCTAACCTAGTCGATAGTCTGACAATGGCGTCTCTTGAGTTGCTAAAGGCATGTCCTCAGGTTAGCTGATAGCCTTGTTTATGTTGCTGCCATTAGGCTGACGCGTCCTGTCACGGTTCGCAGCGTTCGAACAGACAGTTGTCCTAGATTATTTTATTCGGAGCGAATGACGTCTCAGGAACTTCTAGGATGTTTTCTCTGTTTTGTTTACCGTGCATCCCTGCATAATCCGTTTCAAATGAAGCCAACTAGGTGCGCACTACTTCTGAGTATATTTATTTCAACTTCTCTGTCTGGTCTACAGACCAGACAGTCACCCATACAGAGTGACAAATACCAGTGTCGCATAGATACAGTAAGTTCTCCTGATGATTGTGTACTAGGTTTTGATGTACTGAGTAATGGGTTGTATACTGGTTACTTGTGTACTGTGTGTTGGGTATTGTTGTAATATGTGTATTGATGTGTCTACTTTTGATGCCGGACTGCTGGCT
>Ga0123354_10016194_pt1 | contig 11678 bp, 12 predicted proteins | sample TergutLab28metaG_2_FD_97872 | JGI IMG/M metagenome (GOLD analysis project Ga0123354, IMG submission 97872) | Labiotermes labralis P4 segment gut microbial communities from Petit-Saut dam, French Guiana - Lab288 P4 | ecosystem: Host-associated > Arthropoda: Insects > Digestive system > Gut ... | reverse complement strand
TTACTAACAAACGCAATTCACGTGTAAATCACAACCACACTGTATTTACAACTAGTATACAGAGAAGACTTTCAGAACAAAATGACAGACTCAAACAGTTTGCAGAACTGAGGAGACTGAATGTAGCATTAATAAGATAAATTATACTCAAGTCTAGGAATGGGAATAAATTCATTTTACTGCAAACTTAATGCACTCGTAAATTCTTTCATTTACATGCAAGTCAATGAAGCCAGTTTGTGGGTGTTGAGCACTTTTTTACAATGTAAATCGATTTATATCAGCCTGACAATGTAACGCCATCCAATATCAACAAAACAAAATGAATATGAACTGCTTCCATTCTAATGAACGTTTCTGGTATCTCTCATACTCCTGTAGAATACATGACCAGTCAATTGCTATTCATATTCTGCATATGCCTTCCCATCCTGAATAGAATCTTTCTCAAGAACTGCATGACTAGCCTACAGCAAAAACATGTCTTGGATAGATATTCTTGTTACGTTGTTTCAACAGATCCAGTTCTCTCTCCCTGAAGTTAATCCTCCACAGGACACAAACATTGTGCCACATGGTGCAAGGTTCAAAGTTACTAACAGAGCAAGGTTTGTGGGCCAATTATAGTCATTCTTGAACAGCCCTACTGGGCCTGTTTTCCTGCCACCACTAAACTCCATCACTATGGGTGGATTAAATAGATGTTGTTCATTCGGGATGTCCTAATATCACCCTCCTTTTCCTCTCTCCAAACCTCAGTAAGACTTCATTACACTTCTACTATGCAGACTGTTAGCTGACATGCTCGGTCAATCGAGACAGCAAGGTCAATATGAGCACGACATGAAAGGAAGCTTATAAATTTAACTTGTGGATTAGTTCACAGGTGTATGACCCACGGCTCACCAGGCTGTGTCATGCAGCTCACGGTCACATCTAAATTACATGTTTGCTGTAACCAATGCACAATAATTTAGGATAGGTACACCACTCACAGAAATTTTTAAATGCGTGACCCACAAACCTGTAGTACATAATGAAGACTGTGTCCCTTTGCACTAACTCATATATTCGCTGCGTTCTCACTACAGTTGACCACATATGTGCAAGTTCATTTTTTTGCAGTCACAAACAACGCAGTTTACTTCCAACCGCAGCATCTGAAAGGAGAACTGAAGACATGATACAGGTAGTATTGGCTGCTTTGGACAGTGCAGAGTTACAAATAGGACAATGAAATATTGCAGACAGCTGTTACAGATTCAGACAATATATAACAATGACGAGGAAGAACAAGTGTGAGAAGAGGAAAACCAAAAACTAGAGGAAGATTAACCACAAACTGGAACCAGTGGCATAAGTGTATCTGGGGACCTACTTACCGATGGAGTGATAGCACAGCCATGCGCCGCATAACTTCTTGGTCAACGGACCGCATATACGACGGTGGTCCCATAAGATTATATTATAATATTTACCATATAGCCTAGATGTGTAGTAGGCTATACTATCTAGGTTTGTGTATGTACAATCCATGACGTTCACACGACAACAACGCAATTTCTCAGAAAGCATCCCATCGTTAAGTGACGCATGACTGTATACACAGGTAGTGCTGGTACTTGTGCATCAGACTCATTTACATTATCAAGAATACTTGAACAAGCCTGACCCAGCCACCTTCCTGACATTATGTGGCCAGACACAGTGACCTTTCTTGCCTTAGCCTACAGATGGGACGCAACTTCACAGACCAGACACCGGACTAGCATACCACGCTTCAACAGTTGTAAACTCCCTTTTATGGTAAAATGATGACACAAGATAGATTCTTCCAAGTAGTGGGAGTCATGTATTTTACAGACAATTCAGAAGAATTAACAGACAGAAAATATGACCAATTATGGAAACTATGAATCATCACTGATATACTGAACAAAGTATGTGCTAGATTCCATAATCCCTCGGAGCATTTGGCAGTCAACAAGATGATCATCAAATCTAAAGGCACAGTCTTTTTCAGGCAATATATCCCCAAGTAATGGAAAGGTTTTTATAACAAAATTTACAAACTGTGTGAAGACTCTGTATATACTTACAACTTGAGAGTTTACTTTGGGTACATCACAGACCCCACGACGACACAACCCCAAAACAACAAACTACTGGAAATATGACAAAGCTTTTACTGAAATTTTTTTCCTCACCTACTTTTTGATAACCTAGACTAGAAAAATATATGCATGCAGGACAGTGTGACCCAACCAACAGTACATGCCCCCCCCCCCCACCTCGCCAATTAAAAAAAAAAATGAAAAGGCATAACATAAATTAGGAATGGGGGGGTTAAATCATGTAGTATAAATTCTTACATTTTTCAGATCCTTCAAGCAAGGCAGCTTTGCTATGCTGGGGTGATCTCATTTGCCAGCCAATGGCACGATTAGTGATAATGAGTGTACTTCTGTCATAGAGCTTAGCGCGCTACAGCGAACATACTCAGGAACTTCAACTAATCACGCGAGAGGTGCAGCAGCTGAAATCCTACTTCTATATAAACAAGACTAAAGCAACCTAATTAGAATTCCTTCATATATATCTGAGAAAAATGGTCAGTGTTCTGAATGTGATCATGGCAAGAAACTTTAGCAAGTCTCATGATTGCAACACACAGGAACGTAACGTGGAACGACATCCCAAGCTGTCGACTGACTGATGAACAGGCAGATATGTTTTTATTTAATTTCATTTGAAGGAAAATTCGAAGACACATGTTCTTTCTGTATGCCTACATGAAAACATTAACTCTAAAAATTTGAATACCGGCATTCTGCAGACTGAACCAGACATTAAATCTGGCACCAAAGAGTTAAGAATCAAGACAAGTACTGAACCCTTATAGATCCAACATTTTCATTATTTTATTCATATAATTGATTTATTACCTACCTTATTTACAATTCAAAGGCCATTCTTCAGACAACAAATATCCATAAAAATCATTAGCACTTAAAAAACACAACTGCTTTCACCAATGCACGTAATTCTACAAGGAAACTCAATGACAAATACTGTCACTGGATTACTAGTCTATAACAGCAGTTCAAATCAAGTAAATTATGTAATGCGCAAAGCTCATAACTCCACAGCTAAGGCACAAAGCATTGTACTACCGATATTAACAAAGGGCATAACAAACTTGTCACAATGCTTGTCAGCAGCCCTCTAATGCAAGCCTGTACTGTTCACACTGAACACAAACATTTACAACTCCTCACCGCTTGCAAATTAAAATCTGGAGGAGAAAAAAATATAAAGTAAATAATAATAAAAATTGTTTTGGACCACTGCAGACTTGGTCACTCAAAAGGGGGGGTGTATGGGTCAGATTGCTGAGATAGGTCAGGTACATCAATTTTACCGTTGGAGCATGCACACTACATGCAAAATTACGTACAGCAGTCAATGCACACACTCATGAAAAAGGAGACAGCTACAGTACATGCCATTCATCTGCCAATCTGCAGAGGCAATGGTACTGTCAGAAGTTTTAAAAAGGATGATGTAGCAAAAGGTAATGAACTTGTGGTTTCTTCTTTGCTCACAACACCACACAAAGAGATCGCTGATAAGCCTTCACAACCCGTTAACAGTCACAACAACAGTGTCACCTCTCAAACAATTCTGATTTTATGAAACATACTTACATTTTAAATCTCACTAAATATGGGAAATTTTCAAAATGAATCAATGACCAATAGCCAAAAATGGGAAAAAAGAAAGCTAATTACGATACTTTATAAGGAAAGTAACAGATAAGGCTCCATTTACCAAACTAAAAGTTATTAATGCACCCCAACAATGAATTTTAGGACATAAAATTATGCATTTGTTTTGTTCAGGCATGAAGGGCAATTCTGTATCAGAAAAACGTGAACAAATGTGTATTAAATAACACACAAGCTCCACATCATACTGAAGATTAACAACCAAACCTAAACAGTAAGGAATTAACATGAGCAACATTGAAGGGGAGGTTTACAGAGCAAATACTACATTCCAGATGTTGGAAATATTCACACTCATCACCCAAGGGAAATATGTACACATTTCAAAACATACGAAATTCAATGAAGCAGTGAACATGACAAATAAATTCAAACCGATGCAGAATGTAACATTTATAGGTGGGTGAATGTGGACAAAAAGAAAACAATGGATAAATGTAGTAACTAAACTGAAGTCCCTGTAATGTTGCTAGTGGCTTTAGTCAGTATTTGTGCCGCATGCTTTGCTGCTTCAGTCTGTAGCGTCACAAGCTCAGAGTACTGTCTCTGCGCACAACGTGAAGGTGCATGTGGACATGCAGTTACAGCTCCACTCAATCCCATCCTCAGCACTAGGTGGAGGAGAGTGGTCAGTTTCATGCACCAGCCACTTTACTCTTGTATAAACACAACACGAGGCTTGTGGGGTCCACAACCAGTCAGTACACTGGAGAAGTGAAAAAACTCCTGCCTCAAAACATCCAACCACTTTAATAACATGCAACAGTCTGAATACAAACCCTGGCATAACTTTGTACACTGTATTTAAATTTGTTCCTAATATGTGGTGATGCCAAGATGTTAAGTGTAGACCAGACAACAAAACAATATGCAGAGGGTGCTATTTATTTTGGGTGACATGCAAACAAGAGAAGCATTACCAGTCATAATGGGCAACACATTAAAATATAAAAAAAGCAGATCTAAATCATCAGATTAAGAATAGCTTTGAAAATTGTGTTCTGGTATCAAGACACTTTTCAAAACACAGTTTTGGCACTCTCTGTCTACAAGTACCTAACAAGTCCCCTGAACACAATTTAATAGGTCTCACATTATTTATAGCATGCATTTCATTAATTTATCTATCTAAAGCCTTCCAACGGCATGTACCATACACTTATTTCTAAAGTTCTCACACAATCAGTTAATATTCTGACATGTTTCGGTGGTGGCCACTACTACCGCCGTCACGGAATTCATCTCGTAAGCCAAAACGCCGCTGCTAAAAACTGTTTCTCTTGTTGCGCACTCAGCCTAAAGTTCATATCATGTTCCCTGTCATATAAAACATGGTGGTAGCTGGGTGCACAACGTTGTTTGTGTCATCAGGCACCATACAGATCACACTATAACAATATAAGGAAGTTTTTTAAGTAAGGAATTCCAGCAATAGTTGTCACTGTGGCAACCAGGCAGTTACATTATTACAGCTTGTGACTCTCTTTGATAAACACTCAGGTCAGGATTAGTCCTGCAAAAAGCTTTACTTGATTAACAATATGTGAAAATTAAAATAATTAATTTTATTTGTACAATTAGTATGCATAAATAATTGCTGTATGTCGGTGTATGTGATGCAAAAGTATGCATGTAGCTGACATCACAGAAACATACACTGACGTAACAGTAAGTTTTTATGCACACTAATTGTACAAATAAGACTGTGTGTTAATGTTTTCACACTGTTAATTAAGTAAAACTTTGCACAGGACTAATCCTGACCTTGGTGTTTATCAAGAAAAGTCACAAGCTGTAATGTAACTGCCTGGTTGCCATAGTGACAACTACTGCTGGAATATCTACACTTGTTAAAGACTTCCATCTATCAATACAGATAGCATGATCTCTGTGGTGCCTGATGACGCCAACAAAATTGTGCACCTAGCTTTCACCATGTTTGACATGATAGGGAACATTGATATGGATTTTAGTGTGAATGCACAACAAGAAAAAGAGATTTTAACAGCTGTGTTTTAGCTTAAGAGATTCATTCCCTGATGACGGTTGTGATGGCCACCATCGAAACATGTCGGAATATGGACTGATCATGCGAGAATTTTAGGGTTAAGTGTATGGTGCATGCTGTTGGAAGTCTTTAGACAGATTACAATATACATGTGTGTAACTCTAGAACAGCACAGAGCTTCAACTCATAGAGCAGAAACCACTATCTGCCCTGTGACCATGAACTAACATTTAAAAAAATTACTGTATTTTAAAATCTTCACAAGCATCCAAAAACATTTCTGAGGGCACCAAGGTGCCCACACAACATAGCTGGCTGATCCTTGGTTTTCAGTAAATGTTATGGGCAGACATATCAATTCATTAAGACGTCCAGAAGAACATGAGCATAATATTGCGTAAGGGTTTCACCCCGTCTCTGTTGCTATCTCCCCCCCAACCATCTTATCTTTCTTCCCCTCTAGTACCAACCATGGCACCACATAGTAACAGAACAGAGTTTCAATACTATAAAGCTTGGACTTATAAAAACATTATCATAATGCTGTCACTCACAAAAATACTTTCAATATTTGTGACATGTGTTATGTTAGAACAGTTCCTACTGTATCACAAATGACCAATAAACAAGACACTGTATGTCACACACAACCACAGCACATTTTACAGGACACTATGTACTTACAGGGGGCTCCCCATTTAATTACAACATACAAAACATCAGCCCTCTAGCTCAATGCTTATTGCCTTCTGATATTACAAGAATATACAAGTTATTTAACATAATTTAACATGTTTATGCACCTTGCAAGTAGGTCATACAACTGCACTTACAGTACAAGTTTCAAATGTTCAGTTTCAACAAGAATTTCACTGTTAAATGATGGACCACGCATTAACACTCAGTCACAAATGTTCATACACACACACACACACACACAACTTATCTAGTTTTGTCACTGGCAGGCTGATTCCCGATTGTGTCGAAGCGGCGATAGTACAGTAAGTACGGAACACGAGGTACTCGTGGGCGTAAGACAGTGCTCTCCTGTACCGCCTTCACTACGCTGTCATCATACCGCACCCAACCACCATAACCCACATGAAACACATCTGTAACGTAATGTCCTTTGCTTGCTTCTTTTCCGTCATGGTACACAACTGGAAAGGAAGAACATATTTTAGGGTGATAATGCTATTACAGACCCCAAGAAGTAATGTCAGCATTCCCTCACCCACAATATGAGATCACTCTGCACTCATTAGCTTCCATCCTCTTCTGCATTCACACAAGCTGACAAAGTGATAAGGTGCATGTTTGTACAGTTACACAGGCAGAGAGCAAGGGATGTGGCCAAACAGAACCTCAAGAGAGGCAATGTACATATAATGTAATACTAAGGCATGTACATGCAACCACTGTTGCAGCAGAAAAGCAATAGGCACTACATATTCTGAGTGTATGTTTGTAGCGTTAGATATCCAGCATGCACGGTATTCTTATCTAAGGCATGCCCCGCTCTACTCTATTTTTCCACATTACCTCATAAATGGCAAGATTTTCGAAAAAAAAAAAGTATTCAACATACAAATGCATGTTTCAATTTTCTCTACAAGTTTTCTCTGAAGCATTTATCATTCGAGAAAGAAATGAACAAGATGTGGTCTTCACATTAAGTACCCGCTATTCATGTCCAATTTTATTGAAACTTGAATTTTCTTGACGGATTTTCAAAAAATACTCAAATATCAAATTTCATGAAAATCCATCCAGTGGGAGCCTAGTTGTTCCACGTGGGCAGACAGATGGACACCCAGACTTGAGGTAACTAACAGTAGCTTTACGCACATTTGCGAACATGCCCAAAAAAAGGAGAGGGGGCTGCAGTCCAGACCTGAAGAAAACTACTCTGCACCGTGTTTCTCAACCTCCCATGGCAAAGTTCCTATAGACTCAAACCTCCTCCTCTCTCCCAAACCTACAGTTTTCATTACCCATGCTCCTCCCATCCTGCCTATGTAATCAAACCGCATCTTCACATTCATCGCATCTCCATGAAAATAAACCCAATTTCATCAAGCCTGAACATGGCAGCAGCACATTCCTCTTAATGTTCATGCCTGCCTATACGGTGTAAAAACCCAGAACAGTACAGTGAGACACAAAACTCAGTTGCTACATGTTGTATCACACATTCATGTATCAGAATATAGGTAATCATCTGATTTCGGGACAGCCTGAAACAGGGGTCAAAAATAGTTTAGAAGAGCATGCCCTAACTAGTTACAAAAAATAAACATTTCACCCCATGTCCATGATGCAGTACTTCTAAGATCAGGCCTTCATTTTACAGCGAAGCAATTCCACGTCAAACCAGCACAGCAGCTGACACAACCACCTTGGATTTTCAATGAATTCTGGAAGCCTACAGTCTGACGCGCACATGAAAAATACACTCTTTCTCATTCCTAGATAAAATCACATTCAAAGTTAGTGCATTATGGACCACATGGGTCAAGAGTGCAACTTATGCTGTAACATCACACACACACACACATGTACACAAAACATAATGCTATGCACAAACTGATTCCGTGTTGACATAACTCCTGCATCTGTGCTGTGCTGTGCCACCTGTCAAGCCATCATGTAATTAAAAAATCTGCAGGGATCAAGTAAGAGATGGGTATTCAGTTAATGGCTGACACATATTGAGCAAATGGTGCTTGACAGGTAGTCAGTTGAAAGTCAGGAGAAACAAGGAGAACAGATGATATCTGTTCAGTATAATATTAATATATGTATGCATTATGTTAATTATTCTTCCTTCCCATAATCTCAGGAAGCACAGCACACACTTCTGTACAGCGCAAGTGGTAAGCCTTTAGTTAGTCCATTTTTGCAGTTGGCCTCAAAAGTAGCAGTCACACATCACTTTAGCTAGATCGAACTGACTGACCTGCACCTCGCTTATGGTACAGCAAGACAACAAAAGAAAGGCACGCCATATTTAACAAGGACACCATCTGACAAGACATCTGCCCTGCCACACCACACACACACCACATTCATTTCCACTGGTTCTTGAATTGAAGATTCAGAAACCTTGCAAGCAAGAAACCCTGACCCCAATTGCAGACAAACTCTCCAGATTGCATGCTAATATGTGCACTGAAAACTGGCAAAAGATCAGCACATTCAAATGTAGAGGCAAAAGGTGGAACAGCATATAACAGTAAAGGTAAAAAGTACGGTGAAAACTGCCCATATGCAAGCTATGTAAACATAGGGAAGTATACATTTAGCTCCGAGCCGGAACAGCTCAGTCAGTATAGCAACTCACTACGGGCTGAATGGCCTGGAGATTGAATCCCGGTGGGGGTGAGATTTTCCGCACCCATCCAGTCTGTCCCTAGGACCCACCCAGCCTCCTATACAACGGGTACCGGGCCTTTCCCAGGGGTAAAGCGGCCAGGGCGTGGAGCAACAAGGTTAAAGAAATAGTTGTTAAAACTCTACTCCCCTTCTGGGCCTTCATGGCCTGTTATAGGGTGAGCTTTACCTTTACCTTTCCACACATTTAGCTCCATTCATTATTAACCATGGAGGTGAGTGGTTAGTTTCATGATATGGCAACCGTACAACTCACAGTACGAGCCATCATTAACAGTTGAATAACACAAAGCAGATCGGAATGCTCTCAAGAAGTGAGATGCTTTGTGCCCACCCCAGGAAATGAATCCTGATCCCACCACTTAACCAGCCTGCAGCTTTGTCACTATATCAACTAAGCTATCCTGGCTCTAATCGAAGCATCTGCACATAAAAAATTTAATACAATGTAATATTTTCAATTCCATGTTTTTATCCATAGGTACTTCTCTTCTGAGGGTAGCAATGGCTGGGAGGCACAAAGAATGTACGAAAGTACACCAACATACCTGCAAACAGCTTATACTGCCTCTGCTTCGGAGCGTACTTCTTATTTGATGACATCAGCTCTGCAGAAAAAATAAATATATATGAATACATCAAGTGACACTCACAAACAGTGCAATTATTTTTCAGACACCCTGTGAAAATAAGCCGGCAGCTCATGTTCATAAAATAGGACATTAAGTAATTCATATTTGACAGTTCTTACCAAATTACATAAAACGTACAGTTACAATGTGTCTCTTACATAAGGCATAAATGGAGAGCACACACCAGGCCCAACTCACAACACTCAAGTCATCAGATTTCATACACTATAACACTATTAGCTAATTATGAGATCTGAGGATTTTACACCAGTGAGAATTTTGAGCCTCCTTTATCCATCCTCAAGGCATACCTCATCCAAAGCATATGTAACCAGCTAGAAAACAACAACACTCTAACCCTCAAGGGCCTAAATTATCAGTTCCTTTGCAACATGACAGTGTAATCTATAAGGTACTATTTTTAAATACACAGAAATCATTTAGCTTTCAACACACTATGGAGGTCAAATAAGGGATTCCCACTTAACATTCCTAAATTTAAGGTCTTCACTCTCTCATGTTCAATTTCTACAGCATGTGCTGTAATGGCATTCTATTTTCTCCGCAGAACACATTTTCACTTCAGTTAAACACTCATTCTCCTCCAGAGCTGGGTGATAATCAGATTTCATTAAACTCTCCACAGGAGTTACAATATATTCTGTGATGAAATAATTCCAACATAGGACTCTGCCTTCACCATTATGTACTTACACATAAGCCCACCCAGCAGAAAATGTCACATACGTTAAAACCATAACAAAGTAAATGGTGCACGAGGCATTATCACATAATATGTAGACACAGGGTTTTAACCTTTCTTGTGTGAACTCTCAGCTTCAACTGAGTCACTTTTTACCTTCAGTGCCCTTCAGCAGCTGTCATATTACCAGCTGCAAGTAATATATCTTTAACAAACACTTATTTTAGATCAGATTCTGTTAAGTTTGCCGCTGGCATAAAGTGGACGTTCTTATTCTGGAACCAAGAGTGGCCAACAGAGACAAGACTTCTACAACAATGTGTTAGCCCACATGACCCCTTGGAAGTGAGCAATTCAAGCACAAGTATACTTAATACAATCTTCAGACCCTACAAAAGCATTTTACATATCAATGTTCAAAACAGCTGTCCTCTGAAATAGCAGACATTAATAACAGTAGCCATTAAGGGCACATGTTACATGAAATGTAATTCCTTTTTGGCTGGCAAGATCAAGCAATTACATGGTCATATTAGTACAGTTTCTGTGGTTTATCTTCTGTAATTTGTACAAAACACTGATATACACAGCACAATGCTGTATGGTACTTATGCATAGCGGGTAATGGGCAATGGGCTCTGGTTTAATATCAATTGGGTGAAAAGATACAGCAACATTTGCAGCTTTCAAACTGTCATCATTCCACACATTTCTATGATACACGGCATAGATAAAAATCGTCAATGTGCCCATTACAAAAGCATATGGAGGAGTGGAGGTACAGCTCCATGCATTCTCAGCCTTGGCACCAGATGGAGGTGAGTGGTCTAGTTTACACCCTGTCTGCTTTACCCCTGTGGAAAGAGCCTTTGGTTCCAACTGAACTGGTGGTTGAATAGGCCCTACAGCCAGTGTGCATGTGTTGGGGAACAAACTCTCTTGTCCCTGTCAAGAAAGAAGAATTCCTTAGTTTTCCAGCCAGAAACCTAATTGCTATACCAACCGAGCTGTCCTGGCTGTTTGATTAACTATTTCTGTGTTAAGCTATTAATAAATCTTGTGTTCATATGGGTCAAGACTCAATAAACAACCGAAACCCAACAGCCACAAAGAATTCTTTTATAAGTTGTCCCTACATCTCATTGAGCACATTA
>Ga0123354_10016193_pt1 | contig 11678 bp, 10 predicted proteins | sample TergutLab28metaG_2_FD_97872 | JGI IMG/M metagenome (GOLD analysis project Ga0123354, IMG submission 97872) | Labiotermes labralis P4 segment gut microbial communities from Petit-Saut dam, French Guiana - Lab288 P4 | ecosystem: Host-associated > Arthropoda: Insects > Digestive system > Gut ... | reverse complement strand
GGCGACGAGAAAAAGAACGAGTATGAAAAGCCCTAAATTTCGTTTGGTAAAGATAGTTCGGAAAAGGAATTTCATTATTGTCTCTCTTGTATATTATGTATTTGTATCATCATCCGTCTCATTGTTGCATTTTGTAAAATGCAAAGATACTTATTTTTAACAGTGGAAAAGCAAACAAGTATTCATTGATAAGATTTTATTTTAGCCGGTTGATAGCGATTTAATTCTATATCATGGACATACAAATCTTAACGACGATACTGTTACTAATTGATGACAATCCGGGATGATAATATCTCAGAAAAATAGTATTAAAAGACGAGTAAATGTATAAAATTTTCTCGATACAAAAGAATTTTTATAAATTTTTCTATAAAATACTTTAAAATAAATTTGTTATTTCAAAAATGTTTTAATATCTTTGCAGAAGATTTAATTTATCTTTATTGTTTTATTTAAAAATTATACTCAACGATCATGAAAAAGATTAAATTTTTTGGTACAATTATTGCAACAGCGCTCATAGTTAGCGCGTGCACTAACGATGTGGGTTCAAATGCGAACTCAGGAAATGGCGTATTATCGTCTGCATCAGATGAAACTTGTATTACATCCGTTCCAATCACAAAAGCTGAATATGAAGGCTCCGGGACTGAATATACAGGTTCTGCTTTAGTGACAATCGCTGAAGGAATTACCCTCGGAAAGTTGAAAAGCAACGACCGTGAACTTAATTTCAGCGATGATGTGGCTCCGGGAACAATTACATTGATGGTCAAAAATGGGAACGTCTATACGGCTTATACATTTGATGCCGCTTGTATGCAAGGAAAATCCCACCTGTTTGACGGCAAAAATGTGTCGGGCATCAAATACGGAGCTTTTGTACCTGCGCCTACTGAGCCGGAAACCAAAGGCTTGTCGGGCAACTTAATTGTAAACATTCCATGCGCCGAAGGTCAAAAGGTCATAGTGGATTATGTCGTTACAGGTTATGAAAATTGGACAAACGATGGTACTGAAACCGGACAGTTAGTGTCTAAAATACCGTATGAAACACTGGGTAATAACAATGGCGGAATGATTGTGCAAGTTTCCTTATACGGCGTGGAAGGAACTATTCAATCGTTCTATCCGACATGGGACGGCGTCAATGATGTAGTTGTGGATTATGACTGCTCGGCTTTGACTCCTGGCGGAGATGAAACGCCTCATTTCGTAAGCGCTGTAGTAACGAGTTTTAGCACGAATCTTCAAAATGGCAATAATAACAATTTTAAGTTCTCCGTAACGGTAACGATGTCCGACGGTTCTACTCTTGTAGAAGATCATACTGAGACGATAAACGCTCAACAAAGCGGAAGTAAAACTTTTGTTTACGCCAATTACAGTGTTTTTGTGCAATGGAATGGCAATAATAAGGTTACAACCTGTAGAGTCCTTTAGCTATTGAACAAGCTGCTTAAAATAAATTAAGGCTGCCCCAAAAGACGAGGCAGCCTTAATTTATTTTAAGCAGACAGCCTCATTTTTTTTACGTTGTTGTCTTACTATACCGGATGGCTTTGCCATGTATAACGTTATTTGTAAAACGGGCGGATTTGCCTGATAATCGTGTTCACTCCAATCAATTCACCTGAAGTTAGAATAGAACCGATAATCACGCCCAGCGTACCGTGTGAATTAACATTTTGCCCCGTTTGAAAAAGGTTCGGAATGCGTGTGCGCTGCGATACCAGCGAATGTATCGATTCATTGCAATCGCGCAGCACACCATACATCGAACCGCGTTCCGTGCCCGTATAATCCAAATAAGTGAGCGGTGATGAAGTATAAAAATGTTCGATATTTTGCAGCGTACCCGGAATCTGCCTTTCTAACAATGCCAATAATTTTTCCGCTTTTTCTTTTTTAAAATCCTCATAATCTTCGCCCCGCCTACCGACTTTTGTGCCTGTCCACTTCGCTACCTCGTCGAAATCCATATAACCGATGAGCACGGCCGTCGTGGCAAATTGCTGCTCGGCAGACGAACAAAGGTGCATAAACAAAAAACTTCGCGGGTAGGTTTCGCGAATATAATTTTTGCCGCGCCACACATCATCAGGCGTTTCGTAATGGTAAAAATTACTGTTTAAATACGGTACCGTGTTATTTTTGAAATGAATATAGACCGTAAAATTGGAAATTGTATTTTGCAGATTCGTGATGCGGTTGCGATAGGATTTGCGTATCAGGTCTGTTTCGAGCATTTCCACCATTCGCGCGGGATGTGTATTTGAGATAAAATAATCGGCACAGCGTTCGTCGCCATTGCGCATCGAAACACTAACGGCTTTTCTGTCGTTGCAATTGATTTTGGCGACTTCCGCCGATGGAATAATTTCTCCTCCCATTGCACGAATGGATTGTACCAAAGATTTTGCGATGGTCTCGCTCCCGCCTACAATGCGATAGGCGCTGCGATTGTAAAAATCATTGATAAACGCCGGAATATACATCGGTGTTTTACCGCGTTCGCCGGCATACAAGGGAAGATTTCCCGCTAAAACAAGGCGTAACCATTCATTTTGAGTAATACTTTCAAGAAAAGCGTCGTAACTCTGTTTCACATGATTCGGATTGAGAATAATCGGATCATCGGTGGTATGCAAAGCGTGTATCGGCGAACTTTCGGTAGCCTCGCGAATTGCCTGCCAATAATTTTGTAAGTTTTTGCGCTCGTTTGGAAAGTATTGCGTTAGTTGTTCCGTAAAATTTTCCGTACCATTTGCAAATGGAAAACGTTCGCCGCCAATGGAAATAAGGTCGTAGGCCTGCTTATCGAGCGAACGCAGTTTCACATCAGGCAATAGCGAAAGATAGTTGAAAAAATAATGCAGCAATTGCCCTTCTTCTATACTGCCGATGTAGTGTAGACCGGTTTCAAACTTCACGCCATGACGAACAAAAGTCTGCAAACAGCCGCCTAACTGTGCATTCTTTTCCAAAATTGTTACGTGAAAGCCGTTTTTAGCTAAGATGTAACCGCAGGACAATCCGCCCAAACCACTGCCGATAATGATTACGCGTTTTTCCATTCGGAAGTGTGGTATATCGTTATGTTTTCCGGCAAACCGGCGCAGGCGCGCGCTATTGCTACTTTTTCCACATCTTCTTCAATGGCAACGACATGGATATCCTTGTGCGAAAGCGCATATAGAAAAGCGTAAACGCCATAGCCGTTGTTTTCAATTATAACGGTGTCGGATGGGGGCGACGGGGGCGGGGATGGGGGCGTATTCAATACGCCCCTACATTCTTTTTGGATTTCGCGCCAGACTTCGATGCCTTTGTACATGTAATTATGCAAAACGAAACTTTTGAAATAATCCATTGTTTCTATCTTTTTGGAAATTTCGGCATAGGTTTTGCGATAATAATGGCGGACTTGTTTTGCACGCATAGAATAATCAGCAGCAAAACGCCTGTCGTCAGGCGCTATGCGTTCGCGTACCTGTACGGTGATTTGCCCTTTACGCAATAAAAAATCATTTTTCGGCAACACGTGCCCTACGCCGTGTAGAAATACAGGAAGAATATCCACATTCAATTTTTCCGCCAAATAGAATGCGCCGCGATGAAAACGCTTAATACTGCAATCCGCCGAACGCGAACCTTCCGGAAAAATAACGATAGAATAACCGCGCCGTACAGCATCGGAAAGTTGATCAAAGCTATTCTCAATACCTTTCGACACGGGATAATAATCGGCGTTACGAATAGACCGCCCGTAAAAAGGGCTGTTCCATACCCAATCGTTAGTCAGGACAATCAACTTGGGCGTGAGCATCATCAAACACATCAAATCGAGATGCGATTGATGATTACTAATAATCACCGCCGGCTTGTCGAAAGTCTCGCCCGACAGGTTTTCATAATGAAATTTCACGCCGGGCACCCGCCGGATAACGAAATTAGCCGTCCAATGCAACAGCTTGTGATAGCGGAATTTTTTCTTTTGGTTTGTTTTCTTTCCGAAACCGAAGAGGATAAAACTGTAAATCGTTGCCAGAAGAATGCCCAGCAAGAAAAAAGTAAAGGAATATGCCATTTTAAGGAAACGCACAACTGTCCACGGAACTTCGCGCACCTTCCCTTTTTTCATCGTCAAATATCTGAAAATAAGCGGCGGAAACACATAAGCGCATATCACAACCGAAAACATACCCACAATGGTCAGTTCTGCCAGTGAACGCATGGCAGGATGCTTGGCGAAAATCAACATTCCGATAGCTATAAACAAGATAGTCGCCGACAAAATAATTGAATTTTTGAATGAAGCGAGCATTTTTTTGCGGTAAGCGTATTCATAAATCAGTCCTTCGGTCACAAAAATCGTATAGTCGTCGCCTTGCCCGAAAATGAAACTCGCTAAAATGATATTTACAATATTAAACTTCAAATCAAAAATATTCATTAAACCTAAAATCCAAAACCAGCCGACAGCCATTGGAATAAAAGTAATAACCGTAAGTTCGAATTGTCCAAACGAGAAAAGCAGGAAAACAAAAACAATAAAACTACAGATATAAAGCACATTATTGAAGTCGTTGGATAAAGCGTTGACCATTCTTTCTGCAATGGAACTGTCGTCGAAAGTGAAAACATGAGGATGAATCGAGGAATCTTTTGAAATACTACTCCAAACATCACCTTTACCCAATAGTTGTGGGTTGAATTGCAAAATCGTATATATCAACGTTTTATTGTTAGCTGTTGAAATATAGTTTTCTGCCATCTCTTTCAATGGATTATAAAAATACTGAAATGTTTGCACTTGAAAATCTTTATTCATCAATTCTATGAAACCGTTGAAACCGCCTGCATTAAAATTCTGTTTTTTAGCTATTTCATTTAAATTACTCAAAAAAGGCACTTTCTTACTTTGCCAAAATTCATTCCAGCGAGCTATTTTTTGTTTTTGAGTATCGCTTGAGGGCAAATATTTACCGATTCCAACATAACTTTCTATTCGATTACTATCAAGCGCGTATTTCAGGTTGGGAATAACAATTTGTTCGTACCATTTTAAGGCTTCGTCGGGCGTTGCGCCGTCGGCCACCACATAAAGCGCTTTTCCCTTCCCCTTATTTTGTTCCATCAACTTATTCATTTCCAAGCGCTGCTCAGCAGTCATATAATTAATTGATTGCAAGTTCGTTTCAAATTTCGCTCCGAAACTGAAAATGAACAGCACAACGGTTAAAACGAGAAAAGCCAGTACAATATATTTGTTCTTTTCAGGAGAAAAATTTGATAATCTTTCAAAAGCCTGCTTTTTGTGGGGTTGATCGGCTGTCTCTTGAAGTGCATGTTTACCGGGAGATTGCGAGTCACGTCCGCGATGACGGGGCAAAAGAAAAAACGGCAAAAAAATCAAAACGAATAATATCGTGCCTATCAGTAAGAAAGATGAAAGCCACCCCAAATCTTTCATCGCATCGCTTGAAATAAAAAGAAGGGAAAGAAAAGCTCCAACAGTAGTTATATTTCCTGTTAGCAGTGGATTAACAATTTCTTTTATCGTTTGTTCCATGTTTGAATTATGCCGGAAATGCGCCAAAAAATGCAGCGGATAGTTTACCGCAATACCGAGAATAATGGAAGCCATTCCAATGGCAATAATTGAGACGGTCGATTTGAAAAGCACAACCATCCCCAATGAAAACAACGCTCCGAAAGCTATTGGTAATATGATGAAAAAAAGGTCTTTAACACTTCGGAAAAAGTAAAACAGCAAAGCCAAAATCAGCACAAGTGCAATTGAAACGGAAAACAAGGTGTCGTTTTTGATTTGGTCGGCGTTGGTAATCGAAATCAACGCAGCCCCGAAAGGCACAATCTTTATTTCTCCTTTATACTCAACAATTGTTTGATTAATAGCCTTGTAAATTTCATTGGCAAGCAGTTTGTTATTTTCCGTCTCACTGACAGGATATTTTGAAGTAATAATCACAATACATTCGCCTTTATCGTTGAAAATAAAACCATTATCCGTATTATAATTTTCGTTTTGCTTGAAATTTTCGAGATTCTTTAATGCGTTTTGTGAAAAATGCAATGGGTCGTTCTGAATCACGCTCCGCACAAAACCGCCCATTGGCGACATTAGCAGGTTTTTATCCACTTTCAACTGATTTTCAATTGCCTGCGGTTGCAATAACGAGTCCATGCGATGATAATCTTCTTCTTCGAGAAAATAAGGCAAATTCTGCGTAATAAAATCGGTTACTGCTGTAATTGTTTCATTATCGACTTCAATCATCAACTCTTTGATATGCCTCATGCTGTCGTTCTCCTGTATTATTTCGGCGAAGCGCGTAGCGGCATTGGTCAAAAGGTCTTCATCTATATTGTTTGCAGCGTTTTTTTGAGAAAAAGTGACCATAATCTTATTCGACATTCCAATATGTTGATATGCTTCGTTTATTCGCTTGTTATCAGCATTGTTTGGAAAAAATGAAGAAATATCTTCCACAAACGAAATTCGTGAAGCAGAGAATGCCAAAGCGCCGGTAATGATTATTAACAATAGCCATAACAACGTTTTGCGATGTTGAAAGAAGATGAATATTTTTAGAAAGAAACTATTCATAATTTGTGCATGTAATTACCTGTATTTTCGAAAAAGCATAGCCGGATACCCATAAACCACTGCCAAGAAGCACAAAACCGTATTCAAAACCGAAATCCTGAAAAAATCTTTATTCCCTCTAAAGTGTGAAACACGTTCGCCGGCAGGTGGATAATACACATCTACCGGTTGCGAAACAATAGGAATATTGCGCCAGGCCGAACCTACCAATATTTCCAATTCTGCTTCATAACGAGTTGTAAATAAGTGTATTTTACCCATTTTTAGCAGTGGATACACACGAAAGCCAGTCTGTGTGTCAGGCAATCGCCGCCCTGTTTGCAACATAAACCAAAAATTTGAGAATTTGTTGGCAAAGCGACTGCCTCGCGGCATGTTGGGATCGTCGAATTTCCGAGATCCAACAATCAGCGCATTGGGTTGAGCTTCAGCCAATTTTATCATTATTTCCAAATTACTCGCCAAATGCTGACCATCGGCATCCATTGTTATGGCATGCGTAAAATCAAGTTCTAACGCACGGATGAAACCCTGTTGTAAAGCATAACCTTTTCCGCGATTTTTTGCGTAGGAAACAACATTAGGAGATTGCGGATCAAGCCCGCAATGACGGATTGCATCAAGCGTTCCATCTGTCGAACCATCATTGACGACAATCAGATTTTTTGTGTATTGCATAACCGAATTGATTACATCAATTATTAAATTTCCACTATTATAAACCGGTATAATTATACAAATTCTCATGCCAGGACCATACTAATTTTTGCAAAAACCGTCTCGTTTTCTTTAATCATAACTTTCAACAGCCAATCCGTTTCATTTTGAGCAAACTCAAACATAAAATTCACTTCGGGAAATTCCAAAGGATTAATAGAAGCCGTAAACTTTACGTTTTTCAATCTTCTAATGTTGAAATCTCTGCCCTTCAACGAGCCGAAAAGTTCTACCGCCATTTGAATCAAACACACGCCGGGCGTTATCGGATTGTTTGGAAAATGCGCTTGATAAATAAAGTTTCCGGCATTCAATTCCACTCGAAATCCGGCTTTATCGCCCGAAATATATTGACTTTTAACTGTATAAAAATTATCTTTCAGAATCATAATTCAGATTGCCGGACTTATAAAACAAGACTAAAAAGAAAATTTATTTTGCGGAATTTCCGAATTTAATACGATGTTTTTAAATGAAATTTCAGTTTTATCGCCCGATTTTTCATCTAAAATTATATCGGTGGCAAGCATTGTTTTCAAGTCGATTTTCAGTTCTATTTTATTATAAAAATCTTTCAGCCGCTTTTGAACAGGCATCAGAACAACCGACATCCGGTTGGCATCCAATTCATACAATTCCGACAAGAACTGTTTGTTCTGTGTGATTCCATCCCCGTTTATCATCGAAATTATGATGCCGCCGAGTTGTTTCAGCATTCTTTCGTTACCGATTTTTTTACCGTTTTTGTCAAGCATAGCCGCATTATTACCGTTCAAAATAAAAACCGACGGTGTTGGTTCGGTGTACTCCCAGCGCAACATTGATGGCGGTTGATAGAACATTTCACCTTTTACTACAGACTTTTCCGACACCAATAGCGATGTTTTTTCCTGCACAAAGGCACATCGCAAAGATTTAATATCGTTTGATTGTTCAATTACTTTCTGCTCGAAAGCCAGCTTTTCGCTTGCGTCTAATTTTCTGCCGGATTGCGAAAATATATTTCCACAAATTACAGATAATAAAATTGTTAGATAAATTATTTTTTTCATTATTTTGCAATAAAAAATACGCCCAAAATTATCAGCCCTACCCCAATCCAACGAGTGAGCGGTACTGTTTCATTAAAAATAAAGATTGCAGCCAACATTCCGAAAATGTATGCAAAAGCCGTTACAGGATATGCAACCGAAAATGCGAAGTGTTTCAAAATGAATCCCCACAAAACGGTTGCCGAAATCAGACATATACCGCTTGCCAGCAACCACCAGTTGGTCAGCAAACCGACAAAACAGTGCCACGACCATTGGAATTGATTCATCTTTTCTACTGCCAATTTGAAACAAACTTGTCCGCTTGCGAGTAAAAAACATTGAAACAGGGTTGAAATGACTACTTTTAGCATTTGTCTGAACGATGATTTATTTGATTTTTATGATTCCTTTGATAATAATACAAATGTATGATTTTTATCTTCAAAATGATTGTAACATAGGATTTTTCGTAACGGGGATTTTTTTTCATCCGTTACGTATACAAGCTTAGGAATTTCTCCGTTTTTCAAGCAGACTGCTGCGACATACACACCCAACGCAGATGCAGTGTAGCTTTCGCCAAAAATGTTCTTATACTGTAAAAGCGGAATATTCGGAAATAATCTTGCACAATTTTCATAATAAATTTTGTCATTTTCTTCAACTCCATTTGTTCCAACCATAATATAATCAATGTCCGTCATTTTGGAATTGATTTGCAATTTCATAATTTCAGGGGATTGCGGGTTAAACCCGCAATGACAGGCGCCGGTATAAATTTTTTCCAGCATTTCGATTTTGCACAGCGCCGTTTCCGTTTTCGCAGTCGATAATATCATTGCAACAGCCGTTTCCCCCGCAAAGGTTTGATTGGGTTTGCCCAAATAGCCTGCTTTTTTCAACAGCGTAAAATAAACAGGCGTCATTTCGTCGTGAGCGCCTACCAGCGCCGTTTTAATTTTACCGGATTTCATTTGCAAAAAAGCATCCTGCAAGGCACATTCAAACGAAACTCCTTTGTGAGCGTAGGTGGTGTTATAAGCGTGGCACTTGGAATCAATGGCGATGAGCGAACTAATCGTATTGTGCGTCGATTGCATAAAATGCGTAGGGTTCAATAATTCTTCACCCTCGCGCACAAGTTTTTCAAGAAAAATTTCGGTATTTTCGATACAACCCAAACCGGTGCCTGTAATAATGGCTTCAGGAATGCCGCTCTCTTTCATAGCTTCACGCGAAACGAGCAGCGCGCGTTTGAGAATTTTCCCGAAACGACGCGCCTCATTCGGTGTAAAGTATTGTTTGTAATCAGGCTCTAAGGCGCGCACGTAAGGCTCCGAATAAAGAACAGGTTGCTCAAACCAATCATCAACTAAAGGTTGTTGGGCGGAAATTTGCTTGATTGTGGATATATATATTTCGCTTTTCATTTAAATTTTACTGAATATCAAACTTGTATCATTCCCTCCAAAACCAAAAGAATTGGATAAAACACATTGTAGCGGTTTTTCGGGCTGTTCGTTTGTTATGGGTTCAAAACTCAACTCAGGCATTTTTTGTGAAAAATTCAAATTGACGGGGAAAAAATTATGTTGCAAAGCCAGGACTGAAATGATTGCTTCTACGCAACCGGCTGCACTTGTGGTGTGTCCGGTAAAAGATTTAGTAGAAGAAATCGAAGGAACCTTTTCACCGAAGAGTCGCATAATTGCAATACCTTCGCTTAAATCGTTGTTCTCCGTACCTGTACCGTGTGCATTGATATAGTCAATTTGTTCAGGATTAAGCCGGGCATCTTCGAGCGCTTTTTTCATTGCCAAATAGGCGCCTTCACCGTCGGGCGAAGAAGCCGTTTGATGATAAGCGTCACAAGTGTTGGCATAGCCGGAAAGCGCTACAACATGGGGTTTCGAATCGAGTTCGCAATGACAGCGGGCCTTAAAATGCGCTGTTGTTTCCATTACTACGTATGCCGCACCTTCACCAAGGTTTAGTCCTGCGCGCGTGGCATCAAACGGGCGGCAAGGTTCACTGTCGAGTATCTTCAATGTATTAAAGCCATTCAAATGAAATTTCGTGATACACTCGCTACCCCCTGCCAAAACGATATCGGCGCGTCCGCTTTTCAGTAATTCGGCGCCCAAAATAATAGCATTGGCTGCCGAACTGCAGGCTGTTGAAATCGTATCAACCTGCGAAAAGATACCAAAATAATCGGCAATCATTTCCGTGCAAGCGCCACAATCGTGGGTTGAGATGTATACATTTTTAGTATCGTTATCAAGAAAATCAAGATAAAATTGTTCGCTCTTGTCCATTCCGCCAACCGTAGTTCCGTTGACGAAAGCAATACGCAAGGGCAAATCTTGCTGTTGACTTTGCCGAATGAGGCCAGGGATAAGGTTTGCAGATTGCAAAGCCTCATGCGCAGCCAACATCCCCATCAGGGAAGTGCGTGTAGTCGGTTTATTTTCCTGAATCTTGAGCAAGTTTATCATTTTTTCGTTGGTCATCTTCACTTCGCCGACCGGAAATTCGGTATGCGAAGTTCGTAAATAACGCAAAGCGGCAATGCCTGTTTTTTGCGCCTGTAATGCGGCCAACGTTTCGTCTACGTTGTCGCCCAACGCTGAAACAATGCCCATTCCCGTGATAATAATTTCTTTCACATTTTTTATTTCGTTCGGTTTGCTGCAATATAATCTGCCAATACTTTCACAGATTTGAAAATTTCTTTACCTTGCGCCGGATCTTTGAGTTTAATACCGTAATTCTTTTCCATCAGCACAATAAGTTCTAATGCATCGATGCTGTCCAAACTCAAACCTTCACCGAAAAGCGGTGCATTTTCATCAATGTCTGAAGGTTTTACATCTTCCAGGTTCAATACATCAATAATTTCTTCTTTTAATTTTAAAATTAAATCTTCCATTTTTTAAATTTATAATTGGTTTAAATATTTAACCGTAAATTCCAGCTTCGTTTTCTCTTTTGTTACCAAAAACATTCTTACTTCAAAAACAGCTTCAAAATATTCAATCCATGCAAAAAGCACAAAATTAATAATCTTATCCGAGAAAACACTTATAACAGTTCGAAAAATTTGTTCTGCATCAAAATTCTTAATTACATAAAAAGAAGTTTCGCCGAAAAACTTGTTGCGTATTGCAATTTCACCGGTAACGATGTTAGGCAGCGTATAAACAAAAAGCGAGGGCGAAGGAAAATAATTTTCGTTGTCTGCGATAGTCGCTTGATATTGCACGTCGATATCAAGCGAGGACGAGGAG
>Ga0123354_10016191_pt1 | contig 11680 bp, 5 predicted proteins | sample TergutLab28metaG_2_FD_97872 | JGI IMG/M metagenome (GOLD analysis project Ga0123354, IMG submission 97872) | Labiotermes labralis P4 segment gut microbial communities from Petit-Saut dam, French Guiana - Lab288 P4 | ecosystem: Host-associated > Arthropoda: Insects > Digestive system > Gut ... | reverse complement strand
CCTTCCGTTTTGCACGTGTCCTTGTGATATTCTCTCTGGCGTTAGTATGTATATTGCGTAGAGTGTTTGAACAGTTGGTCAACAGTCCTGCTGTGCCCATGTTGAGGTATACGCGATGTAACACAGTGATTTTGATGGCTTCAACTGCGTGGCTGGTGTTGTTCTTCAGTTCCTGGATCGTGTGCAGATTTGATTCGTATACCGCACTTTTCAAGCGTCCCCAGAACTGAAAGACAACATCAGCCACGCAGCTGCAGCCATCAAAATCACTATGTTACATCGGGTGTACCTCAGCATGATTAGACATACGCATATTCGTATTGATGCAGGAGGCAACCACTTTCAGCGTCTTCTATGATGGTATATCCTTTCAGCATTTGGCTACTGTATTAATTTCTATATTTACGCCATGCTAAGGAACCGGGCTACTTTTTCGTGGACCGTCCTGTACAACAGAACGAAATGCCGACCTCCGGCTTCTAAACTGGCCTCGCATCTCCTAAAAAATTTCTCCAAACACAACGAAAGTCTTGTCTTCAAATATTAGCAATCCCTCTTCAAAGGACCGCCCTTCCATTCTTGCCAAGAAAGTGAACTGCTCTACATTTTCTCTTCTGTTAATTCCCTTAATAAGAGAGCCAAGATTAATGTAACGTGATGGTCGGAATTTACGTCTTCGAAACACAGGATCTCCACTACATTGCGCGCACTCGCTGCACTTTAACATCATTTAAAGGAAACTACACAAACGGCGAGGCGATTTTCCGTTACACCAATATCTGTTTTTCTTACTGTTTACGCATCATCCGAAAATACCATAAGTTTTCATATTGTTTTTGGGTCCAGCTATGAACCTGCGATTCGACATTTCTCCACTCCTGTCTACATTGTTCCACTATTGATGCGAAATGTACTCGTATTTTACGAACTTCGGCTACATGTTTCCATGCCGCATGTACTTTGCAAAACTACAGTAGATGGACACTCTTTGCGCAACGGAAAACCAACAGACGATCTGCAGCGTATTAAACACAACGCAAGGGTGGAGGAGCGTCTCATGTTTAGCGCAGAAAAATGCAACTCTTGAACAGCTTCGTGTTGCCTATGCTTGGAGAACCGATTAAATATAAGAACAGATTAAAAATATGCCCTGTACTATGTACATTTATATATAGGCCACTGTCTGACTACAAGACAAAATTCTGTGGTTATTCTGCACCTATGCTGCAAGTGATATTTGTAGTTACTGACGCATCGCTAAATGGCAATCACTGCGGAAATTTCCGTCCTTATGAAACAGTAGTGAGGTATCGTATGCTTTGTAGGCGTAACAACGCCGGTGTTTTCCGACATAAGGTTATCTGCAGGTGACAGAAATGATTACTGCGTCGAGAAGCCTCTCAAGGACCCTTCAAATTCATGGCATGCATATTCAACAAAACTGGGGCTTTACTGTATTCCTCATAGGCTACAATGCACACAACAACAGTGGTTCACTGGAAGACTGGAAGTGTTATCTGTGGAAATCACGGACACGGATGTAAATGGTCGTGGGTTCTAACAGCCAGTTCTACCGGTTTTGCTAATCTCATACCAAAATTTTCTTTTTAATTTAGAATGAAAACGGCAGTACTGTAAATGCTGAGAATATTTAATGGATTAAATTACTCACTAGAATTTAAAACATTCGCGTTAAGCCACCGCTGCTGCTAAGAAATTCAGATATTTCACAAAACGTAGTGACTGGTCCGATTTACTGTTACTCAGTGACAGTAACCCAGAACAATTTGATGTAATTCTTGATTATTTTGAAAAGACATAACGTAATAATAATAATAATAATAATAACTGTTATTATCATTGTTTAAAAATGTGAAAAATGGTAAAGTGATCCCCTTACAGGCCCGGTGTGGCCCAGAGGGTGGGTAGAGGTATATAGCTCTACTCTTCCATGACTGCGGCACTAGAAGGGGGTGAGTGGTCAGCAGCACGCCCCGGCCGCACTTTACCCCCGGGAAAGACCAGGTACCCATTTTACAGGAGGCTGGGTGGGCCCCAGGGTCGATCTGGACGGGCGGAAAATCTCGTCCGTACAGGGATTCGATCCCGGACCGTCCAGCCCGTAGCTCAGTCGCTATACCGACTGAGCTACCCAGCCCACATTAATATTATTATTATTATTAAATTATTCATTTTTAATGTGTTGGCACAACAGCTTAAGATCATTTACAGATACAGCACAAGAACATAAGAAAACTGCCAATGAAAAAGCACAGAAAAGTGATAACAAGAAAAATCCGAAAATATTGTAATTATTAAAGAAAAAATTGTTAAGAGAGGTAAATTGTTGCTGAATATATTGATAGTGCCTTTCCATTCAGTGCTGGACATGCAGGCCTAGCAGCGCAGGGCCATTTGCTAAATGAACACTTCAATACACAGATACTGCAGTTACTCGACAAAGGAAGAAAGAGAAAGGTACAAAATAAAATCAAATTAATTACAGATATGTTACCTAAATTAAAAACACAGCTCACATGAAACGTGAGTGACCGAACTACAGAGTAAAATCTGTTATACTGTTTTGATATACTTAGAAAAATAATCCAACAATTCAGTAATCAAAACAGACCTTCCACAGAATACATCGGTACCCGCGGAAGCGCACCTAGTGGAGCGACAGTTGCGAGGCTTAACATCAATACAGAACAAGTTAAATCTTCCATACTTCGATTCGGCGCATGAAAGTCAATAGTTTCCAAAACGGTAGTTGGGAAATTTTTAGAGTACTGATTCAGCTGCCTAAGGACCAATTTCAGCGGTTATATGAATTGGTGAGGAACTATAACACGGAAGCAAATACTACTTCTAGTAGTAGTAGTAGTAGTAGTAGTAGTAGTAGTAGTAGTAGTTGTAGTAATAAAGTTACCAAACTTTATATATAAATACCGTTTCTAAATCCACATATTTTAATCACAATTTAATGGCCATTACCTGGGAAGTTAGGATTTTACAAAAAAAAGTTAATTTGAAGAAAGCCTTCAGATAAGAATCTTCTAAATGCTTAGATAACTTCAGTTAACGACTAGACATATATCTCTTATCTACCGCGTTTTCCTGTTTGAGCGTGAAACGACGTAGGTAAGACACAAGAACTCGGTGACTCAGTAAGTCACTGTCTCAGTGACACCGTCCCGGAGTGTTTGGAAATCGACAGCTAGACGTTGCCTCACGTTAGTCTCAGCTGAAAGGAGACAGATTAATGACGCAACGCGCGTTCAATGCGCAGTACAGCGGGCCCAGAAGAACGATAAAGCACACACTTGCAAAGAGTAGTAATAATATTCCATAGTAGCGGACGTCAGGAGAGGCAAAACGACATGAAAAGTAGCGTAAAAGATAGTGGCATGGCTTGGAAAGGCAGGAAAGTGATGAAGAGAAACTGAAACAAGCGAAGATTCGTCACTCTGGACTATGTTACGCCCAGAAATTTGTTCTAAAGTGCTGGAGCAAAAACCGTTACTGGCAAAAGAGACAGCGTTGTGCCCGCCTCATGTATTAGGTAAGTATGATAATTAACAGCTTCGTATTCATGCTTTTCTACTGAAACCTGGGGCTGCATAATGGACCGCTCTAGAATTTTTATATTTAGGGCCACATCGTTGGACGTATCCTTTAATTTTGAATTAAACACTTAGAATATAAAAATGCAACGAAAAATTACATATTTAAATTTATTCCTTATATGGGTGAAATATAACTGTCCACGATCGCTACTGTTATTCTGGGAGAGAAATCTGTACACACCTGACAAGAGATGCTCGCTTGCTCGTCAATACAGAACGGACCCTGAGTGTATGACGTAACAGTGCAAACATGTAAGACGATGTCGTGAATTACGATCCTAGTGCGAATTACAAGCCAAGCGCGAACAGAAAAGAGTTTGTTCAGCACGACAACTCGGACAACTCGATGGTCTTACGTCACGGCCGGCCAAAAACCAGTCGCCTCTTCAAAGTCTTGTTGTTGGTAAACGAATAAATAAGCTAGATTAATGTCAAGAGGCAAACGGCCTCCTGGTGGAACCACGGGGAGATATTTTCCTACCGCCGAAACAAGGTTCTGAGGATGACTGAACTTCAGACTTATCACCCTGTTTCCAACTTATGCATGCTGGTTTTGGAAACAACGCCCTACACTAGGATGATGGCATTTGGTCATCTTGACGGAGTATCAGTAGGACGGACAGTAAGAACGGTCCCTTGAGAAATTCTGCAGGTGAGGTCAGTAATGCTGGAGACGGGGGTAAGATCAACTTACTCATCATCGCCGTCTTCAGTGAGTAATTGCTGCCGATCTATAACCCCATCGTTTCTTTGGTCTTGGTCTATTTCGCCCCCCAAGTACCCTGTTCTTAAAAAAAGTTCATGTGAAAAATTATTTGTACAAATTACTAGATTTTATTCACGTTATATTACATTTAGTACGTCCAAATAAAAGCGTTTCTGTTTGATTTCTTAGATATCAGTTTAATTAACTAAAGTTATGTTCCTCAGTAGAATCCCCGATCCCCCCTTTCAGGGACAGCCATCTTATTGACCCTGCCAATGGGCTGCTTCTGGGCCCTCCGGGGTTAATTTTGTGATTAAACCCCAGCGGCACAATAACAGCTAATTGCAACGAAAGTCAACATTATGGAATTACTTATTCCTAAACGTCAAACGAAGAACACAATGTTCATGACGAGTGCTGACTTCTCTAAGGTAATATAGTATTTTCTGGCGTAGATTTACCTATAACTAGAAATAATCTATCATCTCCATCCTCAGGATAGAACACATAAGCAATATGTTCTTTGAAACTCGTACATTTCTTCTAGACTCCACAACATTACATCCCAGATCACTGACGAAAAAGGTAAAAGTGTCCCTCTGCAGGCCGTGAAAATACATGGGATTAGTACAGGTACAGATTTAACTCGTTCTTAATGTCGACACTTGATGGTCAGCTTCAAACTCCGACAACATCGCCCTCAGAGAAACCCCCTGGTAAACATTAAATAGGAAAATGACCGGTCTGGGATTTTTGTACAACGACTGAGCTATCCTGGGTCACGAATCGCTGATATTAGAACCTAACATCTCACAGTGTTTCTCTGATGCCCCTCCACTGTTGCCATTGTTTCTTGAATTGTCGTTTTCAGAATGCGCACACCGAACGTAATGCTTACACAGCCATAACTAAACTAACAGAACATTATTTGCAAAAACATGTTTATTATATAAAGGTAAGTTAACCTTTAATGCATCAGAATCTTCGTATATTACAGTCTTTAACTTATATTTAGCACGTACTGTATATTAAGCCCACATAATCTCAAGATATCTCTACATTTTCGAACATCGTTATAATTTGTGATTCTCGCTCCTCAACCCAGAAGACGGAAACAGCATAATCCTCCGACAGGTCCATATTAATGTATTAAACTGAGCGGCGTTACGTTCCAAGATACAGAAATCATAAACATGTCAATCCAGAGGGCACAGGTGTGTTGACTAACCCATATCACGTCAGATGAGGTTATCAGAGCTCTGAGTGTGAATATTACTGCCCTTTGGGATAGGCTACACCATCGCATTGTTTGCTAGATAGTAGCGACGTTTCTGCTTCTCCATGTTCTGGATCGAAACACGTTCACACAAACTTCCTTGCTGAATAGGTGCGCCTCCTTGCCTATTTCCGCGGACGTTTCCCATTGGCTTATGTGTCTCCGGCCTTTTCCTCTGTTTCGAATTCTTATGGGCCATTCCCATAAATTGGCAGTCTTTTGCTCTCCCCCCCCCCCTCTCCGTGCGTATATAATCTCCTAGTTTTCCAGCTTGGTTCACTACAAACCTGTAAAATTGACACAGCACTTTCTTCCGAAATGCTGGTACCCATCTACTCTAATACATTGTGTCACATCCCAAAATTTCACAATCTTTCATCTAGGACAATCATTCCGGATTATACATGTAATGAAGTTAGTTGTCGCAAAATTTGCATGAACAGAGCGGAGTGTCAACTGCAGGACAAGCTGCTGCGCATTGTGGAAGTTCTATCAGAGCTGCTCATGAACATTCCGTTTTCTGCTATTCATCTGTTTCAGCTCAATCACTAAGCATACTGTAGCCCCATATCTGTCGGGACTCCTGCCCAATAAACTGGATTAATAACTGTGCCCCTTTATCAAATGATTCATTGTAGTTCTACAACAATATCATAATTGAGCCAATCCGATTATTTCTGAGCCAACGGCTACCCAACATGAGAATGAAAACGGGATCTGCAAAATACAGTTCAATCCATCAGTTAGTTATCGGCGATTATGTCGCGTATTTGTGTGCAACTGACTTTTGTATTTGAAATGAACGGAAACAATTCGTTCGCACATTGCAAAATGCAACAGAAGCATTATCTCTCACACAATGCGCCTATTGCCACTTTTACTACACAATCCGGTTGGATTATATCTATAATAAACTGGGGTACAGATGAAACTTTTTAAATTATTAGAAATCGATACACTTGATAAAAAACGTGGGGAACTTGTATGTATGAAGGCGTATTATGTAGCACACGCCTACTAACTCTTCAGTCACACTGTTTTCAGTCACGTCAAACTTTGGTGTAAAGTTTCATATAAGCTAAGCCGTAGCCATAGTGTAACAAGAAATGGACTAAAGGATGTGTGCTTCATTCACGGCTGAAGGCATCCATGAGCCACGAGAGAAAAGCCACTTTGTCCAGCTATATGCCGCTTTCCTTTCTCTCTCTCTCTCTCTGTCATAACTCGACAGCCCTAGTGGGCCTAGGCCTCCTAGATGAGGTTACTCGGTTAGGCACACATATACACTCGGTAGGACTCAGTTGGAAGCGTGATCGGCCCGTCGCAGGGAACGATACGTAATAAAACACAACACAAAACAAAGACATCCCCTGGCGGTATTCGAAACCGAAAATCCCAGCAAGCGAGCGGCCCTAGACCCATGCCTTATATCACATGGTCGCTGTTTAGCATGCACTATTTTTGACTCGTAAATGATTCAGCTTTTAAATTAAAGATTAGTCACAAACTTGCTCCGAAACGTCAGTATCTCTCTACCAGACCACGCGGCATCTTATTTCAGAAGTCCTTGAAGTTAATATTTACCGCAATGAGAACCTCTAATCTCATGTTACTATCGGGTTTCCTCCTCCATTGTATTTAAAGTATGTTGTAGTTCGCGTGCGGACTAAGGCCACGGAGTTTGTTAGTTTTGTTTTGTTGCTTGAGGCTCCACTTCACTATACCACTTAGCCTTGCTGTTAAAGTTGGCGTATAGCTTTCGGCTGGTCAGCTGCCTACCATAAGATTGTAAGGTTCTTCGGACACCCACAGATGACGACTTCCAACCTTATAGATATATCATATTTTCCAACCTGAATAAAATAATACGCTCTTCGAATGATTTAGTTTCCGTCGACTCCTAGTTCGTCGTCTTTATACTTTACACCATCGGTCTTCAACCCGCGGACTGCCAGTTGTATGTGCAGCCCCTAGCCATATTTTGAAATTATGTACATGCTACAAAAATTTCACATTAGCCTATCTTTGACGGTTAGGTACAGGTCTACCACGCATTGCTACTTCCCATCCTCCGAACCGCGAATCAGTCCACAATATGGCCGTCTGTCGTGGAAACTTGAGACGCCCTATTTTACCACAGAACTACGTACTGCTGCCGCCAGAAATTCGTCTGACCTTCTTCAACATAATCTTTATTTCCATGCCGTCCTCTACTTTGCCATATGCACATATTAAAAGAACCTGACTGGAAAGATGTTCAACTTCAATTAAATTGTGAGTTAACAAAAAGAGGCACATAAAAGAGCAGTCCGAAACTGATTAACCCCAGCAGTCAATTGGCACTGACCAAGCAAGCTTTACGGATCGCTGTCCAAGGCACAGAACCTTCTGAGCGTAACAGCCTGGTGAACATTCTGATTATTTCCATATTCCCCTATTTTCGAGGTTAGGCTAGTAGTTAATTAATTAAAACAACTAAATCTTAAACTGCTGGAAAGCAAATTCTTGGGGTTGAAAGACAAAATGATAGTAAAATACATACAAACCACAATAAGGTGGATTATCCCTTTAAAGACCAAAACAAACCTGAATTGTATATAAAGATTCAGGTCGCACACCGCAGTAAACACCTTGCATCTCAGTAACAAAACTCAATTAGTCAGTCCTCTCCAGGGAAATAATCGTTGTTTATTTGAGATCTAAGACAACACATAAATACACTCCGAAGGAAAAAGTAGAATTTATGTAAAAACTGGTGGTATGTGAAGTAATCACTAGGCTTTAAAATGCCATAATTAATGGAGCAGAAGAAAGAGCAAATTGATCTTCTCTTGTTTGCGGAAATAAAACTTGATATCCAAAGACATGTTAAATAATTACCATAATGACAATTAAACACTTTTTTACCCAACTAATGCACAATATATAATATGTAGATACAATTAAAATTATAAAATATTTAAAAGTGCTTCAACATGTTTCGGATCACAGAGAATCCATTATCAGGGAGCCTTGTACAGTGCTTGGCTAAAAATTACAAGAATGATTCTATCGTGTCCATGTCAACGGACACGATAGAATCATTCTTGTAATTTTTAAATATTTTATAATTTTAATTGTATCTACATATTATATATTGTGCATTAGTTGGGTAATAAAGTGTTTATCATTGATCCACAGTGCAACCATGAAGATTACCATAATGACGAAACAGAAAGCAATCTAAACTGTAGGCATGTTGATATTTCAACGTAACAAGATTTCATGTACCACAGGGACGTGATTCGTAAGTTAATGACCATTACATTGCCCCTCTGAAATCAATATGTATATAAAATTTTGACCGCACTGTCATGACTCTGACAGATGTAAGTTAACAAGGAAATGTCGATCCCTTGTGACAAGTTAATGCAGGTCTATATCGCGCTGACGTGATGGATGGAGCTGTCAAAACCGACAGTGCAGTTTCGCTGTCACTTCCCGACATTATCAAGCATTAACACACATCCAAGTTCTTTATACTACAATATACCACTTTTTCAATACAGGTTTCGGAAAAATAATTAGATCTTGTCCGAAAAGTGCCAAGTTTTAAGTTTTTTTGAAGGACACTAACAGTTCAAAATTCCAGTCACGAACAAATGTAGTAATTCTCAGAGGAATGCCTGCAACAGTTTGCGGTTTAGAACAATCGCGACAGAATAGCAATGCAGCCTACACCGTAACCGCCTTAAGGGCACGTTCCCGCCACGTCAAAGTCATCACAAGTGTTTTCGTGTTTTGAGTTACTCTCCTGCGACGTCCACTGAAGTTCTCCCATGATCCACTCTCTCCTTTCCTTCCAATCCATTTCTCACATCCGCCATGTGAATTTCCACGCACGTTTCTCGTAAAACACTTCTACGTTGTTACCTACAAAATGTTTCATTTATTGCAAGTGAGAAATATTTTCATTCCATCTGGCTTTCTGTCCACTCTACAGGGCCAGCTTAAGACGGGGTCAAGCGTGGTGCATAAGTTGAGGCGTCACGGGACGGTGCATGTGTGTTTATATGCACACAACAAATACACTGCACATGGGACAGACTAATCAAAAAGGCTCCTCGTAGAACACAACTGCTCGATAGTGAATGAAACGTCATTTTTGCTTTGGTACATTTAAAATATGAGGATATCTCAGCGTTCAGTATTAAGGCTACGATCTTTCGGTGTAGACGTTACATGTTTTGGTAGACGTGTTCCAATGTTTCGGAGGCACCTGTTTCCAGAATGTTTTGACCATGGGAAAGTAGATAATACTTTCTTGCAAAACACTGGCGCCTACATGTCAGACTACAAGGCGTCATAAGCCGGAATGTCCTAATACTGATAATTTTATTAATACATACTAGCTAAGCAATAATAATAATAATAATAATAACAGAAACAAGAATAACGTAGTCGTTGTTGTTGTTGTTGTTGTTGTTGTTGTTAAATTCAGATCTTCATATATGGTTCGTGAATCTGCTCACCGTCCAACGCCTAGCTGTCATGCAGCAAGTTAAGTAATGTGGACAATTAATGTATTGTTTGCAACTACACGCTGAGGGATAAACTAAGAAGAAATGTACGCTACCGAGAGTTAACATTTCTGAATTTTGTGCAGCAAGTAACCAGTTCAAATCCAGGTCGGGACACAGGCTATTCTGTGTTTTTATTAACATTTTTTCCATTCCTGTGTGTCATACGCCTGGATGATATCTCACATTTGGTCATGACGTCTTCCTTCCAAATCCGTTCATTGTTCAATATGCAGCCGTAGTCTGAGGCTATATATCGAAGGAAGAATCAAGGTTGAGGCTATACTGTTTCAGTTACTTACAATGCTCTCAAATAAATCACAAGTACTTCGCAAATAATGACAAACAAGGCAGCACAATTCAACCCGTTCCCGCAAACCGTGTGGGGGTACACACAAATCACTGTTTTGTGTATTTGCATGTCAAGACAGAATGGAAAGTTTTTTTTTTTTAGAACTGGGTTTATTAAAGTTTTTGTGTCACATCCCCCTCTGACAGTCTGGTGAAACCTAAGGACCCCTTTTCAGAAAAATGCATTTATATGCATAAAAATAGATATAGAGATAGAGAGACAGATTGAAGTTGACAAACACTTTTGGAGTCTACAGGTCACAAATTACTTTCTTGCCTGCATTCATTATTGAAGTACAAGCCAAGGTTCAGCTAGATGTTAGTTAAACGAAGTTGTAATTACTTTTTATCCAAGTTCACGGAAGTCTGAAACCCCTTGTGGGTCCGTGGACCCCAAGTTAAGAACATCTGCTTTAGCGATACGCAGTGGGCTTACGGTATATTCTGTTTGTGTGTAATTTCATTGGTTTCAATTACGCTTCTTCAGCAGTGGTTTTCAGCCATGCAGTTACAAGAACAGCAATTATGAGGATTTTGGTTCTTGGGGATCGGTTTGGCGAAGGAAGGGGAAAGTGGTCAGTCAGTGCTATGGTGCAGAAACTCTAAGACTCACGAACTGTACTGATGTGGTGCACAAACAAGATGCTCTTCACATTAAATCACAAAACCTGCCCACCGCATCAGATCTCCTTCCAGACCCGTAATCTAAAGTGACCTTTCCTAAAACCAGAGTGCGAAAGTGTCAACAGAAGAACATGCGTCCCAGTTAATCACAAAGGCACACCGTCATGATGCCTGACATTATTTACGCTGTGGGGCTAAATAAGTGCGTAATTCAATTCCACAAACTCCTTGTAACTTTCATGAAGAAATGATAAAAAAAATACCTTTCATAGGTCTACGTATTAACACAGTTTATATTTGCGTGCCATCTGTCGATTCAGCTATGTATGAACGGAGCCGGGATACCTCAGTCAGTGTAGTGACTAGGTTACGGGCTGGACACCGAGGTATCAGTGTGCGATTTCCGGCTAGGACACGCCTTCCCTTCTATCAGTGGGTACCGAAGGGGGGGGGGGGGGGGGCCCCCCCCGGGGTCCACAGGGTATTGGGGGGGGAGCTGTTGGTCCGCCTGCCTCCAATCCCGGGCTGGGGACGGGGG
>Ga0123354_10016188_pt1 | contig 11681 bp, 7 predicted proteins | sample TergutLab28metaG_2_FD_97872 | JGI IMG/M metagenome (GOLD analysis project Ga0123354, IMG submission 97872) | Labiotermes labralis P4 segment gut microbial communities from Petit-Saut dam, French Guiana - Lab288 P4 | ecosystem: Host-associated > Arthropoda: Insects > Digestive system > Gut ... | reverse complement strand
GAGGCTGAGTGGACCCCGTTCCAGACCCACTACTACTCAGAAAATCTGGTAGCGCCGGGGATTGAACCCGGGACCTCTGTATCTGTAGCCAGAAACTCTGACCACTAGACCACAGAGGCGGTCTGTATTACGACTATGCGATCATAAATTGTATTTGTCTCAGAGTAGACGCTTACTTACGCAGTCTATTTAGGAAACCCTCAAAATTATGAAGCTATACTTATCGACACGTGGCTGTCACAATATACGCAAGCTTATTAGTGGACTGCAGTGACTCAGTAACAAGAGACCCGTTTCAAGACACGATGCCTTCCAGCGAAGAGTAAGTAAAAGGACGAAAATTTGGTCGTTGGTCAACAGTTACCACTTCAATACAAGTTTCTAGCTTGCTCGGTAATGTACAAGAACAGTCTAGGAAAGGAACGAATATAAAAAAAATAAGTACATGATGAAATAAACACACAAACGAAAAAACATACAAACGAATGAAATAAACCAACAAAGGAGGAAACAAATCTTTAAGCACGCAGAGACATCTGCCATATATATGGAAATGCAGAAGTAAATAACCAAGTCTGATCAGAAGGTACGACCTCGTTTGTACTGAAGAGTCTTATAGTTCTACTTATTTTAGAGAATTTATTATTGTTGTTCCTTTATCGAATTATTTTGAATAGTTTGCTGTTTTAAGTACACATCTTGTGCAAGTTGCACTTGTCGGGTACAGCCTCATTATTCTGCATCGTTGTTATTTTTGTAACTAAAGAAAAATGAGGACCAGTTTTGATGATAACTGCACTGAAGCCTGCATCAACCACCTGCAGCATGCGGGCAGTAACATAACAAGGCGTGTCCTAAGGGGAGAGGTCACTCCTAGGAAACTGAAATATCTGAAGGCTCACATTTGCCCATATAAACACTGGGTGTTAAGTCTTGTTGAAAATGGTAGCAGATGACTGTAATTCTTCTTGTATCTTTTCTCTGTTTATATTTTACATCTTGCAATCCGTTTATCCCACATCCTTCTTTGTTCCCATCTCTCTTCCTCTAGTTCTTTGTATGTAATTAGTGGTTGTATTCCCTTGAGCTGAACTTTCAAGGACACGGTGCCAACAACCTGAATGAAACCGTCGGTGCATTTTTCTCAATATGGAAGAATAACACCATCGCGCGTCTTAACTTACTAATTTATTCATTTTGCTGTTCTACTATGTTCAGTTGCGTCCAGTCACAGTGACGTTTCTGAACTTACTGATAAAGAATGGTGTTGGTAATGCGATACGATGCCAGTGAGATAATCACGGGCTGATGTGCATAATAGAGGGTCATTATTTTATCTCACCCATATCGTTAGTCACTTCCCGCCGTTATTCCGAGTTGTCATGAGTCGGCGTTTATCCATTTTATTTAATTATATTTTAGGTTTTTACTCACCGTACTTAAAGAAACCGTTGGGAAGTTGTATTTAATGTATTTCAGTTAATATTATTGTTTTACTCATTATACATTATTTAAAGAAGGCGCCGGAAATATTTTGTTTCGGCCCGCAGACACATCTCACGTATAACAAACATATTGTTCATTGCACGTCGAAGTGTCGCAGGTGGAACTGAGGGAATCGCGTGTACATCCCGATTGTCTTTTTAGACCATCAGTACGAGGATTATTGCTACACACTTTGTCTTTCAACTTGCCCCCAAAGAAAAATCGTTCGTACGGTTTCAGATCTGGCGAATGAAACGAAGCTGTCTTATGACCTGCCAACGCAGAAGTTCTGTTATTGCTTTGCGTGCTGATGATCCAGACACACCCTTCTGTTGTGCGAGCTGAGCCATCTCTTTCCGTGGAAATGTCTCCAGTCAATAGCCAATTTCGTCTGGTTTTTTTTTAACACGTGTTGTCTGCGTGTTCTTTTGCTGTCTGGAATGGAACATGTTGCTCGAAAACTTTTCACAAAATTGTTATTTGTTTTCGTGATAGACATCCTAGGTGCATTAGGAAATCTCCGTCTGAATTTGCGACGACACTTAATGCAGTAACTGCATTTAGCATGTACATAATGCAGAAACACGCGACGTTCTGGTGAGGTCCCAGTTGTGTATGGTGGCTGATGACGCCCACAGATCTTATAAGCTCTATCCGATAAGACGTGTGTAGACTGGCCGCTAAGTGGGCAACATTGTAAATGATAAGCGAGCCGGCAGGAAGTGACATACAATTCGGTCGAATAAAATAAATTCAGTAGTAATTTAGTATATGAAGCTGAAAATTTAATGTGTATGAATGAAAAATTAACCTCCACTCCTTACAAAAATGCGCTAATTATAACTTTCTATATTTATCCAGCTTCCGCTCAGTGTTTGAGACATAAGGGAATTACATAAACGACCATACTTAAATGATCTTCTTAGGTGAGCACAGGGTTTGAAATCACGCTGGGGGAGTGCATATAATTTTCCATGTTCCCTCAATACTAGATGTGACTGATCAGCCCTATAGCTTTTGAACCTTCACCCAATGGTAAGGGTCACAGTGCTCCCTGGCCCAGAGGCTTTACGGTTTCCAGAACTGGTAATACGTAGATACGAACGCAACAATACTAGTGCTTCTGTAAGGAAGGGACTCCGGCTAACCCAATCCATTAGCGTGTTCCTGGCAGAGCGAAGGTGTTTGTTGTTGAATTACATGGAGTCTTCTAGTACAACCATTTTACAGGATAGGAATCGTTGATCCCTCAGTCAGTGCTTGAGTCTCATGGTGTATGTGGATGTAATATCTGTGGAGCACGCAAAAAGCAGTGAAGGTTGCGCTGAATTGTTTTGCAATGGTTCTGACATCCGTTGAGTTGAGGTCGAAGGACACTCCTATTTTTGCAACTAACCAGTTCCTTATGAGGACGTAACACGCCTCTGCATGCAGAGTCGGCTGTTGGGGTGGGCGAATTGGTCTGTCGACCAGAGCGACGAGGGGGAGCAGACAAACCGACTTTCGTATTTCGCGAAAAATTGCCAGTTCTTTATTAAATCAGGTGAATCAGAAGATAAATATATGCGTGTTTTTGAATTTATTATTTTCTTTGCCGTGTGCCAAGGGTGACACGAGTGTTGCGAATCTCGCGTGTGGGTAACCAAATGACCCAAGGTTGTGCGACTGGCAAGAGTTTCCCGTTGCATGCGATGATACATTACGCGTACAGAAATGTCGGACTATGTGAAAAGAATTGAGTGTAGATGGTATGTAATACCCCGTAGCGGATCAAGAAAGGAAATCTTTGGTAAGTGTAAATTTGAACAAACTGACGTCCGGTAGTATTACTGCCCCAGCAGATATCTGCTGAGTTAACATAATTATTATCGATGAGTATCGAAATTGCGGTATTATGAACTTGATTGTCCTGATGATTTTAGTATACAGAAGTTATTTTGTGTATGTTTTCGCGTACTTCGTAAGTAACTGGTGTCAGCTGGTGTATCTCCTTCGTAACATGAAAAGTGTCTCCACATAATACGGAACGCTTAGACGAAAGTTTCGAACAAGTGCATTTCCAGTGTGTTACCGCTAACGATCCGGACCTTGCCCATTGCCCGTCATGAAGAATGTTATAATCCGTGTGAATCTCAATGACTCCGCCCTTCGGCGACATATAAAGTAATCATCAGCGCTGCTGTGTTTGCCATTGCGGTCTGTCACCTTCTGTATCTCATACAAGTAGCTCCGAGAGATAGGGAGGGTATTTCATATTCTGTAGATTTTTAGGCCTACAGCTTTACTATGCTCTTTGTAGTATCTTTAGATGACGTATACGGTACCTTGAATTTATCCGATAAAAACTCAAAGTTTCACATCATCGCCAGCAGTTGTCTGAAAACGGCCATTTTATACACAAGATGATCCGCATGTAGCTTAGTGGTTAATTAGTGGGCGCCACCAGACCGATGGCTAGATAAAATGTTGGCATGTTGCATGTGGTTTTATATTGTGTACAAAATCGCCTTAATGAAGTTCTATATACCTACATAATTTAAGGACTTTAAGGTACGGGTGGATGGCGCTAATGTTGGTTCGTCTTCAAGTGTTTCGTACGTCCGCCTCCTTGTTATGACTGTAACAAATTAGGGCGCTCAATCGACAGTGTCCAGACTACGTGCTTTAACCAAGGAACAGGGGTTGCATTCCAGGCATGGGTAAGAGATTTTTATCTTCTCTAGAGCGTCCAGACCTGCTGAGGACTCTACCTTGCCTCCTACGCATTGGATACTGGGAGCTATCTTCCTGTACTCAAGCGGCCAAAGCGCGAAAGTGATCCTTGTACCTCCATCTAGTGCCGAGGTTTAGAATACTGGACGTATTCCTTCATGGCGTGGTGCTTAGTTTAATACGGGCCAGTTACCGTTATCTATTATAGCGTCCATTGTGTCCTCTAATGCAGTGGTTCCCAAAGTGTGCTCGGCGGATCCCAAGGGATCCGTGGGTACGTTTCTGTAATTGCTACTTTGAAGTATGTGAATACTTGTTAAAAGTAATTGGACGACTTCTTTAACTGGCGATATGTTTATTTCGTATAACCGTTAGAATAGCTAATTAACCTTTTGACGCCTAATGTCAACTATAGTTTACGTACCGCACCGCTAACCTCTAAAGTTTCATTTTATATATTTATTCAACAAATATAGGTACTGAATATTTTAAACACGGTATACAGTCTCCGTTTCTTTCTCTTCAAAATGCAGTTTGTTTCATAATTCTAACGTATTTGGTTCCTGTATTATTCACATTTTATATACAGAATGTGCTAAAATTAAAAAAATAATTCAGGCGCCAAAAGGTTAAAGAACTTCCTGTAACGACGAAGCGAGCGACAGTCAGTTTAATTAAGGTCGAATAATGTAGTGTATTATTACTTATGCCACTGGTATTTATTGGTATCTACCTAAAATCAGTTCAGAGATATAAATTTTTAATTTTGATACCTCTCAGCCGGACAGTATATTTTCTTGAGCAAGGATGTGACGATCTGCGGATATTTTTCGAAGCAAAAAGGAGTCCTTGAACAGAAACGTTTGGGTAACACTGCTCTAACGGAATAATATTCTCACCAAATTTCATGACGAAGGGTCCATTGCTTCAAAAGTTGAAATGGGAAGACACACACTCCCAGACAGCTTGGTGATCCCTTAAGCCTATTTTTCCTTGAGGAAGGAAGTTAAGTCTAAATAAGACTCCCCTAGCCTAGTAGTACTGCAGTACTATGATGTTAATTTTGCCCGTTGTTATGTATGGGTGTGAAAGTTGGTCGCTCACACTGAGGGAGGAACCTAGACTGAGGGTGTCTGAGAATAGGGTGTTGTGGAGAATATTTGGACCTAAGAGGGACAAGACAACAGGGGAGTGGAGAGAAGTAAACAATGAGGAACTCAATGATTATACTCCTCACCCAGTATTGTTCGGGTGATAAAATCGAGAAGAATGAGATGGGCGGGGCAGGTAGCACGTATGGGGGAGAGGAAAGGTGTATGCAGGGTTTTAATGGGGAAACCTGAGGGAAAGAGACCATTTGGAAGTCCCAGGCATGGATGGGAGGATAATATTACGATGGTTCTTCAGGAAGTGGGATGTGGGGGTATGGACTGGATATATCTGGCTCAGGATAGGGACAGGTGGCGGGCACTTGCGAATGCGGTAATGAACCTTAGGGTTCCATAAAATGCGGGTAATTTCTCGACTTGCTGAGAGCCGGTTAGCTTCTCAAGAAGGACTCTGCTCCATGGAGTAAGTACTATGAAGTTAGAACTGCGTGTCCCGACTGCAGTGCATTACACTTGGTTTTGGAAGTTCGACAGAAACAAAACAAAAGCATATCCGGGAAAGCAGCTTTTGCCGCTGTCAGCTGTTAGAGGTCAGTTAACTCTTAGTGCATCATACCCGCGGCACAGTGCTGACCAACTTGTGGAATTAGTTACAGTGCCAGGCTGCAGGGCAACGCATCATACGCTGCTGTTGAACGGACAGCTAGAGGCCACGCTTGAACATTTGAATCCTTTACACCCTGCGCAAACATACGACAAAATCTCATAGCCTGTTGTCAACAGAACTGGCCTTGCCACGAAGTCGTTACCATCAGGCTTTGTGAAAGGTTTCACACACGTTAGTGATACATTTGAGGTATAATCGTGTTACGGCAGCTACGGCACTTCTGTGAGCAAGAGGCCTTGATGCCTTACATGTGTAGATGTTTGGAGACAATGCATTGTCTTTGCACTTACTGTAACGGTAGAATTGTAACGCCAATCTGCCAACACAATTAGGTATTTACCATTGTTTTTAACATTTTCATTGTGACTGTGTTTTATCTTCCCACTAAGCACAAATAGTATTCCTTCCAAATAATACTGGCGGCTACATGGAGGCTTGAACGCATGTACAAGGAAACTGGATGGAAACTGTTCGAGATATGAAATCGAACTCGGTATGGACACGAACTCGATTACTGGTGTGGGTTATCGCGTACAAAACTCCTCTGTCTACCGGACCTTCGGTCTTGGAAATGTTCTTATGGGAATTTGGCCTCTTCTGGTGATGGGAGGGTGAAGCTGATTACTCGCCTTCGTCTATTTCTGATGCCAGCCCTTTATTACCCGATGGTTACTATACGTTCGACCTTTTTTGACATCAAAAAAATTTTCCTTCATGAATTATATCTGTTTGAAGATGATTCTCACAATAAACAGCAGTACGAAATTAAACAATTGGCCGTTCTAATGGGAACACATTGTATGCCCTGTGCAGTAGGAACTTAATATTTATGTATGATTTAGATTACTCTTGGTCTTTAAAATTCGCCGGCCTCTCTCACCGCGGAACACCGGGTTCAATCCCGGGTCAGTCCATATGTTTGGTATTTGGTGGACAGAGTGGCACTGGGACAGGTCTTACTCCGAGTAATTCGACTTTCCCTTGTTAATATAATTCCATGAATGCTCCATACCATCTTTACCTTCGTGTTAAACTTATCAGAAGGACAAGCTGGCAAAGCCTGGGAACGTTAAAATAATACAGTGCTCTTGCGAAAGTCGGGCGCTTTGAAAATAAATGTGCTTTTGTTTCTTAGTCTTCAGTGGGCCCTAGGCTGCGACGTACTGACTGACCTATTGTCAGCTGCAATGTGACTTTCTCGTAGTCTGTATGGCTGTGCTTTGCTTTCCTGTACGTCGCGTGTGATTACTGGGTACAGTGCATATATACGGTTATAATTAATTTCTTGGGGCAAAGCTCTTGTTGAAAATTGTATACTTGCACCGTTGGTGAAAAAATTCCCCGCTTTCTATAAAGCGAAATGTTCATATATGTGTTTTCGACATCTGGTATCTATCCTGGGATATTTCAATCCAAAATCTTTTAAGGGCTCATTTGGAAGTTATCGTTCTATTTTGGATAATAATGAAATTAATATTAAATGAGCAATGTGAGTATATTAAAAGTATGTCTTAGAAATTAGGTTATGGAATTACAATTTGCAGTATAGAGGCTCCCAACAGTGAGCTATTTTGTTTACATTAATTTCATTAGTAAAGGACTGAGCGGCATGGTGCGTACTGTTCAACAAATTACGTTAACTGTATTTTTATTGTTTTACCGTGCATCTGTAGATTATTTAATTACACACACCAACACATGCACACACACACACACACACACACACATATATATATATATATTATTTAAGAGGTCTAAAATTTACATTAAAACATTTAAAACGCTCCTACATGTTTCGATCACACGATCATCCTCACGGAGCATATATTGTTCCTTGCTAAAGTTGTAATTTAAAACATTCAGTGAATTACTTCGTTATGTTAACTCGTCGTATGCTGTGCAGCGTGAGTCTCACACTGCACAGCATACGACGCACAACCATAACCAGGCTCATTTTAAACAGCGTACGACTCACACACAAAAACACGACATGTTGCCACAGCACCGAGTTAACATAAGGAAGTAATTCACTGAATGTTTTAAATTATAACTTTAGCAAGGAACAATATATGCTCCCTGAAGATGATCGTGTGATCGAAACATGTAGGAGCGTTTTAAATGTGTTAATGTAAATTTTAGACTTCTTAAATAATGTATATATGCATGTGTTGGTGTGTGTGATTAAATACGTTAACTGTAATTGTTTGAATCTTCATCGTAAAAGCAAGAAGACCGAAAATTGCAAAGAATTACTTAAAAAAAACCGTCGTGCTTCATTGATCATGAATGTCACATTCTTACAAATTATTTTGCCACGTACCGATGAACACTAAGAGTTGACTGCAGTGAATCAACAAGAGCCAACTGGATATCATTGGTGCCTATGCAAAAAAGGGGAATTGATACGAAATGCACGTGAGACTTCGGGTTTCATTTAACTGTACGGTTCGTCAGGTTTCTGCGTAACCGAATCTGCATTCAACCGTAAACTTTGGAAAAGAGATAAAAGTATTATAAAAACAGTAATGTAGCATGGTCCTGTGAAACATCACGTATCTATACGCATAGTTCCGAAACACAGAGAATTGTTACGTGATTACAAAATAAAATCTGACAACTACTGATTTTCGCCATATCCATAACTATGGGCCTGTAACTTGAGGAAATGCAGTTAACCATTCAGTTAAAGCTTCGTGGTTGCTAATGTACAGCCAAGTTTAATTTACAAAAATTTTACGTTTGGCCACATACCGTATTTGTATGTTCTGTATGAATCTCAGAATAAATAACGGTCATATCCGTATACAGAATTAACCGATTAGTTTTTATAACCTACACGGAGTGTTTACTGCGTGGTACGAACTTAAACCTCGCGAATAATTAAGATTGGTTCTACTCTTTAAAGACGCAATAGCTAATTGTACAATTACTGACCCATTTACATACACAGATTCTTCTATTTCAGAATTCATCTACATTATATGATTCAGGTATAACCTCAAAAATTCGCTCAGTCGTAATTTTCGTAATTCTTGACGTACTACAGAAGTCGTATGAAATTTGTAGGTAGGCCTATGTTTATGATGTATCTGTCTACAAAATTTCACACCCCTCGATGAAACCTTAAAACACTAAGCAAAGTCGAATATCTATTTTGGGCGTCCTCCACGTTCTTGTTTTGCATGAAAAGAAGCCACTAACATTAGCACGTTTTTCGAGGCTCTCTTACCATACAAAATTGGTGCCCTACATTAAGTGGCGCTAGTGCGCCTCCTAGCTCGGGAAGTCGCAGGCCACCGTGTTGATGTTATTCCTGTCAGGAAGTTAAAATGTATAAAAGGGGGGGGGGGGGGGGGTGGGTGGGCTAATGACGCAGTATTCATACAGATTTCTTGAAAATGTGTTAGTTGCTTCAAGAGTTATTGGCGCATTAAGAAAGCTTTCTTCAAAAAGTATGGAAAGTAAGTAGACCAAGAAGGAAAGGCTTTGTATATCAATTCTGCCGCATTTAGTTAGGTGAGGTGGTATAACACAATATCATTCGTAAGTGCAGGTGCTGTGGTCCTGGCCAACCACCTGACCGTGCAGTCACCACCACCAGCTGTGTCGTTATAGTGTTATGTAGAAGTTAACAAATCGAATATGTTTATTTGCTCCGTATTATGTTCCATCATCTTTGGCCTGCCTGGTTCTGTCATGTATGTTATTCTTCTCGGAAAAATATTTTTGACATGAAATGCATTTTTTTTTCCTGCAAGTTTTATCTTGAACTTTTCTCCAGTCAGGAAGGATTCGGCAAGATACTATCATATGTATACTTAGATCTTCTTGTAAAATGACAGACTTTTTTCCCCGTTGTTAACGAGACTGGATTTTCCCAACAGATTTCAGTCAACGTCTGTATTAACAGACTTCGCGAGAATCTGTCCAGTGGGAGCCGAATTTCTCAATCCGGACAGACTGACAGACGGGCATATTTGACGAAGCTAATAGTTGCTTTTCGCAACTCTGCGAACTCACCAAAAGAGTACAATACAGCTGTTCAGGACTTTATCTTCCAGCGTGATCGTTATTGTTGTATGTAACAGCCACGAAACAAATGCCATATCACTTGACCCGATAAAGACCCATTAGCGTTTTTATGACTGCTGCCTCTTTGCTTTTTTAATTGCCTCCTGCTCTGTCCGTATGGTTCGTCTGTATAAGGAGAAAATGTGTATGTTGTATTTGTTTCGTTTTGTTTTTGTTTCGCTTAAAAATAGTAGAATCTGAAGTGGAAGATTAGGATAAACTTACAAGCATACAGAAATCGTTTATGTTAAGTCTAAAATATAAGTACGCTATGCTGTACTCTTGCCGTGATAATTTAAGACAATCGTTTACTGCGCAGGAATGTTCGGAAATGAAGGAAAATAAGGCCGGAGCCTTTGCTTTTCGATTTTCAAAATCGATCACTGGAGCAAACTAGTACAGCCGTAGAAAGACAACTGTGCCAAGAGAAAATAAAAATTAATTATAATTAAAGGGAGTAAAGTTAGGATTGTGGATTATTGTGAGCAAATAAAGTACGTTATTTTCTCATTTTATTTAATTTTTAAGTCTCAGAATTGTTTTGAATTTGTTTACATATATCTTTTGGAATGGAGACGTTCCTACTTCGGACATCGATTGGGGTACGAACTGTCGTCACTAAGATTATATTGGCTTTTCCTCAGTTTATTCGGGCGAATTTCGGGGCACTGTATTTAAATAGGCTACTACTACTTCTAAACTTTTCTGACTTGCATCTCGCTCGTCCCCAAAATTCCGCAGTTAATACAGCATCGTTAAACGACCCGCAGTCATTGCCCCACATTTTTGCTCGAGACTTGTGAATGAACGCGCCAAGTACGTTGTTCTTGTTACTATCGAGTTGTGAAGTGTTGAGATGGTACTACTATCTCAGAACTGAAGACATCACGATGAAACCCGCTTGCCTCGTTGTCAATACTCGATTTGGTTCTTTATCAATTATGTGAAGATGTGTTTGCTAACAGGCCTATCTGACACATAAATTCAAAGAAATTCGTCGTAGTGCCAGAGGTAATGCAAAAATACAAGTGCACGATTTGACGGCAATGCACGAAAACGTGACACCCCGTCATGTAAGGAAGCATGGGCACAGTGATTTGACCACACAAGAAGCTACAAACCCAGATGACGGTGCGACTGATGCAACAAAAATTTAAAAAATACGTTGACTTTTTATATCGGGGCAGGAAATTGGGACTTCATTATACATGAACTTCCTGGGAATTGAGCTCATTCTGATCTTAAATTAGTCTATTGCACATCTTGTGCATTGTTATTTAAATTTCATATCACTGGAGCTATGACTTTGGTATTTATCGTTCCCTCGGGTAATTTAGCGCGAGACTCGTAAATTTTAACCTGTTGCCGTGTTTTCCAAATGTGGTCCATTTCTGCCAAGAGTTCAATAATACAGGATTGAATAAGCGTCTGTTCTTTTGAATGAGATCTTATAATATGACATTTAAATACACATAGGCAAGAATGTATCTGACAGGTTCCCTATTAGCAACGGCCTGAGACAAAGAGACGCTCTATCACCACTGCTTTTCAACTTTGCTTTAGAGTACGCCATTAGGAGGGTTCAGGTAAAACAGGATGGCTTGAAACTAAATGGTACACATCAGCTTCTGGCTTAT
>Ga0123354_10016187_pt1 | contig 11681 bp, 10 predicted proteins | sample TergutLab28metaG_2_FD_97872 | JGI IMG/M metagenome (GOLD analysis project Ga0123354, IMG submission 97872) | Labiotermes labralis P4 segment gut microbial communities from Petit-Saut dam, French Guiana - Lab288 P4 | ecosystem: Host-associated > Arthropoda: Insects > Digestive system > Gut ... | reverse complement strand
GGTCTTGTCATATGTTTGCTTTGCGTTGCTTATTTATTTTTCAGTGAACTGACAGGAATTAAATGTAAAATGTGTTGTAAATACGTTCTTTGTATTTCTCACCATGGAAAATAATTTTATTAAAATCTGTCTGGTTCCATCATCATGTGTGATTGACAGTGTGTATTCTGCTTTTAAATTTTAAATTGCAATACATAGGAACTATTTACTACAACGTTTATATAAATGTAATTTTGAAGTGGATTTTGAAAATGAATATTTTACTGCACTATTAAATGTATATAATATTTGTATTATAGGCACCTGCTATATGTCTTTGGTTGTGTCAGTGGCAGCTGATGAAATAATTCTACAAGCATGTGTTCCATGTATGATCTGGATAGCATGATATGACAGTCACAGTTCAATCCCTTTGTTTAGCATGGATATGTTGGATTGTTTTAACTGATTTTTAAGCTTTTACAATAATTTGTTGTTTTTTTTTAAGTCACTGTTTTTTTCAGCATGATGTGGAAGCAGGCTGTATTTTTTATTTTTCATAGGAATATGCTGCCTTTCTTCAGGGTTAGTGCTAGTAATCTTCACTATTAGCTGCCCCCTCCCTCTGTGTCTTGGAGGACCACACCTGCCTGTACATGAACCACATTCCTGTCATACACTCTTCAACCCTGAAAATGGAGGCAGGATATTCATCTAAGATGTCAGCAACACAACCCACTTCCAGTTGCTGCCAAAAACAGGATTGACATTAATATTGGATGTAGTTAAAGACACCAATATAAATGGAGTTGCATGTACAAGGAGCATGTTGGTGTAATGTGATGAGTCTTGACAAGATATGTAACATCTGAGATCTTGTTGTAGCCTACCTCATATCCAGACAACGGTCTTATTCACCAGCATGCCAACACATTTTATACATTAGCTAACATAAGTACTAATGAAATTAAAAAACTCAAGCTGTATCTCATTGTGTGCTACATTTGAAAGAGTCAAGGCCAGAACCACAGTGTACCATTCCAAAACACTTGGATCTTTAACGTATTTTGATAAAGTAGTGTACCACATGGGTACATTTATGGAAATACCTCTGTATTTCACTTATGGAATCTTGGTTACCTGCACACTTAATCCAGAAGTTTACAGGAATATTAATTTCATTATACAAGCTTAACTTCTGCTTCTGAAGTAAAATATTTTTAGGATTGTGATTTTCTTGAATGTAATACTCAGGTATTGGATTCCAACTGTTTGAGGCAATGTAGTGGCCTCAAAATGTCTGCTTGGACATTTTGACCCATGAAGATGAGGTCACTACACTGCCTAGAAATATTGGGATGTGATTACCTATTGACTCATATCCGAGAAGAATGGAATCCTGGGCTACACCATTGTGGAAACCTCAGAACCTACAGACATTATGTTGACAGGCTAGGAAAGTGGGTCTCACATAAATATAGTAGTTGATTGGCATAAATGATCAACACATTTGACATTATGACATACGTCTAGAAATGTGACCTTTTGAAGTCACTTTCCACTGCAGACACAAAGCCTCAAACTCTAAATAATCAGAGGGGTTCTAAATGTTGAGGAAATGGCAGATCTCAATGTTATATCTCATGAGTTCTGAGCCTTGGCTGAAGCTGATATTTTCACAGTTGAACATCACCATGTGTTATATGCTTCCTTTGCATGTCCTGTGGTGTTTTACATCCTCTGCATGTCCTATAATTAATTTAGTTATAAATGGTTGATTGTATGTTGCTTACTGGCAGATTATTGTGCATTACCGCGGGATGAGGGAAATTGTACTGACCGCCTTCCTCGATGGTTCTTCGATGCTTCAGAAAACAAGTGCATGCCATTCTATTACAGTGGGTGTGAAGGAAATAATAACAGGTTTGAGACTCAGGAGGCATGTGAAACTGATTGCCCTTCTAAAGTGGGTGAGTTTCTCAAGTGCTACTGCTCTTTATGTACTGTAGTGCCTGAAGTGGGGTAGGACTGTAGTGTCACTTTCTTGCATGTTTCAAGTTTATTGGTTGAATTTGTGTAATGGATTACCAAGAAAATTAATGGTTTAAAACAGGCGATAAAATTTGTAGAATTAATATTTGGTCTGTGAAGATTAATATTTGCATGATATACATCTTGCTGTTGAGTAATTCTCTATATTTTTATATTCAACGATGAAAATAAGCAGAGAAGGCTAATTATATTCAGCAGTTAATCAAAATATAGAATTTATTTTTATACATAAGCAACACATAAATTGTGAATGTTTATTTTTACTGAATTATTGTTTGAAGTTAAAAGTCTTAAAATATACATTTGCCCACTTTTATTCATTTATTACGTTACGCTTTGAACCGCAGGAGCCAGCCTGGCTACAAATGTTGTTTGTTAGGTGAAGCGCATAATGAAATGAAGTTTTATTGAGTGCACAAGTTTATTTTTTTCATATCTTATCCTCTATTATTTGGCCTAAACATGTTACTTTGTTTTATGTATAATGAAGCGTGTTTCTCATTTTATGTGCTTCTAAGTCCAACTTGTATTGCTTCTGAATTTATTAACCCAAAAGAATGAATGAATGAGCACATTTACTAGGTGGAGTGCAAGAACCAGAAATTAGTTTTTCCTTTTTTTAAAAAAGTGCACAATTTTTGTCTGAGTCCCACAGAATGAATCTTAAGGAGAAGGCCATAAATAAAAGTGAACAATAAATGTGGAATTTGTTCTATTTTTTAATATAACATGATTTTAAACAATTATTGGTTCTCTCAAATTTTTTATAGCCAGGAGGAAGATATAAGTTTGACATGTGATTGGATACTGTATTTTCTCATGTAATATTTTTTGTTGTGTAAAAACTGCACCATACAAAATTAAAGGTAGTTTATTGTGCCACATAATTACCCATCATTTAGATTTGCATGATGTTTATCGAGGTTTATTCTGCAGTCTCCCTTCCATTTCTGCACCCACCCTTGCTCCTTGGAATGATCTGATTTTATGCAAGAAATATTTAATTCTTAATCAAAATTATTGTTGTATTGGTGACAAAAATTTTCTACCTAAATCTGCATTCTGAGGTCACCTGGGGAGACTGTTTACTGTGTTGCAAAACAATGTATTAAAATTTTCCAAGCACCATTTCCAACTTTTTGTAGTTAGTGCATATTCTTTTTAACAACAGTTGCTACATCTTTACTCATGATTGCTTATCATTGTCACTTTCTTACGGACTACTAAAAAGATAATAAAAATACTGTTGGTGAAGTTTCAGGTATTCAGAACTCAAGAATTTCCGCCATGAGATCCCAATAAAGAAGGAAGGGAAGACAGTAATACAGGGTTGGGAAATGAAATGGGAAAAAAATAAGAGAAGGTTGGGCTCACTGTAGTAGAGTGGGGAGGTGGGGAACTAGCCCCTCCCCTTCTGTAGCTCCTACCATTTAGTAGCAATGCAGCAGTGTATGGGTGAGGAGCGTGCTTTCGCCGTTAAGGCTTATTATCAAAATGGAGAGAGTTCGGTGTGGGCTCGGCATGCATTCCGCACTCATTTCAATGTTCCGCATAACTGACCGGTTCCATCAAACCATGCGATAAACACATGGGTAGACAATTTTGAAGTGAGTGGATCAACATTTAAAAAAAGAGGTGGCAGTCAAAAAACTGTGCGAACTCCAGAGAACATTGAGAGGGTTAGAGAGGCGTTTGAGAGAAGTCCATGCCGATCTGCCGTGCGATACGCAACCACTCTTGGAATAACTCCCAGGTCCATGTGAAGAATTCTTCACAACGATCTTCACTACCACCCATACAAGATCCAGATTGTTCAGGCTCTGAATACTTGCGATTATGGGGCTCAAGTACGCTTTTGTCAGGAAATGCTGGACCTAATCGGCGAAGACGAAGACCTTGTGAATAGTATTTGTGTGAGTGATGAAGCACATTTTCATGTAAGTGGATTTGTAAACAAGCAAAACTTCCGCTATTGGTCACAGGCTAACCCTCGAGCACTTCACGATAAGCATCTCCATTCCCCAAAAAGTGACAGTATGGTGCCCTATGTCAGCATCAGGAATCATTGGGCCCTAATTTTTTTTTAGAATGAAGCTGGCAATGCAGTTACTGTTAATGCAGACCACTATGTGGAAATTCTGCAAAATTTCTTCACCCCACAACTCGCCCGTTTTCCCGTGAATGAAAACACGTTATTACATCAGGATGGAGCAACAAGCCACACAGCAAGAATGTCAATGAACACAGTTAATGCTTTGTTCCCGAACCGAGTCGTTTCCAGGAATGGGGATATCCCATGGCCCCCACTCCCCCGACTTAACCACTTGCGATTATTTTCTTTGGGGGTGCCTGAAAACAAAAGTGTTTGAAACAAGGCCAAGAACTATCACGGATTTAAAACAGCGAATTCAAGATGAAGTGGCTGCAATTCCTGTGGAGATGCTGCGAGAGGTCATGAAAAGTTTCAGGTCCTGATTTGAGGAATGCGTGCATAGAAACGGAAGCCATCTTGAGTGCGTTACTTTCAAAACATAAATTTTCAAACTGGCATAAAACAAAATGGCTATTCATACGCTTTTCATGTATGACCTATAAACAGAAAAAAAATTCATGTGTCGATTTTTTTTTTATGTTTTGAAATTTTCCCGTTTCATTGCCCAACCCTGTGTAATCATGTTAATAAAGTGCAATGTATTTATCTACAAGGCTGTGTCAGTATTACTTAAAGAAAAGACTAGCTAACATTTCGCCATCAATAGGATACACCTTTTTGGAAACATAGATACAAAATAGGAAGACTTGGTCAAGTTGTGATGAAATCAAGTACATAATATTTTTATTGTAAATACTAGTTTATGCAGAAACCAAATACAGTAGACATTTTAAAATTCCATTATTTTATGAACATTTTCTAATTAGTAGAGGGGAATCATACCCACCCTTATTTTAATGTAAGAAGTTATGAAAACAGGTGGGACAGATGTGCAAGGAAGGATTGTATTTGAAGTCCACCAATAATGAGTAAAATTTTTAGAACTCGCACACTAGTTGTAAAACTACTAATTTGTTTTCATTACTGTTGCAGAACAAGACTTGTGCTTACTGCCTGCTGCGTCTGGGGAATGCCACAACTACACAGAGCGATGGTACTATGATTCATATCATGTGCGATGTACACCATTCTACTATGGTGGATGTGGTGGTAACCAAAACAACTTCCGTACAATGCAAGACTGTCAACGACGCTGTGAAAGTGGGTACAACACACCTGGAATTGAAGAAGAGTTTAGAACAGGTAAGATTGTTGACACATGGTGCTGTAGATATGTGCATTTCAACTTGTACATTGAGCTGCTGAACTCAGGTTGTTAGAATGTGGACTTCATAGTAATTTAGTGGAAGACCATTTCTTTTTTTATGGTATGTATGAATTGTATGTATGGGAGTAAAAAAAGTCTGAAAAGTGAAACTTTTACCTGACATTCAATTCTGGGTGTGAGGGTGCTTAAAGTTATTGAACTGTACAGTACAAGCTGCAAGTTTGTCACCTATTGGACCAAAAGGTTGCTGTGTACCACTTTTTTTTTTTAATATTACAATGTTATGACCAGTGTTTATGTTAGAATACCAATCAACCTCTTGGACAGACCTAACCATTAAGTTTGTCACTTGATGTCCTCTTCTGTTTTCCCTGCTGAACTGTCTACTCACTTTTCCTCACCACTTACATAAATAACACTAAGAAGAAACCAAGATACACAGTTTGCTGTTGCTACCTTGACTTTGTGTTTATATAAATGTACACTACAAATAGTGTTTCTGTATGAACTTCTCATTTGTGAACTCTCAGAATTTGTGCCGTGTTCCACCAGTAGGCATTATAGTGAAATGTAATGGACCCTAGTAAATTTCTGGTTAATAGAGCTTTCTGAATCATCCAGTGCCAAAAAATTAGATTTTACTCTAATTCATTTCTCATGTGAATATTTCTAATCATTTAGATTTTGATCCTCTGGGTTATGACACTGTGCAGTTTTGTAGGTTGTTATTGATGTTTTGGATAAACTTGTTGTCTCCACCTTTAGTGTACCCTGAAGACAGAAACTTTGGGTTTCTCTAAAATTTTGGTTACCAAATACAGATAACATTTTATTGTAATGTAAGATGACACACTAAATTCTCACTGCCATGAAAACCTCATATCACTACTTTTAACCATATACTGTAATTTTGGGCCTGTAGGATTTAATCCTTTATGTTCATTAGCTGCCCACTGAAATGAAAATAACAGTAATGTCTGCATACACCCAAGCTAGAAAATTTTGTATATATGATACAAGCCATCAAACTACCAAAGTATGGACTGGTAATCCATCAGAGTCCTTCCAAATATAACTAGCTGAGAAGGCTGGAAACAGAAAATTCCAAAGCTACCTTTCCACCATATTTTGTGTCAGAGCACGGTGTTGTCAGTCATGAGAAAAATATGCGTAAAATTTTAATTATGAACTTGCAGGTAGTTACCATACTCATTCAGAGGTGTAGAGGTGTAGAATTTGTATGGGTACACATGCAGATGGATTTTTGGTACTATGTATGTGTTACATTCTATCTGACAAATGAATTGCTGCCTGAAATTTCTTTTCAAGTAATACTTGTTTGGTATGTGCTCTGATGGTTATTTATGAACTTTTTAGAATGGTGTTTTCTTCCTGATGACCGTGGTCCCTGTTCTGATTCCGTGGCAAAATGGTTTTATGATAGTCGGGATGGAGTGTGCAAGCAGTTCCTTTTTGGAGGCTGCCAAGGCAATCAAAACCAGTTCTCAACAAGGGATGAATGTGAACTGAGATGTGGTAATGTACAGGGTAAGGAGGTGTTTGTTTGTTTGTTTATTCATTTGTTCATTCAGTCGCTCATTAATTCCTTTATGCATCAATTAATTAATTAATTCTTTTTTCTTTAACAGTTCTTTTAGTTCTTAAAATTTTTTAGTTCTGATTAACAGAGTGGCTAGCAAAAGGATCTGAAAGAGATATTGTGGCATAATTTAAGGTATTATCCTGGCAATTGCTTGAAAAGACTGAGAACAACTATAAAACACCTCAGTTATAACTGATCTCTGGCGCAAGATAGAACCCAGGACCTCTGAATACAAAGCAGAAGTGCTACCCACTTGCCCATATTATTTCATGAGTTATTGTCATAAGATTAGTCAAAGTGCTGACATGTTTCTATCAGTAACTCAGTTTCCTGCTTTGGTAGCTCTTGTAATAGATAGTGGAATACAGAAAACTGATGATTTGAAGTCATCTCAATGAGTAAAATAGGAACAAAGCAAAAGAAACTCAAAATAGATAGGGTTAATCTTTCTGAGCAATACAGCAGCTAAGAGAGCAGATTTCTATCTCACAAGAAAATGTGAACAAGACCTGTCAGATGACTCATGAGTTAGTTTAACCTTAAAGAATACATGTTGCAGTGAATGCTGCTGCAACATGACCAGCTGGTGCACACATACATGGTATAATTTTGAATCAACAAATTGATTCTTCCTATATACATGTGACAAATTTTCTTACTGCCTTGTGATTTTTTTTTTCTGTAATGTATATTTTACTACAATCAGATATCTTTTCTGTGCTTAGAAATGAGGGGATAGAGTTTGAATCCAAACTAAATATGTAATTTAATTTTTAGTTACGTTAAACTCACATCCACTCTGAAACTTTAAAGAGTAAGGCAATTCATGCATTAACTCTTTAGTAATGAGACCAGAATTTCAACACAACCATTAACCAGTTCTTACCAATGGACATCATGTGGAACCAACTCAATACATGTTTTAGCTCCATGACCAGTATCCGCAAAATCCTTGTTAATTTAATCTCCCACTAACATCTTAGTCTTTAATAGGCTTACTTTAAAAGACTTCCCCACATCCTCCCAAATTATACATGTATTTCTTGTTCTTCAGTTGTATGTTTATAACCCAGCTGGCTTGCTTCATTTCACTACTATTATTGGATGATCTATGTAATTTATGAGTTTCATAATTGTGTAACCTTCTCCCTTCCCAATGACTTCATCTCTGTTAGGTCATTGCAGGCAGGGCTGAGCTCCTGCAGCTATATTAATCCTGCCATGATTCTTTAATGAAATTATTTCTTTATTTTGGTTTAGTTCTTATCTTGTGAGCCTTCTTAAGAAGCACGTAACAAAATTGCATGAAACCAATTAACTAAACAGCAAACAAAAACAAGTATAAGTGAGTTGCAGGTATCCAATTTGTTCTTATTGTTCACACAGATGCATGTGATTTGCCTCGAGTGGTGGGTCCTTGTAGTGGCAGCATCACCCAGTGGTACTATGATCGTAGTACAGATGCTTGTTATGAATTTGATTATGGCGGTTGCCAAGGCAATGGAAATCGCTTCAGTGATCGCCAGCAATGTGAAGAACATTGTAAAGTAATCACAGGCAGTACTGCTGCATCCCTGGAACCAGGCACACTTATTCTCACAACACAGGCACCACCATTTATCACGGATATCTGCAGTAAACCTGTGGACACTGGACCATGTACAGAAGAACACGCTGCTTGGTACTTTGACAGTAATACACGTGCATGCCAGGCATTTATTTATGGTGGTTGTGGTGGAAATGCCAACAGATTTGAGTCAGAAGAACAATGTGAAAGGCACTGTGGAAGTTTCAAAGATCAGGGTTGGTATCCTAGTTTTGAAATATATTTGATTGTGAATGGAAAATGTGTTCAATAATACTCACTTGAATATTACTTACAAAGTTGTCTTTGAGATTGCATAAGCATTATGATTTGAATACATTTTACATATGCATGCAATACATGGAATATAATTCAGTTGTGTCTGATAATGCCATAACTAAAGTGGAGGAAAGTTGAAATTTGTAAGTTAAATGTATTCTGAATTGTGCTGCCTTGTCAGTGTGTTCTGACATTCTTACTTTTTGGATATAATAGGTTCATAATGATTTTATTCATTCTTTTACATACTTTTACCACTGACTATTGAACACATTTTACTTAAATGTAAAAATGGTATTTTATGTGAACAGGTATTTTGTCTTTCATTGTAAACCCTCCTTTATTTGATGGTTGAACAAGACCTGTATGTTCCTTCAAAAGTGATTCATTATACAGCAGTTTGGTACATAATATAAAACCAAGTCTCATTAAGATTTACAGTTTATATCTGACACATCTTTTGGTACAGTCTGTAAAGTACAAAAAAGCATTTTTTATGTCTGCTGATTGAGGTATCTGCAATATGATTAGCCCTGCAACTGCAGATTTATGTCTAGATTATGTGTACTTTAACCTTTAATGGACGAACAGAAGAACACTCTCCTATTAGACATACAGTCTTTCCATCCAAAAGGGAGAATGTTGTCCTGTAATGGGCACTTAAATTGAACTTCCTCAGGCCACAGAAGAAACTTAGGATTTAAAAAGCCATATGCTAAAGGTAAGGTGGATGAGGTACCAAAAATAAAAAATAAACATGTGGAAAGTATGTTTATTCAAGGTTGGTATGCATGTTTTCTTCTGCCGTCCTTACATAGAAGTTCATAGTCTCAAAAGATAACTGTTCTTTCTTCTGGATATAGGGCCTAAATGTACTTATAAAAATACAGCTGCAGGCTGATTTTTATGTCATTAAATGTTTTTTTACTCAGACATCAAGAATAATAAAAATATTGAAGTCATATAATTATGACAGAGCAGTTAACTCTTTTCATAATATGAATGCTCATGTATATATTGGTCTGTGGTGTTTCCCAGGTAACCTTTATACTAAAACATGACAGTGTAAGGGTTAAAATATCATTTGTATGATTATTTGAATTAATTTTTGTAGTCTCTTGCAGATGCGTGAATATTAATTTGGAAAGCCAGTTTGTCCCCATTTAAGTGTACATTTTCATTAAATTCATCCATGAGATTCCAACTTGAAAATAATATTTTGTTGTCAGAAAAACAATTTCTCTTGTACCTTTAATAGTTGCATAACATAATGACATGTATCAACCTGTGCAGGTCATCTTCAGTTGATATATATATTTTAGAAATGCAGCAAGCTAGTACATGTGATGCTGAATTTTGTGAATTTTTTAAAATAGACATCCCCTGAAGATGATGTACATCGGTAGAAAAATGTCACAATTTTTATAGGACTACACAAGATACAATTAAGATTCGTGTGCCAAGAAATTAGACCTGTTGTTTTTCAATAGTAATTTTTTTATATAGCACAGTGGGATTTGAGCATTCAAGAGATAAAAAAAAATTAAGCTGGTTGAAGTGATTTTTGTTTCAGTAATTAGTATTATTAATGGATCTATGCTGTTCAATAATCTCAAGTGCCAATGTAAGATTTTTCATATTCTTGTAAGATATGCTTGCTGAGGTGAAGCAAGTTTAATTGCTCTTTTTGGGGATGACCTGCATTATTTTACACAAACACACTGAACCACATGACACCTTCAGAATGGTTCTTATATCTGATGAGGAAGCATCATGTGGTGGTCAGTACGGTCCATGAATTGACTTTCTTTTTGTTCTTTACACTTACAGATGTGTGCAATGTCCCATATGTAAGTGGCCCCTGCTACGGTACTTTCCAGAAATGGTACTATAATCCATCACTTGGTGGCTGCCAAGAATTTGTGTATGGAGGCTGTGGTGGTAATGGCAATCGTTTCAGTTCCCTGGAGGAATGTGAAAGGATCTGTCTTCATCATGAAGAGCTGTTACCTCCTGGCAATGATACAGCTCTCTCCAACCAAGGTACTGAGTTCCATACTGGGAATAATGGGAAGAAATAATGTGCCGTTCTGGGGTTCTAGGATATGGTACCTTCTGTCATTTTGTAGGTAGGTCTGAATGTCACAGTCAAGAAGACCATTGTTATATTTTCAGTGCAGTAAGTAAGATAAAAGACTGGTGAGAATAAAGCATTTGTTTTCTTAAGCATATACAGGTATTGAACACACTGTGGTTAAAATTGAAATTATTCACAATTTTGTATTCGAATGCGGCAGGTTTTGACATGTTGACATATATGTACTTTTGATTATGCTTCATGATTTATAGGAAAGTAGGAAGAGAGCTAAGGCAGAATATTGTTCTCTTCATGTTTCTGGTAATTGATGTGTTCATGTAAAGTGCTTAAGCTGCCTTGAGACATGAATGAGTTTTAGTTTTAGTAAGTCATTTACTACAAATAAAGAATAGTAAATGTATTATCAATACTAATATCTAATGGCTTTTCATCATATTGTCTTTTCTTAGCCATATGTCAGCTGCCTGTAGACAGTGGCCCATGTTCAGGGGGCTACTATAAGAGGTGGTATTTTGATGAGGATCGACACACTTGCATTCCTTTCATCTACAGTGGCTGTGCTGGGAATCAAAACCGATTCAAGAGTTTCCAGTCTTGCCTTAAGTTCTGTTCTGTTGTGTTGCAGCCAGGTGTAACCGTTGCGGGACGTAAGTTTGAGGCTGCTGTAAATCACCAGCGCTTGCACCAGCACTCATCTTTTGCACCACTTTTCTTTCAGATTACTGATAACACCCATTAAAACTGAGCTTGAAATGCTTTACATTC
>Ga0123354_10016185_pt1 | contig 11682 bp, 4 predicted proteins | sample TergutLab28metaG_2_FD_97872 | JGI IMG/M metagenome (GOLD analysis project Ga0123354, IMG submission 97872) | Labiotermes labralis P4 segment gut microbial communities from Petit-Saut dam, French Guiana - Lab288 P4 | ecosystem: Host-associated > Arthropoda: Insects > Digestive system > Gut ... | reverse complement strand
GGGGGGGGGTACTTGATTCTATTGTCACTATTTAATTGGGGTGTATCTTGTACTGTGTTTGTTTTAACTTGTACTGTGGCCGTTTAACTTCCTTTGCAATGTGTGTATGTGTGGGGTTTGTAATGTGTGGGTGTTTTGGTAATACGTGTTCTTGTATTTACCATGTTTGTACTCTTTGTACTGTATTTTCTGTATTGTTTCATTTAAGTATACTTATTCTTATTTGTTTTGTCTGTACCAGTATAAGGATTACTGCTACCGAGTGACAACGCAATTGCAGATAGTAGTAGTAGTAGTAGTAGTAGTAGTAGTAGTAGTAATGATTATTTAGTTTCGCCCCTTGCATAGCTATGTTCGAAGAACTATTAAAATTTGGATGCTTTTAACGACATTTATTAAAACTTTATTTTCATTATTGTGGTCTCCTGTGTACGAGATTGTAAACTCTCAAGTGTATAACGCATTTCGGACGACGATACTGCTGCCATCTCAGGGTAGAAAAATTAGGTGCCTTTAGAACTAGTTAGCAAACGTGCATTTGAAAATTCAAATCTTCTAGTTGTAAGATCCGTCTTTGGGCAAGGAGTTCCGTAAATTCCGGAGAATCTTGGTGCTTTCATCTTCGGGGCCTAGTAGCCCTAGAAGAGTGGCTATATGCACTGCTTTGCGTCGAAGATGAAGGCACTAAGATCTTCAGAATCCTCAAAAACTACCCAACAACCCAGCGTCACGCCTTAGAAGGCTTGAAACTCCGGCAACAGCATCGTTAAAATCCGACGTCTCGCAAACATTTATTTTCGCGTCGTTGTCGTGTAGTTTATTATCCGTTGTGACTGGTAAATAGGTACCCACACTTTCAAAGTAATATACATTATCCATATTCAGAGTGAAATATTCATCTTTGTGAAAAGCTCAACTCTTTCTTTACTTTAAACCAGGAGTGCGCAAACTCCTCAAAAACCTAAGCTCGACCTCAAAAATGATAGGCAACACAAGGCTGACCTAAAGCAAGTTCCATGCTGGGGATCCAGAAATATTAGACACTGGTGTAAAAAATTTAGTTGACTTGGCAATATGGCACACGGGATTTGTGTTCCCCTGCTTTGAACCGCATTGTAATTGACGCCCACTCTAATAAGTTATAATTGTTTACATCCGTTCTTCTTTGAATTATTCTTACCTATGAAGTTCCGCAAGAAGTAGGCCTGTGTTAACCAACTTTACACCACAGATATTTCATGGTGTATTCTTGGTTTTATTTCACTACGCTCGTAATAACTCAAAGTATGAACTGAATATAATGATAACGGATGAGTCGGAAAGTGTATTGCGGAAGACATTTTTGCTTAATTGGAACAACTATTCAGACATTTGCCTGAGGAAACATAAATATTCACGAACAGTCCTCATTGACATCAGATGGTCGGTCACGTGTCGAAGATCTTAACTCGGGACCACAACAAATTGAAGAGTTGCTAGTCACTCGCCCGTGACTTTCAGTAACACAATGCTGGGGACCAAATCCAGAACCACCTTGTCTCTAATTACAAACATGTTTTAGGTCTTCTACCTACTTCGTCTGAGACTGGTCTCTTCTAGATTCTAATATGAGGAGATTTAATATAGGAATGCAAAGAAAGAAAAAAGTTATGAAGAAGCAAAGGTTTTATGGCACACAGTGATCAGTGCACTCTGAACAAAGGAAGTGTTCTGTGCGTATGACAGGTTATAATGGCGACCGGGAGTGGCTGGCTGATAGATGAATCAAGTATGCTGCTGTAATAACTAAGGTTATTAATGGTGCACCGCAGGCGGTCATGCAGCACCGTTACATCGCTTGTGCATTATACTGGTCGGAGTAACCCTGAACTCGATAACAGTAATAATAATAATAATAATGGTATTATCCTCATCAACACCCAATAATTACCAGGCTGGTGACAGAGGATGTGTGGCTTTATTCACCCTCCTTCAGCGTTGAGAGGTTTGCATGTACAAGAAATTACTTCGGTAACTTTCGTTCCTAGTGTACCGGAAAGTGTCGCAGTGTACATTGAAAGCTAAGAAGCAACGTTGTAAAAACTGATACGTTTACAAATGTCATGACGTAAGGTACTTAGGGTTACATTTCCGGTACATTTTCAAAAATAAATTAACTGCAACCATATTGTTTTACTTTTGCCGGTCCCAGTGGCCGCGCGGTCTAAGGCGTGGGTCTACGGCCGCTTGCCTGCTGAGATTGTGGGTTCGAATCCCACCGCGGGCATGGATGTTTGTCTGCTGTGAGTGTTGTGTGTTGTCAGGTAGAGGGTCTCTGTGACGAACTGATCACTCGTCCAGAGGAGTCCTATCGAGTGTGGTGCGTCGTTGTGTGTAATCTAGATACCTCGTGAATGAGGAGGCCATGATCCGCGTTGGGCAGCAGAGCTCCCCCCAAAAATATTTTTTTTACGTAAATTAACAAAGATTTTGCTATGTTGTTGAAAGTTTCTTTGAATGAAATTTGTCTAAAACTGTGGAATGTTGTTATTATAATGTTTCATCTTCTTGCCCATCAGAGTAAATTTATTTTCGTTCGGCAAAAATTACATTGTGACAGCTGGTTTTCTCATAGTCGTACTGCTGGAGATTCCATGTTTTGGGATATGACGTCACTTAGCCTGTTACATGCCTAATTATCCTCTTTAAAATTATGCATAATTTCACTCACCGCAACCTGTTTCCCTATTTTGTTAACACTGAACTTTGCAAAAAAAGCCTGAAGGTCAAGACGGAACTCCACTCCACAGCCGCTTGTTCTGTGTCCTTTTAAATTCTGCATTTACTATTCCCCACTATCACTAGAGCACGCGATGGCGTAGTTTGGTGGGGGACTGCGCTACAAGCCGAAGGTTGCGGGTTTGATACCCGGTGGGATCATTAAAATTTTCATGGGCTTAATCCTTCCGGCCGCACCATGGCCCTGGGATCAATTCTGCCTCTTAACATAAATGAGTACCACGAATATTTTCTGTAGGGTTAAAGTGGCTGTGCGTAGGACTGTAAACCTTATCACCACAATGTGCCGATTGTCTTGAAATATGGAAACCTCAACCTTTTGTAACCCTCAGGATTTGTCCGGCTTGAACAGGGATTGCTGTACCTTTTTGACCTATCAATAGGAACCACGCGGCATGAGCAACTGACAATCTATAGGTAAATATAATATATAAATTACTCAGTGAAGGAACCTGCAGTGTATTATGTGCTGGTATTTTTACCTTTCTTGTGACGTAGACCTAACAAACAAACAAAGTGTGTTTACCTCGACGATAAGGCTGTTCACGTGGGTTTCAAGAAAATTATGCTATTAATGTAATAATTTATGTTTTTTTCGATTTTATCATGAGAAGGATAAACAACGAACAAGTGTAAAGAATATTAGAACTCTGAGGTACATTCCAGGCTGTCACATTACATCCTACCATCGTTTAACGTGGAAAGTTATAAGAAAGCAATATAGCTGTTAGATATTCAGGCTATACCTAGCTGCTCTGGAACTCTTTTGCCATAGACGTTTAATTGTACAATTCCTTAAAAGAAGACAGATTTTTTTGGAAATTTGGATTAAAATTAAATAATCACTATTTTTTCTCGTTTAAAATAATGCAAATAATCTTATCTTCCGAATGCAACTTACGTTTTTAATCGGGATAAATTTATAATTCATGTCCAGTTTTAATAGTAGCGTCTCTATGACAGGAAGCTTAGTTTTCCGAAAATTTATTAAGCCGAAGTTTTCACACTATATTGAAAGTACTTCTAATTTTGTTACTTCAGACGGAGGTTTAAGCTGATTGGTTTTGTAACATCTTCATATTACTGGCAAGTAATTGATAGAGATTGAATGTTGTACGCAATATCTGTTGGAGTCTGGAGCAAGTCACAGAGTAATATTGAAGCACAGTGTGACAGATCAATAATACCGAACACGATTTTGTAGTGACAGATCTTCTGATTTGTATTCCGGAAGTAAGCCGTTCGATTCCTGGTGACTTTACGGTTTAATCTGAGGTATTTTTGGGATATTCGGATTGCGAAGTGCTACATAATATAATAATATAATATATTTATTTACTGCAATTGGGTTGTTACCCGGTGGCAATGATTAATTTACGTGTAAACAAAACATGAAATTGGTTACTACTTGGGAACATCTCGGCATTTGCTTATAGACAGAGGGAAACCAAAAAAAACCTGTGTCGAGATGGCCGGTCGCAGGACCTTCCGAGTACTGACTTCTAGCCAGCAGTCTGGCATCTAAAGTACAAAAAAAAAACAGCAATGCACACACACACACACACACAGTACAATGACTCTCACCGTCCCTGTATGACCGCAAAGAATATAAAAAACTTAGCCAAGTTTTAAAGCCACTTCATAAGAGCGAGTTTAGTTGAAATTTATTGGACAAAGAACCACTCAAAATATATACAAAGTCTCGTTTCGTAGCTGGGCTATATTATTCGGTGTAGTGGCTGGGCTGTTTGTTGGACAATCGAGAAAGAATAGTTCAGTTGGGCACTATATTCTTGATTTTCCCAAAAGAGTGTAGGCCAGCCCTGGGCCCACTTGTCCACTTCACAATGGATAAAGTGGCCGTTTTAGAAGTTTAAGAATCACGAGCTGTACTTCCACTTCCGCGTATGCCGTTATATCTTGTATAAGAACGACTTTACCTTTACCTGTACAGCGTGAACGTGAAACTCAGTCTTTTGTCGTGCAGTAGGAGCGTAAATTGAGCTGGTAAGAGAAGTTGAAGCAACAGTAAAATAGAGGACGGTACATACTGCACGTCTACATGATTTTTGCACTTAGCTAAACTTTACTCAGATTATAAAATCAATGCAATTGACATGAGTTTGGCATAAGCGAAGTAGGAGGAGATTAGCAAATTGTTCAAAATATTTTGTGGAAAAGCGTGAAAACAGAAAGTTACCTGGGGATATACACGTAGATGGAGAAGATTAGTAACATGTATTCTTTGAAAAACACATTTGGAATATGCCGGTTGGATTAATCTCTCCCAGATTAGAGCAGAGTCTTTCGTATGAATATCTATGAAGCTTCAGGTTTCATAAAAGATGAGGAATCTCTTATCTAGCAAAATGAATGAGACCCTCTCAACGAGTCTTCTATACGGGAATCATCGTAGCATCTCTGCGGAAACAGGTAGATACACCTCTTAGTTACAGATATAAGCCACACAGTATAGCGTCGTCTACTGACTGGACGTGAACATAAATGGTATTTCAATTCCTGGGAAAGGCGGAGATTTATCTCTTGTTCACAGTGTCTGGACTGGGTCCAGTAATCATCCGGCGTCCACGCATTGGGCAGTGGGTACAGAGGCCACAGTTTACGGTCACCATTCGCCTTCATCTACTGTCGAGGTTAAGAAGACGCGGAGATACACTATATTTTATTTTGCTCATAAATCTTTACTTTTATGTGACTAGTTTATCACAAATATGAATTTAACTCTCTAAATTATTTAAAACCCTCACCCTGTAAATACCATGCCACAAAAATAAAGAAATGAATGCAGTGAGGAAGAAAATTGTGTTATTTTTCAAGGCTGTCGGTTGATAATATTATTAAAGGTTCGTGGTCGAGGAATAAAATCCGTCTATACATCACTGATGGAATAACACTGACAGTAGAAAAACACGCTAGGAGAAAAAAGGTTTAATTTGACATTACATTTACCACAAGTTCCACATGAACTGGTCTGGTTTATTGATTACAATTGGACTGTGTTATTTTGAAGACACTTACCCACGTTTTGGAGGAACCTGCCGAATCCATCTTTAAGACCCTGAAGATGGAAGCAGCAGGTTTCTCCGAAACTCTGACATATCCACTTAAATGCGCAGTGTCTTGTCCCTGTAAAAAACCGACCTGATCTACCTAGTGACCGAAGTGAGATCGTCATGCAGAAAAGAAATTTGTGTAGAGACATTATAAAAAGATCAATCAATCAATCAATCAATCAGTGAATAAGACAGGAGGTATAGGGTTTCTTCCTAAAGAGACGTTATTAGATTACCGAGATGATGGAATGCCTTACTCCTCCTAATATGGCCCATCATAGGCTACCCAGGATGGTATACAGTTAAAGGTCCTATTAAACAAGGAAAATCGGTAGGCTGACTATAATACTGATCCGGAACAGAGCAGCTAGGAAACTTGATGACGTTGGTTGTGGTGGTTGTGCTTGTCTTTAGCTAATCAAACAGATTTTTAAAAAACCAGTTTACCACAGTTTGAAATTATTAGACGAAAGGTGCGGGACCAAGTGCTCGTGGATTTTTTTCCAGCAAGGGTCAGTTACTCTTCTCCTCCGTAAACCGTACAGACCGATTTGGGAACTCACCCAGTAGCCTGTCCATCCAGTGGGTGGTCGGCGGTTATTTGTCTGAGTTCCAAGGGTCCTGGGTGTGATAATTGGTACCTCTATTTACTCTCTAGCTTCAAAACACTCTCACACATTCTTTGTGGCCTGGTGCTTCCATAAGCACAAAGATATCTTAGACTAATTGAAATCCAGTTGGGCAAGTTAAAACAAAGAGCTACCGTCTCCATTACACAGAATTCATATTGAGAAGCCGAAAGTCTGTCAAGAATATTCTCGTCCATTTTAGAACCCGTATGTTCATTAGAGAGTACCTTAACGGAACCAACTGGATCCAGTAAAAGGTAAAGGTTAAAGTGTTTCCGTTACAGGCTCGGTGTGACTCAGATGCTGGGTAGAGGTATAGCTCTACTCTTCCATGACCGCGGCACTAGAAGGGAGTGAGTGGTCAGCAGCACGCCCCGGCCGCACTTTACCCCCGAGAAGGACCCGATACCCATTTTACAGGGCCGGTCTGGACGGGAGGAAAATCTCGTCCCCACCGGGATTCGATCACAGAACGTCCAGCTCTTAGTCAGTCACTATACCGACTGAGCTACACGGCCCACAACTGGATCCAGTAGATCTTCTAAAAGTACATTTCTTTAAGATTCATATTAATAGATTTTGGCCTTCCAAGTAGTCTGTTCCCTTTAGGTTTTTCGATTAACAATTCTAGCATTTCTCATTTCTTCCACTCTTAATTCTGTCTCTTCCGCCTCATCGTTTGATCACTTTAATTTTGTGAATGGTGAAGATTTTCATGATGCAGTTCTGTTCTGCTTCTTGTCACTCAACCCGTCTAAAATCCAAATATTCCCCTCACCACACTTCTGTATATCCTGATGGATGCTCTTCCCTTATAATTGAAGACCAAGTGTCACACCTACACAAAACAAAACATAAGCCATTTATTCACATATAAACCTGAAGTAAAATTTATGTAATCATTACATAAGAAAAAAACACCTGTTATCACAAACAAGTTGAAAATAATGTCGATTGAGCTAACCAAAATTCTTGTGAATCTTAGTTCTAATCGTAGTGTCAATGTCTTTTTTTTTTATTGAGTTTCTGATTTAAAATATCGAATCACTTTTCTCTATTTATTCATAGATGGCAAAGACTTTGCAAAAATATATCCGTAAGCTTGTAAAGAAAATGTGACCCATAAAGATCCTCAACACTTATATTAGTAACCGTAAAAGCGACGTAACATTTTGTTTCTGATATTGAAATGTTAATACCGATGACGCAGCTTGCAGGAATATTTGCGGTAGAAAAACATAATGTCAGTGGTTTGATAATAGTCTGTGTGTGCAGTTGGGTAGCAGGAATTACGGTCAATACCTTGCGGACTAATCATCCGTATTATTATTAGCATTCTTTCATTATTCCTTTGCGACATCGAGTTATATTACAGGCTTCGAGATCCACATTTCTAACTCTTTTCGCGGGATTTATCCGAAAATCTTGGGAAATTGATAAAAGAAAGACCAGCTTAAAAAACAGGGTGGTTTCAAAGTAAGTTTATTAGACCTGTGTCAGAAGAATCGAAGGTGTTTTGAGCGCTTAAGTAAAGACGTCTTAGAGAATATTTAGTGCGGATCAATCTTCAGAATATATTCAATAATATTCAAATAATCAATCTTCTAATCTTCGAAATTTAATAAGATTACAAATTGAACTGAAACCATAAAGTTACATATCCCTTAACATGCAGTAATTTAAATTGAACGAATAGTTAAACAAGTTAATGTTCTCCACCCCGAAGTGTTTAATACGTATATAATTAGCAATAATATTCAAACACAACAATCACATGGCATGCTATTTATTAACTAATAAACTTGGGCGACATATTTCGATTCACGTCGAATCATCATCAGACCCTCTCTAAAAAAAAAACACATAATTCCACTATATAGAGCTATTAAAATGTGAACGTTTGGGATCCCATAACGTGTTTTAATAGCTCTATGTAATGGATCTATGTTTTTAGAGAAGGTCTGATTATGATTCAGCGTGAATCGAAACATGTCGCCCACGTTTATTAGTTAATTAATAACATAACATATGATTGTTGGGTCTGAATATTATTGCTAATTATATATTCAAAACAAGTGTATAAACATTCTTTGTATTTCGATGTTGTCACTCTGTAATAGAGGAGTCTGTATGCACATAGGAGAACATTCGGTCCCCTACCTATAAATGAATTACTATAGCAGAAATTTATAAGCCTCTAAGATAAAATTATCCCTCTACAGGCTATGAATGTGTAGAGGAGAGAGGGGGTACAGCCACTTATTTGTAACCTGGATGCGAGATGCATGTAAGTGGTCGCATTCACACCCCGACCACTTTAACTGGCAGAAAGAGCCCTCTGTACACTGTAAGTGGGAGGGTGAACGGACCACCGAAGCTGCACTAGACGCATTGGAGGAAAATAATTTTACAATAATACAGGTTCCTCCAGGCTTCGTCACGTATTCCCAGGAATTACGTAGTACATGTAAAGGGTTGTTTGGACCCGTGAGCAAAGTGTGTTTTAAAGTAGGCCTAATGCTAATTAGTTTTTGCGCCGTAATTGTGGCAAAATACTAATTATTTTCTAGTGTTTTCAAATAAAAAGCTGTGGAACAGCACACAAAATTGCGTAAATGAATTAGGTGTATTAGAGCATTAACTATTTTTAGAAGAATTAGTTCTGAATATTATTTATATATTCAGTTTTTATCTCAAAGAAATGAAATGAGTTTCCACTACAAGATCTAGGCCCACCTGGAAGTGTAATCTCATGACGTTAATATTTAACAAAAAGGGGATTTTGTGTAGTGAGTGATTCTGTTAGTAGCTGGATGAGTGGCGAGATAGATGAATATTTGGTTGAATAAATACGACAGATTTAGTCTACGATTTTCGAAACCCATCTATCAGCCATTTCACTCTCCTGTTGAAGCGAAACGGGTTACGTATCAAAGTCTTCAATTGTTTTCGATATCCTATTATCGTGGCCCATTTTTCACTTGCAGGCGATACAAATGCTGTGCTATAGAAAAAGCTAAACAGCTGCTTTGTTCTGTATGAATGTAACAGGCTGTTCGCAAATATGCAATGTGCCTATTATATCGCTACGTCCTTCACCCTGTCTAAAGATGAAACACACAGTGAGTATCATGAAGTACTTGTATTAAGACTAGTCTTAAGACTTTTACTGAAATTTGTTCAGGCACTTCAGTTTTTATTTACCTTGAACATTTCTAATGACATATTTACACAAATATCAACACGATTTTCTGTGCGAATCTGAAGTCAAATTTGTTAAAATATTTGACAGAGAGAAAGTGTATTGTACAAGTCTTTTCTTATTAGCAACGTAATTTATGAAATATCCGTCCCACCTGAACTCAGAGACATGCGTACAATTATATACCCTTCGATGTGAGGATAATAAGCGATGCTTTAATTGTTAACTAACCCCTTTTTACGAGGTGCTACCTAAAAATTCGGGGAATTTAAACAGCGCGCCCGAACAGGTTATCATATGCCCTTTCGCCGCTAGATGTGGCTAGCAGTATGCTTTGTGAATCAGTGTGCCAACAGTTGTCAAGCTGAGAGGATATGTTAATAATTTCAGTGCGTTTTTGTGAAGTTATATTTTAGTGATCCGGCGATTTTTTTTTACAACTGATATGACGGATTTTAAGGAGCAAAGAATCTGCATCAAATTTTGTTTCAATCTTTAAAAACACTGTTGCAGAAACCCACCGAATGCTACAGGAAGCCTTCGGAGATAAAGCCATGAGTCAAAGCCGGACTTTTTTTATGGTACAAACGCTTCAAGGGCGGACGAACTTCTGTCGACGACGATGAGTGTTCTGGACGATCGTCGACAAGCACAACACCGGAAATCATAGCAAAAGTTCGCGAAACTATCCTTGCAGATCGTAGGCAAACTATCCACGATGTTTGTGAGATAGTAGGACTGCCATACGGGACCGTCCAACGCATTTTGGTGGACAATTTGTACATGAGACGCATTTCTGCGAGATTTGTGCCAAAACTGTTAAGCGACGACCATACGGCCCATCGCGTTTCTGAATGCAGAGAACTCAAACAAGCCAGAGATAACCCCAACTTCATCTACCATATCACACCCGTGAATGAAACATGGGTGTATGGTTATGACCCTGACACTAAGCAGCACACGTCGCAGTGGAAGTCGCCAATTTCACCGCGGCCCAAAAAAAGCGCGTCAATTTCGCAGAAATGTTGATCGTTTTTCGACATTCAAGGCACTGTCCACAAGGGATTCGTACCCCCTGGTCAAACCGTCAATGGCAAGTTTTACTGTGGAGTTTTTAAGCGGCGGAGGGAGGGCATTCGGCTCAAACGTCCGGACAAGTGGAAGAACAACAATTAGTTTCTCCACCATGACAACGCGCACGCTCACACATCACTCGTTGTTCGACAATTCCTGACTTCCATAACATTACAGTGATTCCCCCCACCCCATTCGCCTGATCTCGAACCCTGTGACTTTTTCCTATTCCCCAAGATGAAATTACTGAGGAGATTCACGCATAATCGCAAAACGTTATCCACACTCGCATATTTGCGAACTTCCATTGATGTATGAAATCATGGGAAACACGCTGGGATCGCTGTATACGTGCCCAAGGGGACTACTTCGAAGGAGACGGTGGAGACTAGGAGTTACGATAAGAAACTTTTTTATGGTCATATTCCTCGAATTTTTGGGTAGCACCTCGTAAAACAATGTGAAGCACGTGGCTATATCATATCATAAGTCGAAAATGAAATAAAAGGATTTATTTACGTAGAATGAATTTTAAATTCTCCACATCATATCTGGCTAATTTCGTTGTAAAAATTCGTTTAATATATTTCAAAGAGTTGCTTAAAATATATAATAACTGGAGATTTCGTGTGCAGCGATATGCTGTGAATCCCTTCATTCTCCTAGGGAGGGTGCGCAGTACATGTTGCAAAAAATAAACAAAGTTCTACTTACTAAGTTAAGACCTCTCATCTGTATGTTGAATAATAACCTGCGTCGAAACATATAACTGCAATTTATCCAAGTAATTAACCAACTTGAAGCACAAAATTTTTGTTTTACAATAAGTTTATTTCATGCCTCTACATGTTTCGAGCACATGTGCTCGAAACATGTAGAGGCATGAAATAAAACTTATTGTGAAACAAATTTTGTACATCAAGTT
>Ga0123354_10016183_pt1 | contig 11683 bp, 8 predicted proteins | sample TergutLab28metaG_2_FD_97872 | JGI IMG/M metagenome (GOLD analysis project Ga0123354, IMG submission 97872) | Labiotermes labralis P4 segment gut microbial communities from Petit-Saut dam, French Guiana - Lab288 P4 | ecosystem: Host-associated > Arthropoda: Insects > Digestive system > Gut ... | reverse complement strand
TACACCGTTCAGGGCACGATCAACGGCCTGGTTCCGCCGACCGCGGTCCAGCAACTCAACTTCGTGCCTGGTAACGTCAACGCCGCCAATTCGACGTTGGTGTTGGACAAGACCTCAGCGACGGTGGCGGCGCCGATCACGGCGACGATTACCACGATGGATGGCAACGGTTCGAAGGTGGGCGGCGTGTCGGTGGCGTTGTCGAGTAATCCGGTTGGCGTGAGTTTCTCGACGACGTGTGTGACCTCGAATGTGAAGACGAGTACGGCGTTCGGGACGTGCGTGGTGCCGTTCACGTCGCAGTTCGCGCGTACGTACGCGATCTCGGCCATGATTGGTAGCGCGCAGATTGGTGGGGCGGGCGATCCTGCGAAGGCGAGTCCGCAGAACGTGACGTTCACCGCGGATGTTCCGTGTTTTGTCAATTGCACGCCGAAGGACGATCCGTCCACGCCAGATGTCGACGAGTCCTCCAACTACACGCATGTGGAGTTGACGGTGAATAACGCGTTGGACAGCGGGTCGGACAAGAATGTGGTGACGACCTTTGTCTATGACGTGTTCGGCAACGCGGTGCAGAATGCGTCGGTGGTGGCCGCTCCGGTCACCCCGACTCTGCGGGTGGTCGATCCGGGTTCGTCCGCGAATGCGGTGCGGACGGGGGCCACTGGTCAGTCGGTGATCGGTTTCACGTCGACGGTGGTCGGTGAGGCAACGACGAGAATCACAGTCAATGGTACGGAGGTGAAGCACCCGACGGACGCGAGTTTGTCGAGCCCGGTGACGATGAACTTCTCCGGCGGTATCGGTGACCCGGCTAGCTCGTCGGTGGCGATTGCTCCGAACAACGGGACTGATCTGAGCACGGGTACCGCGCAGGCGGTGGACGCCAAGTTCACCATCACGGCGAGTGTGAACGATGCGACTCATAATCCGGTGCCGGATGCGGCGGTGACGTTCACGCCTCAGGCCGGTTTGACGATGACGGATGCGTCCGGCCAGCCGGTGACGAGTTGCGTGACCGCGTCGACGGGTTCGGTGCTGGGGACCTGTCAGGTGTTCGTAACGGCGACCAAGATTGGTACGTACACCGTGGGTGCGACGATTCGCAACGCGGCTGGTCAGCAGCAGGCGGTCGTAGGTTCGCCGGTCACGGCCACCTTCACGGCTGGTCCGATCTGTGTCGAGGCTGACGGTTGCCAGCCCGATCCGGGCGCCCCGAAGACCGAGGTCGTCATGACGATCGACGGTCAACCAGGTGACGGCAGTTCGCGGAATGTGGCGACGGTGTCGGCGTACGACAAGCACGGCAACCCGGTGTCTGGAGCAACGGTGACCGCTACTCCGACGGCTGGTACGACGCACTTGACGGTTCAGACCACGCCGCCGATCGCGGCGACAAACGCGGCCGGTCAGTCGACTGTGTGGTTCACATCGGATGTCAATGGCACGTACACGGCCGACTTCACGGTCGGCGGCAAGGTGCCGGCGGGTTCCCCGTTGACGATGCAGTTCGGTCAGGGTATCGGCGATCCCGATCACTCGACGTTCGCTATCACGCCGGTGGTGGCCGGTCAGACGGTGCCGCTGACAGTGGGTACGTCGGCTGTCAACAGTTATCAAGTCAAGGCCACGGTTCATGACACGTTCGACAAGCCTGCCACCGGTGCGCTCGTGATCTTCGCGATCACACCGGCTGATGGGCCGGTGTGGTCGGCTAGCCCGGTCAGTTGTACGACCGGTCAAGACGGCACCTGCTTCCTGACGGTGTACTCGACGGTGGCCGGACCGTATCAGGTGACGGCGACATTGAATGGCAAGGCCATTGAGCAGGCCAAGCCGGCGACCTGGAAGGCTGACGGTGTGTGCGCGGCTGATTGCACGCCGGTTGATCCGAACACGCCGTTGGAGAAGCGGACGCGCTTCGAGGTCACGGTGCCCAGTGCGGTGGCTGACGGCAACCATGCGACTGCGGTGACGGTGTACGCCTTCGATCAGTATGGCAACGCGGTTCCGGGTGCGACGGTTTCGTCGTTGCCGGTCGCGGGGGATCAGGGCCTGGTCGTAGGGCCGTCGCAGGGTACGGACGCTCGTGGCGTGGCTGTGATCAGCTACACGTCGGTGGTGGCTGGCGATCACACTGCCACACTGGGGGCCGATGGGCATCCGGTGGCTGACGCGACCGGAAACCAGATCGCGAAGGTGACCTTCACGGCTGGTGCGGCTGATCCGTCGAAGTCGACGATGGTGCTCGATAAGACCACCTCGCCGGCGGGTACCCCGGTGTACGCCATGGCGACGATCTACGACGTGAACGGCAACCTGGTTCCGAACGAACCGGTGACGATGACGGTCGATGGCAGCGCGACCCTGGCTGATCCGGTGACGACGTTCACCTGCACGACAAGCAATGGGACGGCGACCGACCCGGCGACGGGCAAGGTTGTTCCGCTGGGCCAGTGTGCGCCGGTGTCGGTGAATGATTTGGTGGCTGAGACGGTGCATGTGACGGCGTCGGTCACGGTCAACGGTACGGTGTCGCCGCTGTTGGGTGGCGGTGATCCGGCGAAGGCGAGTCCGCAGGCGGTGACCTTCACCCTGGCGTGCCTGCCGGGTATCGATCCGAACTGCAAGTACGACGACAGCGTCGACAACGCTCACCGTACGCGGGTGAACGTGACGACCGACAATCAGACGGCTGGTTCGGGTACGGATGTTGCCACGGCGCTGGTCTTCGACAAGTACGGCAACCCGGCGAATGGCCAGACCATCACCACGACGGCGGCTGCGCCGATTGTGGTTCCGGCCAGCCAGACGACCAACGCGAATGGCCAGGCCCTGTTGGGTTACACCACTGGTACCTACAAGGAGCCGGTGACGGCTCCGGCGAAGGTCATGGTGAACGGTGCGGAGTTGGTGTTCCAGCCGCAGCCGGGTTCGGCGTTGGATAATGCGGCTGGTATCGCGGCGAATTCGTCGCCGGTCACGTTGCACTTCCTCGACAAGACGGCTCCGGCGGCTCCGGCGATCACGACCCCGGCCGATGGCGATGTGACGAATGCCCGGCCATTGACGGTGTCGGGTACCGGTGAGCCCGGTGCGACGGTGACGATCTTGACCAGTGGCCAGCCGATGGTGGATGCACCGGGTGGCGTCACGCCGGAGTCGTCTACAGCCGGTGGACGGCCGGTGTTGGATGAGAAAGGCAACCCGGTCACGGCGACGGTCGGCGAAGATGGCAAGTGGACTGTTCAGGTATCCCTGCCGGATGGCGATCATACGTTGACGGCGGTTCAGGCAGATCCGTCGGGTAACGTTTCTGATCCGTCCGCGCCGGTCACGGTGACGGTGGATACCACGCCGCCTGGGCAGCCTGTGGTCGACAAGGCCAATAAGCAGGAGATCAGCGGTACGGTGCCGGTTCCGGTTAAGCCGGGTACGACGGTCGACGTGGTGGATAAGAACGGCGATCCGCTCTGCTCCGATGTGGCTGTCAACCAGACGACTGGTGCCTGGACGTGCGTGACACCTCCGGGTACGCCGTCGGGCGACATCACGGTGACAGCCAAGGACCCGATCGGCAACGTGTCCGATCCGACCACGGCTTATCTTGACACTGTGGTGCCGGGTGCGCCGAGTGATCTGTCGGGTAATGACAAGGTCATCACCGGGAAGGCGACGGATCCGATCAAGCCTGGTAGCACGGTGACGGTGACGTACCCGAAGCAGGATGGGACGACTGGTACGGTGGACGGCAACGTGAATCCGGATGGCACGTTCTCCATTCCGACACCGGCTGACGCAGTGGATGGCCCGCTGTCGGCAGTGGTGACGGATCCGGCTGGTAACGTGTCTGATCCTGGTACCGGTGAGCTGGACCGGACGCCTCCGGCGAAGCCGGTGGTGAATCCGTCGAATGGGACGGAGATCTCCGGATCCGGTGAGGCGGGTGCCACTGTCACGGTCACGGATCAGGCCGGTACCCCGGTTGCTGGGTGCGTGGACGTCCCGGTCGCGCAGACTGGCCACTTCGTGTGCACGCCGGCCACTCGGATTCCTGAGGGTGACACGGTGTCGGTGGTGGTGACTGATCCGGCGGGTAACTCGTCTGAGCCGGCGCAGTTGACGATTGGCAAGCTCACTATCGACGTGTCGAACCCGAATCCGAAGCCGGGTGACACGCAGACGGTGACCGGGAAGAACTTCAACCCGGGCGAGCAGGTGTGCCTGACCGTCGAGTCGACGCAGTGGCAGGTGGGATGCCAGGCGGCCGATGCGCAAGGCAACGTGAAGTTCACGTTCACGATTCCGTCGAACCTGCCGCTCGGTCTGCACACGGTCACCTTGGCTGGTGCCAAGTCCGGTCCGGTGTCGACCACCTTCACGGTGGCGGCGGCCATCAAGACCGGTGGTACTGCGGTGAGCAGCGGCGGGACCGTATCCATGTTGTATGGCGTGATCGCCATGCTGGTGGTGGGGACGGCCGGTTTGTGGTTCGGAACGGCGAAGAAGCGGAAGGTGCTGAAACCGGCCCGGTGAGACAGACCGACGAACGAGGGCGTCCCTCCTTTCCAGCGGAGGGACGCCCTGCTCACCTTTGTACATGAGGACGGCTGCCCACAGGATGAGGCGGATTGCCCGATTGGGCGTGGGCCACGGTGATCCTTCTTCGCGGTATTCTCTGGATGAGGATTGGACGAGAAGGTACAGGTGACGATCAAGAAAGCGGCCGTGGTGCTGCTGGCTTGTCTGTTGCTGGCGGGATGTTCGGCGGCGCCGGACAATCCTGCCCCGACCCCGACCGTCAGTACCGTCGTCACTCCCTCATCCGGTCAGCCCCTCACTGCCTGGGGTTTCACCCATGAGCCAGCGGATCTGATCTGGCTGCCGGGTTCGGCGAGCTTGACGTACACCGCCGACCAGCCGAACCTGCTGATCGCCGCCGGAACGGCGGCCCAGGCCGACCTGGTGCAGTCGTACCTGAGGACGACCCTGCCCGGCCTGGGATGGCGTATCACGGCTGACGCCGCTGGTGGTTTGTTGTTCGAGCAGGGCGAATGGCGGGGGGCCTATGCTCTGGGCAGCAATTCGTGGGCTCTGACCGTTCGCAACGACTGATCGGTCATCTGAGATTGCGCAGGAACTCGGGATCGTCGTCGGGTGCGACTGGCGGCGGTGCCACGGTGTGAAGCGGGCGGCCAAAGATCCAGTAGGCGATCATCCCGATCGCGGGGATGAGCAGGACGAGGGCGAACCAGAGGGATTTCGGTAGGACCCGGATCTGTTCGGAGTTGGCTTGCACGACATGTGCTTCAGTGAAAACGATGCAGACCAGCAGGAGAATAACCGATAGGACGTACCCCACAGGTGTCCAGTATAGATCGCTGGGGCCAAGTGGCTCGGGGCTGGCTCGTCTGGCAGGATTGACCGTGCAATCGAGAAGGGAAGCGGAGAACCAGTGGCCAGTGCGCGCGAATGGCTCGAAGGAGCCCGCTTGCGGACGTTGCCGGCTTCCGTCTCGCCGATACTGGCGGGCATCGGGATCGCCTGGTTCGCCACTCCCACGGGGCCACCGTTCACACCCAATGATTGGGCGCCGCTGCGGGCGGTGGTGGAGCCGCTCCTCTGCCTGGTCGTGGGACTCGGTCTCCAGATCGGGTCCAACTTCGCCAACGACTATTCCGACGGCGTACGGGGTACCGATGCGCACCGGGTTGGCCCGATGCGGCTGGTCGGATCGGGGGCGGCCGCACCAGCGGCCGTCAAACGAGCCGCCTGGACCGGGTTCCTCATCGCCTGCCTCGCCGGGTTGGCGCTGATGGCGTTGACCACTCCGCTGTTCTCCCCGGCCCGGTGGCGGGCCCTTTTCGCCGATCCCGCCGCACAGTGGGCCGCGCTCGCGGCGCCGGTGATCGTGGTACTGGTCGGGCTGGCCTGCGTGGTCGCGGCCTGGTTCTACACCGGGGGCCGGCATCCCTACGGGTACGCCGGCTGGGGGGAACTTTTCGTCTTCATCTTCTTCGGTTTGGTCGCCGCGATCGGTACGGCGTACTTCCTCGCGCCATCGGTGTGTGCGCCGTGCTCCGCCGGTGCCTGCCCCGGGTGTGTCCGGGACATCGCCTGGGCGCCGGCCATCGTCAACGGGATCGTGATGGGGTGTCTGGCCACCGCCATCCTGGTGGCCAACAATCTGCGCGATCTGGCGTCGGATCGGACGGCGGGGAAGATCACGCTGCCGGTCCGGTTGGGCGACCGCGGTACCCGGGTGCTGTATCTTGGCTGCCTGATCGTCGCCGGAGCGGGCTTGGTCGTTCTGGGCCTGTTGACCTCGCCGTTCGCCTGGATCGGGCTGGCGGGAATGCTCCTGGTCGTACGCCCGGCGGTGCGCGTGTGGAGGGGGGTGAGCGGACGCGAATTGATCCACGTCCTGAAGCTCACGGGACAAGCCGAACTAGCCACCGCCCTGCTCCTGGGTGCAGGCCTGGGGATCGGCTGGTACGCTGGTTAATGTGCGGGGGCACTAGTGGGTAGTGGAATGCTGGAATGTTCGGTTCCTGAGATGTTGACGACGTTCCTGAAATTCCTTTAGACTTTTCTCAGTTTTCCTATCGGTTTGAAAGGGGCGGCAATGGCCCGAGGTTGGGCTCGCGCGGCAACCATCGCCATGTCTGTCGCCGTGGGCTTGTCGGTGTTGTCGGTGAGCCTGCCCGCCGGTGCGGAGGCTCCTTCGGGCACCACCCTCACCCAGGTACGCCAGCAACTCGACGATCTGGAAACTCAACAGCAGAACTTGGCAGCCCAGAAAGCGACGGCTCAAGAAAAGCTGACGGTGGCGCAGAACCAGTTGAAGTCCACCCAGGCCCAGATCACCGCTCAGAAGGCGCAGTTGGCCGGACTGGAATCCCAGCTCGTTCAGATCGCCCTTCAGCAATATCAGGATCGCGGACTCAACTCAACGGCACTCCTCATGACGAGTACCTCGAGCGATAACCTGCTGAACTATCTCGCCGCGATGCAGCAGGTCAGCGACACCACGGACTCCTTGTTCACCTCCCTTCAGCTCCAGCAGGCGACCCTGACCGATCTCCAACGCACGGAGCAGTCGGCGATCACCTCGATTCAGCAAGAGCAGACTCAACTGACGACTCTGGAGCAGAGCACCCAGGCGAAGATCGCCCAGACCACGCTGCTGCTCAATCAGATGACGGCTATCGCGATGGCAAGTTCGAGCAGCCTGGCCGGGGTCAATATCGTCGGCCTGGGGGTAGCCGATCCGTCGGCGGTGGTGCCCAACCCGTCGCCGGCGCTGAAATCGCCGCTGAGTGCTGGTTCCTGGGTGGAAACCTCTCCCTTCGGCATGAGAATCCATCCGATTACGGGTGTCTACTCCTTCCACGATGGCTTGGACATGGGGGCCTCCTGCGGTACATCGGTGCGCGCGCCGGCCAATGGTTTCGTGATGGATTACTACTGGGCGGACAGCTACGGCAATCGCCTCGTCGTCGACAATGGCATCATCGATGGACACCACATCGTGACCAGTTTCAATCATTTGTCGGCCACCGTGGCCAAGCCGGGCGACTTGGTGGTTCAGGGGCAGACGATCGCGAAAGTGGGGACGACCGGCGACTCAACCGGATGTCATCTGCACTACATGATCTGGTCGGATGGCGAAGTCATCGACCCGGCCCCGTACGTGGGGTCTTGATCTCGCCGGGTAAAGTAGTTGGTCAACCCGTGTGTGCGGTTGACTGGATTGCTGAGTTTCCCTTAGAATTCTTTCAGGAACACTGGAGGTAGTGGATGTCACGCGTGAACCGGACGGCAGCGGCGCTGGTATCGGCTCTACTGGTGGCAAGCTTGGCCTGGTTGGGACAACCGTCTGCCCAAGCCGATGCCCTGAGTGATGCCAAGGCCAAACTGAGCCAGTTGCAGGGCGAGGCAAGCCAGGCCGACGAACAATACAATCAAGTCAACGCAAGCTTGACGGCTGCCCAGACCAAGTTGAAGCAGGACCAGGACGCCATCACGGCCCAGCAGGCCAAAGTCGATCAGTTGCGCGACCAGGTCGCGATTGTCAGTCTCCAGCAGTTCCAGGACCGGGGGATTACCTCGACGGCCGTGCTGTTTACCAGTGGCGATCAAAACGACGCCCTCAACACCTTCATCGTTTCGTCGATGGTGGCTGATACGACGACTGCGCTGTTGCAGACCTATCAGTTGAGCCAGGCCTCTCTCGCCGATATGGAGCGGTCCCAACAAGCCACGGTCGATTCGATCAAGACCGATCAACAGCGTCTGAAAGATCTCAAGGCCGAGGCCAGCCAGAAAGTACAGCAGGCCCAGAAACTCGTCGATCAGCTCACTGCCGCGCAGCAAGCCGCTCTGGCGGAGGCTGCCGCGGCGTTGGCGGCGTCAACGAGGTCATCGGTTTCTGGCGCTGTCAGCTATGCCCCACCGCCGCCCGTCAAGAACGGGGCGGCGGCCGCCGCTATCGTGTCCTGGGCCATGGCGCGGGTTGGCCTGCCGTACGTCTACGGCGGAGCCGGTCCCAGTTCCTACGACTGTTCCGGATTTACCATGGCCGCCTATGCGACGGTCGGTATCCATTTGCCGCACAGCGCATCCAGCCAGTTCAATTACGGCAAACCGGTCTCGCAGGCTGACTTGGAGCCGGGCGATCTCGTCTTCTTTTACGGTGGGCCTGGCCATGTCGGCATTTACGTCGGCGGTGGCATGATCGTGGATGCCCGTAACGAAAACGTCGGTGTCGTCTATAAGCCGCTCAACGGTAGCATGCCCTTCGTCGGGGCTCGTCGCCTGCTGTAGTTCAAGCGAGCTTTCTAGACCTCGCCGTCGTCGTCAGTCGTATTCTTGCGGTGGGTCAGATGCCACAGGCTGAGCGAGGTACCCGCCACGAAACACCCGATGGCGACCCAGCCGGTCCATGACGGTAAGTGGAGGGGCGTGAACCGGGCGATGGCGATCACGATGCCCAGTACCAGTAGAGCGACTCCCCAGGCCATTGGCGCGGAGACCTGAGCCCGCGGAGCCTGCCGGTAGGTCTCGTCATCGTCGTAGAGGTTGAGGTGGAAGTCGGCCGGTGGTTCCGGCCCGGTCTCGGGTTCGCGGGGCGCGGGCGGGGTCCAATGCTCGTCGAACTCCTGTTTGACGATGTCGGCGAAGGCTTTGTCCTCTTTCCGCATGGTGTCGATGATACTGGCTTCCGGGGCCGTAGGGTTGATCCTGAGTGATGCCGCGGTACTTTGGGCGGTGTGGCGGTCAGGAGGAGCGGTGTTGTACTCGGTGCTGAAGGTGCTGGCCCGGCCCTTGTGCTATGTCCTGTTCTGGCCCATTCTGCGCGGGAAGGATAACATCCCCAAGCCGGGACCGGGCATCTTCGCGCTCAACCACCTCGGTACCGGCGAGACCTTCCTGTTGATGGCGCTCGTACCGCCGCACATCACCTATCCGGCGAAAAAGGAACTCTTCCGGACCACGACGCTGCTCCATCGCATCGGCGCCTGGTTCTTGCGGGCGTTGCATCAGGTACCGATGGACCGGGCCGGGGGAGACGCGTCGGCCGATGCGCTGGGGTCGATTTACGATGTCTTGAGGCGGGGTGACTTTGTCGGCATTTTTCCCGAGGGCCATCGTTCGCCGGACGGCCGCTTGTACCGGGGGCACACCGGCGTCGCCCGCATGGCGTTGACCACCGGTGCCCCGGTGATCCCGACCGGGTGCTTCCGTACCCGTTTCACCCGGAAGTGGCTGCCCTTCCCCTGGTTGTACCGCCCCGAGATTCGCATCGGCGAACCCCTGCGCTTCGACGAGGAGACCAGGCAAGCCTTTTTGCAGGCGCCGGACCACGAGCAGGCGGGTCAGGTGCTGCGTACCGCCACCGACGAGGTGATGCGGCGCATCCAGGCCATCACCGGGCAAACGATGGTCGATGAGTACTCGTACCGTCCGCGGAAAGCCGCCCGGCCGGTGGACCGGCCCTCCACCGAGAAGCCAGCCTCGGGTGAGGCTGATACCCTGGTGCAGTGATGGATTCCGTGCCTCCGCTCGAGTCGTTGCACGCTTTGCGGCCGGCTCAGCAGCCAGACTACGAGGACAGGTCGTTAGTCGACAAGGTCTTGAGCCAGTTGCGGGCGCTGCCGCCGCTGGTTTTCGCCGGCGAGTGCGACGCCCTGAAAGCCAAACTGGCTGACGCCGCCGAAGGCCGGGCTTTCGTGCTCCAGGGGGGCGACTGCGCCGAGACGTTCGACTCCGTGACGGCGGCCTCGATCAGGGGACGGCTGCGGGTGTTGCTGTCGATGGCGGTGGTGCTGACGTACGCCGCCCAGGTCCCGGTGGTCAAGATCGGACGGATGGCCGGGCAGTTCGCCAAGCCCAGATCGTCGGACACCGAAACCCGCGGCGATGTCACTCTGCCGGCCTACCGGGGAGACGCGGTCAACAGCTACGAGTTCACCGCTGAGGCGCGCCGTCACGACCCCGTTCGCCTGCTGAGGGTGTACAACGCGTCGGCGGCGACCCTGAACCTGGTCCGGGCGTTCACGAAGGGCGGCTTCGCCGATCTGCGGTCGATGCACTCCTGGAACGCCGACTTTGTCCGGACCGCTCACGTGGCGGCCAGGTACGAGCAACTCACCGCCGAGATCGAACGCGCTCTGGCCTTCATGGTCGCCTGCGGAGTCGATGACGACTCATTGCGAACGGTGGATTTCTACGCCAGCCACGAGGCCCTGCTCCTCGACTACGAGCACGCGATGACGCGGATCGACTCCCGGACCGGCACCCCGTACAACGTCGGCGGACACTTGCTGTGGATCGGCGACCGGACGCGCCAACTCGACGGTGCCCACGTCGAGTTGATGCGCGCGTTGCGCAATCCGCTCGGTCTGAAGGTCGGTCCGTCGGCCCGGCCCGATGAGATCGTCGCCGTGGTCGAAGCCTTGGACCCGGATTACGAACCCGGTCGGCTGACATTGATATCCCGGATGGGCTGCGACAAGGTACACGAGGCTTTGCCGCCGATCGTCGAGGCGGTGGAGCGCACCGGCCGCAAGGTCTGTTGGGTGTGCGATCCGATGCACGGCAACACCTTCTCCACGTCCACCGGTTTCAAAACCCGGTCTTTTGCCGCGGTGACCGACGAGGTCAACGGTTTCTTCGATGTGCACGCCGCCCTCGGTACCTGGCCAGGCGGCATCCACGTGGAACTGACCGGTGACGATGTGACGGAGTGCGTGGGCGGGGTCGCCGAATTGACGGAAGAGGACCTGGTCCATCGGTACGAGACCGTGTGCGATCCCCGGCTCAACCGGACCCAGTCGCTCGAACTGGCGTTCATGGTGGCCGACCGGCTGTCGATGATGGAGCACCCGGTCGCCGACTATTCGGACATCGACTTCTAGCGAACTGCTGGTTGATCAGGTGGTTCCCCGGTACCGACCGACGGGACTAGGCTGGCCATCATGGATTTGCGAAGCGATACGGTGACCAAACCGGGCGCGGCCATGCGCGACGCGATGGTGGCGGCGGAAGTGGGCGACGATGTCTACGAGGAGGACCCGACGGTCCGCGAACTGGAGGCGCGGGGAGCGGCGTTGCTCGGGCAGGAGGCGGCGTTGTTCTGCGCCACCGGCTCGATGGGCAATCTCCTGGGCATCTGGCT
>Ga0123354_10016182_pt1 | contig 11683 bp, 7 predicted proteins | sample TergutLab28metaG_2_FD_97872 | JGI IMG/M metagenome (GOLD analysis project Ga0123354, IMG submission 97872) | Labiotermes labralis P4 segment gut microbial communities from Petit-Saut dam, French Guiana - Lab288 P4 | ecosystem: Host-associated > Arthropoda: Insects > Digestive system > Gut ... | reverse complement strand
CGTGAAATGCGGGGAATTTCTTGACTAGCTGCAAACCAGTTAGCTGCTCAAGAAGGACTCTGCACCGTGGAGTAAGTAAGTAAGTAAGTAAGTAAGTAAGTAAGTAAGTAAGTAAGTAAGTAAGTATTTTGTTCCTCTCACTATAAGAAAATAAGTCTTGCAAAAAAACAAACGTAAGACTGCTAATGTCAAAGTCAGGAAAGACATGAATTTAGTTAATTATTTAGTATTGTCTAGGAAATGGAAGGCTTAAAAATCTTAAGCACCCTTAATATTTCTTTAGTGCCAAAATTGGCATTTCATAATTATGACTTTCTATGATATAATGATAAAAGTTTATTAAATTGCAAAAATTTCGTTAAATATCTGGGCGACACAAATTAATTGTAAATGTTGGCAGCAGTATTGTGTTATTGAGCTGATACACATGTTTCATATCTATGGTCGCGTTTCGGAAGTTGGCTCTGCTTCCATCGTCAGGAAAAATTAAATTATAAACCCTAATGTGCGAGGATAGAATTTAGTTAATATAAATATTTGTTATCGTACCTGGTGAGGGAGACGGCATCCAACAGTGTATATTTTAACAAATAACCAGATGGATTTAGGAAAATACAGAGCAGCTTCAGATTTATTTCATTTATCTACGCTGTTTGAACTGCAGAGGTTGACGTATGGCTATAAAATGAAGAAGATGGTGAATAGTGCGAGCACTTCTATCCCAACTGTTTTTCTGCGCAGATAGCTAACAACGATAAGTAAACGTATCAAGAATTGGGGGTCTGCGGGGTTGAGAACCGAAACCGCAACCTACATTGCGCCAAAGGTTCATTGCAAAAAAAGGTAACGATTCCACCCCTAACAATGTCGGTAAATCTTATGTGTTTCAGACTGCAACACGGACACCACTCAAACCCAGCCGCACCAAATCTCCAACACACAACGAACCGAGAACAAATCGATCGATGTGGTAATTCAACAACACAGTCGCAAGTTCCTGATGATGGACATATTAATGTCCGAAACATGTTGAGTACATAAGAAGTGAAATAAAATAGCATGTGACATCAAGTTGGTCTTTTATTCTTCAACGCCGGTAACTTTTACTCCACGATATTTTTATAAGTCTAGGCTTATATTTTAGGTAAAACTGCAAAACGAAATTCTTAAAAAAAAAAAAAACTTATAGCACTCTATGGCAGTTCTGCATTCATTATGCAGCTTATCGTAAGTGGTATTGCTTCTGACTTGTATTCAGGAGGTTGCTGGTTTGAATCCTAGCGGGAAAATCCATATTTTCACCGAAGATCTTTTTGGGTCTCCTCAGGTCTTCCAGAAGAGTGACACGAAGGTACATAATTTAAATCGTGTTCAATAAATGGATAAGTGATTAACACTGTATGCATTAATTTTATTAATTGTATGGGTGTGTAGGATTGAACAATGTTTTTAATATCCCTCCTTATGCTGTACCCTGGACGTCGAATCTCTTGAGATTGAGTTCCATAAATGGCAAAATTTTATAAGTGAATATGGTACCATGATGTGTAATGACAAGAGTGGATTTGAGTTTCGTGGTACTTCTTGTTTCAGTTTCTGAACAACGTATTTCATGTAAATAATACACCGTAACACACAACAAAATTTGTAACACAACAACAGTAGGAACAAATTTTTTTATAAATTACAAAAATAGACAAAGATGAGTCTTTTCAGGGCTGTATGGTACGGGGCAAAAGTTCGTATTTATTTCCTGCTTTTGGTTTTCAGATTTTTTCGTTTTTGTAAGAAAATTTGGCAGCGCATCAAATGCACGTACTTGTCAAATAATTCTTGAAGTGTATCAAACACATTTATGTGCCACGCAAATCCAACAATGCATCAAAAACATTTATGTGCCATGTAAATCTGACAATGCATCAAATACTTTTACTTCCCATGTAAAGGTATTCTGTGCTCCCAATTTAATTCCTCACTGTTAACCATAACATTCTACTTCTTAGTTAAAAAAGACAGTCGTTTATAACGACACAATATGACGTTATAACCGAGCTCGACTGTAACCATAAGGAGCTATTTGTTTTTTCAAACACTGCGAGTCACATAGCTACGCAAAACCTGCCCCGCCTGTTAATAGAACCTAGAGTTCGTCATTGTGCTCACAACAGCCCTGACACAAAGTAGACTGAACTACTGCAGGAGTTGTCAAATAAGCCTCAGATTAACTCGCATAAACACAGGACACTGGATACGCGTGACACAGCTGAGAGGCTACGAGACAGAGGGGTCTCTAATAATGGCAAGTTCATAAAGATTGTCATAAAAATTGCACTACATTACTGTGTTTGAATTCCTGAGAAAAGACGGGCACAAAGACAAAAGTAGTTCAGTTGCAGAATTTCCAAAAAGGAAGTGATTATTCGACCCGTAAATATAACTTCAGTTTCAACACAGTTCGCTATAAAAAAAATAAGAGTCAAGACATTTTCATATCTAGTTTCCAGTTAATAATGGAATCATATGACACATTGTCTGGTCGAGACACTATTATTCATTCGTCTGGCTGTTTTAGTCTCCACTTCTCTGCAATGCATGTTGATATCACTGGAAATTTATCATGAGCACATGCCGTATTCCCCGTCAATCGTTGCAGTTTGAAAGGTGTCCCAAGAAATATATAAATTTCCAGACACTGTTAGGTCTATGAACTTGATGCTCTCCAAGAATGTAAATCGAAGATTCAAGGATTTGCAGGGAGTCGGGTTGGATATGCAACAAATTAAATCCAATGTCACTGCACTGAATATTTTCTCCTTCGTGTGTCGAAGTATCATGAACTTGTAAGGTTTAATATCAAGATTCAGAGACCCGACAAATTCCGACCTGGTGTTCAGAGAAGTCATTCAATACGTCTCCGATTCGGTTATTACACAAACGTCAGCAAACATCTTAACATATCCAAACTCGGTATTTTTAACACGACTGTATAAATTATACATGTACAGATAGCAAGGTCAATACGAGAAGAATGGCATTTGTCAAGAAAAAACTGACGGGACACATAAAGAGCAGCATACAGGTTCCCATTTCCTAATGTCAACACCATTCTCTTTTCACATAATCTTTAGCCAGAGACGACGTTCTGGTGAATGTATCATTACACAAAGTGCAGAGAAAACGCAACTTGTCACTGTATTCACGATATTCATGGCGGCAGGTCGCAAGTAGAAGTCGATTTTAAATCACGTTACAATTAACGTGCAATCGATATTTATTCCCAAATTTATAAATGCTGCACTGAAATTAAGTAATTGCCTTTCTCTTATTTGTGATGTATCAGCTTCATACTCTGGTTTTTAAGATAAGTTACACTCAGTGTTTCGTGGCGTTTCTCAGCATTACCAGGTAGCTGCCAGACAATGGCCGTTCTCTCTACTTCTTCTACAGTTTCTTATCACTTAGTCATCACAGTATTCGACGTTATTAGTATTTGTTAATGATGCACAGTTAAACAAACAGTAAATAAATAAATAAATAAATAATAGTATAACCAACGTCTGAACAGGTCCCTATTCAACCTCAGTTTGTATTCTCAACTTAAACCACTATCAGAATAAAGGGAACAAAAGCAATATTAAAATAAGTAATGCAATCAAAAATTATAATAAAAGTACGCAGTTTATACGAATATATAATTATTTATTTATTCTCCAATACATTTCTACCTATCGGCCCAATTCAGAAACACCGTTTAGTACAATACGAATACAATCGAGACTATTACGTACCTTGTCCACCAAAAACAAATAAGTAGGCCTACAGGTGACAAAATATCATGATATGATTACGAAAAATAAACAATTAAAACATACCCTGTAGAGTAAGAAAAGGGCATTCGGTGTTTTTAAGACATCATGTGTTGTATAGATCTGTACCTTAGCAGAGAGGAGTAATTATTCCGCAATTCTTCAGTCTCTTAAAATATGATAATAAATCTGGGTTGTAATGTAAGAGATATATTGTAAAAATACATGATGAAAATATACATGAAAATTGTTATAGGTTATTCATTTTCAAAATTGGTGGCATCTGGAGGCAAGAGTGCGCAAAAACTAAGACCCGGTTCACACGAAATAAAAAAAAAGTATACCACTATTGACTGACGAAAATGTGAATTTGTAAGCACGCTGCATTTGTTTTCAGTACCATTTTGAAAGTGTATTTTTTTTGGGACATTCTGTACACCCAGTAGATCTAGTTAGGAGTCCTGGCTGATAGGGGTGTAAAGATACGTCAATGGGCAGATTGTCAGCCCGGTAGTACTACATGATACAGGATGTGTTTCAGAGAGCTTTTTCTTCTGATCTTCCTAGTCCACAAGAATCCAACAGACATGTATTCATGTCAGCTAAGCTTTTGACAAATGAATATTTTAGGACATTTTAAAATGATCGCCAGTCAGATTTATCGATAAGGAAATCTACTGGAAATAATTTATTACCCTAGTTTACAAGCACGAACTAAACAAACATCCTTTCAACAAAAACTTAGCACTAGACACAGTTATTAAAAATCGCCCTTCGATACGATTTGGTTAGTTCCATCTAACTTCGACAATTAAAACCGACTTCACTAACTTTCATCTTGTTGTTTTCCCCCTTCTTCTTCTCCTTCTCCTTCTTCTTCTTCTTCTTCCTCCTCTTCCTCTTCCTCTTCTTCTTCTTCTTCTCGATCTTCGAAGTAACGCTTTCCAGCAGTGTTCTTTGTCATACTTCTGTGTTCGTTCCTTAGCTCTTTTTGTCAGATGTCATACCACACAAATAGAATTCACTGTCCCAACAATAACAAGCTACCCAAACAAATTCTTATTACATAACAGACTGCGTTTACACTGTCCTAAACCTCTCAATACATATTTGTTCACCAAGACAGGCAAGTAATATTAATGTATAATTTATTCTCCTTTTGGAACCAGCTACACGTACATTACCTCCAGGGTCCGACAACATTGCTGCAGTGACCATATTCCATTTACTGTTCCTGTCAAGCCAATTTCCTTCCACATTATAATGCGCTATTCCTGGAAAAGCCCCATCGTTCGCGGAAATATCGGAATGGGATGCAGGAAAAACAAGCAGATACAAACTGCACCAGGCTCAGAGAAATATAACGCTCGCCTATTGTGTCGTTTTGGATCAGAGCGAAATCCAAATTATTCAGTGCAGAATATCTGCGCTGTGAGGCTGGTTTAACTATCTTTAACACTATTTCCAGAAAATTAATTAACTAATTAATTAACGAACAGAAGTGACTGCATGGTGCAGGCCTTCCTCTACTCACGTGATAAAATTATTTATGATTTTATGGAATTTTTACTTTCATCACAACATAACTACAGCCCATCATAACACCATACCCTATCCAGCTGAACCCAAATTACACATTCACCGTCTATTACAACAACACGGATTGCAGTGTATTCCACTAAAGACCAAGGTACTCCGCTGGGTTGGGTTTAGGGTACCAGATTTTTAAAAAATTTTTCTACATTGCTGCTTCAAAACTATCTCGCCATTTGTGATCTCATCACTCTTAGTAATTACAACCAAAGAATATAAGCTAAGGAAATTGTTAATAATAATAATAATAACAAATCATTATTTATTCTGTATGTGACGCCGTGTACTTTAATAGAAACTTACCAAGGTTTCGGAGGAGCATTCTGCCCCCATCATCAGGGAGGCACGAATTTCCTCCAATATTTCAGTAACGTTTTTCCCAGAATATCTGCATCCAGCAGATTCATGATATCAGTCTTGATTAGTAAATTTAGATGAAAACGACGCCTCTTCTTCATCCCGTCCAAAAGAACCGGTAGTATTTTGTACACTTGATATGAGTGTTTGAAATTTGTTGGGTTTAAAATTTCAACTTTGTGTACTAGCTAGTCATCGTGGGTTCAATACCGTGCCTTGTTGTTGCACGAATGAAGAAAATGGATCAATTTACGCGTGCAAATGAAGTTCTCGTGCACTTGTGATTTCCTCTACTGTTGGAGAGATATTTGAGTCCATCTATAAACAAGTAAGCAAATTGTTATTTACACATAAAGCAAATTATGTAAGGGCCCGAAATTTGAAGCTAATTGGACACATATTTGTAAACTTTCCAATTACATATAACGAGGAAGATATTTGAGATATTTTGTCCTTACGATGATGTCACATTACAAAGATCAGTGTTCACGTAAAAAAATTGCGATAGGAACAAGAATAAGTTTCCTTCATTTCTGGAAAACAACAGTCAGTGTCACCTAAATACTTGGAATGGCTATGCGACAACCTCTATGACAACAGAATTCGAAGATTCGACATCGCTTTGAAAGACACGTCTTTTGAGCCCGGTATTTCCTTATTGCTGAATTTAACTACTTCACACTAACCTTAAAGGGATAGTCATACAATTTCTACAAAAGGCTCATTATTTCAAAACGGCTACCTTACACAGACCAAGAAATTTAATTATAATTGCATTTGAGCAGTTTTTGTAATAACGTGCTCATCACTAAGTGTAGTCCAGTGTTTATATTGTCCGTTAGATTTACTTCAATGGAGCACAGTCCTGTTTTTGAAGGTAATATTTCCCAGAGAGGCCATAATCTGTCCACCTCCTATGAAAAAATTTGATTCGTTAGCGTGGATTTTTCGGGAGACAGACAAATGCATTCTTCACATTAATTACTATTTCTTTAAGCCAAATTTTTAGGTATTTCCAGGTCTTTATAATGTTCCCTTTCTTCATTTTTACGAATCAAAATTTTTTATGCATTTAGTGTATCTTACATACGTGCAGCATGGCGCCAGTCAACTTGAACATTTTCAATCTGCTCTGTCTAATTATATTTGGTACAAAATACATATTAAGTATTTTCCCCCTACCTTCTGTTACTACTTCTGTAGTAAATGAATATAAATGTTACCCACAAATAAACAGACGCACGCTCTCTTCATGTTTGCACCGTGCATCAGTGACATTCAAACTCTTTATTATCCAAATGATACACCAATATAAAATTCGTAGATACAATAATAGTTATAAAAATATTTTAAAAGTGCTCCGACATTTTTCGGATCACAGAGGATCCATCATCAGGGAGACTTGTACAGTACTTGGCTAAAAATTACAAGAATAATTCGATCGTGTCCGTTGACATGGACAAGGTCGGTGTTATGGCATCATAATCTGACTGTAATTAAATAAATTTGAGGGCAGCCTGTTTCAGAAAGAGATAAAAAACAGACTGCCCTTAATTATATCTAATTACAATCAGATTATGATGCCATAACACCGACTACGTCCATGTCAACGGACACGATAGAACCATTCTTGTAATTTTTAGCCAAGTACTGTGCAAGGCTCCCTGATGATGGATCCCTTGTGACCCGAAACATGTTGGAGCCCTTTTAAAATATTTTTTATAATTTTAATTGTATCTACGAATTATATATTGGTGCATCTGTTGGATAATAAAGTGTTTGAGACGTACACTCTCTTCTTAACCACTATTCCTTAACTTCTACTCTTGGCTTCAGTCCAGCACAATTCCAGTCCTCCAACCTGCACACACGACACCTCCATTTAGATTAAACAAATGCTGTTTATGTTACCCTACCATAAGAAATACGCAAATAGTTGGTTCAACTGAATTCTTCCTCCTTGAGCAAGCAATGTTCTTCAGGACATTTCCTGGTCATTATTGTCAACATTTACAGTGACATCTGACCCACTACTCTAACTATGTCAAGTTGTACTTACACAAAATAGTAGGTTTATCATTTTTCCCTTTCAAAATGTTACAATTACCGAACTCCTTCCTTAAAAGGAATTACAGGTTTTCTTGAAGTCGATAACATTAGAACGGTTATGGAAGGTCTTGAGGTCACCTTCTCCAAAAAAAATGACCAGCTTTACATAACTCAAAAGAAGAGTTTCGCCTTGGGAAGGGGGGATATTTCCTTCTTGAGCAGGTAACAGCTGACTAATTAGTCAAGAAATTCACTGTCTTATACGAAATTTAATGGTACATCACCTCATTCACAACAGATCGCTACTGTCATGAGCCAGACAAATCAAGTCCATACACATTATTTCTCACTTATTTTAACGATGTCCTTCCAATCATGATTAGATTTAATTTCAGATATTCGGACTAATATTTTGTATGTATTTATAATGGATCTAACACTAGGTGAACAGTAAAGATCACGAATTTATTGTTAATGCAAAATTTTGCAGTCTGCCTTTCTTTCCAGCTTCCGAAGTTCATAAGCTTTTTTATCAGGGACTTACACAACAGTTCCTGTCCTATTTGGATTTTCAGTGAGTTTATAGAGCCTCACTTACGCAACAGTTGGTATCTCAAACAGCTAATAAAACCTGAATATTACAAAATAAATAAGCCTATTTTTTTCATCTTTTATATTTTAATGCTTTACGTTCTGTGAAATTAAGTCTTTATTTTCCTGCGTTGTGACACTCTGTACTTTAGCGTGTGGTTACCAAGGTCGTGACAGAACTTCCTGCCTTAAGTACACTGTAAATTGTAGCAACATTTTCATCCGTAACTAAACTACAAGTTATCATAACCTAACAGATCACTGTCTCAATATTTGGCACTGGCATTTCCTTTGTTCTTATTCTGAACACCCAATGCATTATAAGAGTTTCTGTCCGGTAGACGAGACCAGTTTTTAAATTTTAATAGCAGCAAATACACCGGGACAAATCCGGTAAGGACGGATCTTCTGTATGCTACCGATAAGTTACAAGCAACACATTAATCAAGGTTCTCCGTGAAAGGTTTACAGTAATATCGTTGTGTCCGAGCCGTGAAGGTGCATATGGGGAGTGGAGGTACAGTTCCACCAAATTTTAACCTTTACACTAGATGGAGGAGTGCTCAACTTCACGCACCGGCCACATATTCCCAGGGATAAATCCCTGATACCCCTAGAAAGGGAGCCTGGACGGGTCGCAGAATGCGTCGGAAATTTTGGAGAAGATAATAATCTCTTGCACCTGCTGGAATACGAAACTCGGATCGTCCAGTCTGTGGCCTACTTACTATACCAATTACGCTAACCCAGCTCCTTATGGTAATTTGTGTTCGTCATTAGAGGAACAAAGATGATAGAAAAATGCAAGTAAGAAATGTGGAATATTTCAGCTATCTGAGTATCGAGAAAATAAATTGTGCAAAACGTACAAGTAAAATTAAATCCGGGATTTATACGCCAAAAGCAGCATTTAACAAGAAAAAAATATCTGTTTTACGAGCAATTTTTACTTAAATTGATGGAAGAAACCAGTAAAAGCTACAGTTGGAGCGTATCTGTGTATGATGTTGAACTTAGACACTTCGGAAAAAGCAGATCAGAAAGTTTCGAAACGTAGTGCTGGAGAGGGGTGGAGAAGATCAGTTGGACCGATAGCGTGAAAACTGAAGAATTATTACAAGGAGTAAACGAAAAAAGGAGCATCTGACATACAATAAAATTAGAGCAGGTTACCCGGATTCGTCATAGTTTGCGTAGGAACTGCCTTCTAAAACACGTTATTGAAGAAAATATAGAGGAAGGGCGATAAGTGACGAGAAGACGACAGAGAAGACGTGAGCAGTTACTGGATGACCTTGAAGAAAAGACAAATACTGGAACGTGAAAGAGGAGGCACTAGATCACACTTAATGGAGCAGTAACTTTGGAAGAGGCTGTGGACCTATCGCAAGTCAGGCTAGAAATAAATTAAATTCAACATGAAGTAAATAATTATCGAAGAGCACAACAGTCACGGATGTTTAGAAACGTTTTCTTTTCTTAAGGTAGTACTCAAACTAAATGGACCCTGTTCTATTAGAGTTGATCTTAGTACAGAATGTAGACCATTTCATCGTCATCATCATCCGTCACGAGTTAGGTCTTGATAGGCTTATTTCGGCCACGTCTAATAGTCCCTTCGAAGATCTTCCAAGTCGTCTTCTTCCACTTGGTCAGTATCATTCTTGGCATTTCTATCAACCAGTACAAGAAAGTAGATTATTTTTGTTACTAAATATACAAGCGATATCCGTCAACTGTAATTCCAATCTCACAGAAATTTCAGACTAAAAGAAATACTTATAAAATTTAAGACTCCCCATAAACAATTCAAATATTCAGTATGAGAAACTTAATATCTTTGTCATCGATAATTATAAAACAACGAATTAATTTCTGACTTAGTATACTTGTACCATTATTTGATGGGATTAGTTAGCGTTACAACGGAGTGTAAAATCTTACCACGTTTGTGGGTTTCATATTTCTCTGAGCTTTGTTCAACAAGACATTGACATCGGTAAACGTAATGCCATTACATTCACAGTTTGTTCTCCTTTTAAGTGACCACCAAGAAAAGAGTAGATAAAAGATTAGTCTGCTGAAATATAATGAAGTGCTGAGAGACCTTAATTATCTGTAAAGCTTCAAATTAACGAGTAGGAGCTGTAATAAAATAAACATTTAATGTGACTCGTTGTCTTTTTAAAAGAGCCCACCAAGATGGAAGTTTCAGAGCCGGTTCTAATGAGATACAAATACTTTGAAAATTTGGTCAAGTTAATGACAAATATGAACCATAAAAAGTCTAAATATCTGTGGGGGTTTCGTTTGCTTATTTAGAACATCACGTAAATCAGGGATGGGACAATTGTAGCTGGCTGTTGGATCCGGCGCTTTGAAAAAAATATATGTCAACAGATGTCAGGAGAGGAATGACTCCTGACGAGCTTAATCCAGACATGATATAATAAACTTTTACATGTTTGTTGCCAGAAAGTGGAGAATATTAAAAGATAAAAAAATATTTATTGCAGTGCTCTTTAGCAGAAGTGGCCGGCGTTTCGGAAGAAATTATTACGTCACCAGTGATCAGGGTAGAAATGTCAGCTTCCAAAATCCGTCTCAGAAAATGACAGACTTCACAGATTCTCCAACAGAACCAATATAGTCACCTTTTCTGCCAGGCCTGACGAAAGAAATTTGGGCTTGAGGTATAACGTAAAAATGTAATGACAGTTGATATCTAAATTACCTTGAACGGTTTAATATCAACTATGTTTTTGGAATTTCAAATTTTTTGTCATTTTTTAACTACGTTGTTTAAGTAACTTTTAACGCAACATCGTTCAAATTTGTAAAGAGTTTAATATCAGAAAAAATTTGTAGATTTAAACACCAAAAATCCACCTCCATATTTAAAATTTAAAGATCAGGCATATCGTTCATGAAACTGCAATATGTGGTAACCAGAGTTACACAGTTTTACAGGAGACAGAAGATATTTGACCGATCTCAATAGACTTTCTTTCAAGCACGTTATATCCTTACGACATACAAGGACTAACGAATATTTTGGGGATAAAACATTTGGACGGAAGGTGTGTTTGTAACCCATCTGTCTGGAAATGCGATAATCTCAGATTGACGAAATGTGTGGGTTAAGACACGTCGCATTTTCATGATCTATACGTATATATATATATATATATATATATATATATATATATATATATATATCTCGACAGATATCTCTCTAACACAAAACAAATAAATATTTTTTTTTTCCAGACACAGATTTTTTTCCT